>ENA-OSEY01001211-OSEY01001211.1-marine-metagenome-genome-assembly--contig:-NODE-1211-length-18240-cov-4.093377_pt1 | contig 18240 bp, 21 predicted proteins | sample MGYA00248465_ERZ534230 | MGnify/ENA primary metagenome ERZ534230 (study PRJEB26409, sample SAMN06344110) | marine metagenome | isolation source: Sea water from surface | place: Atlantic Ocean:Southern...
CTATAACCATTTCAGTAACTTGTACATGTCTTGCTGCCGGTTCGTCAAAGGTCGAGGAGATCACCTCGCCGCGCACCGAACGCTGCATGTCCGTCACTTCCTCCGGCCGCTCGTCGATCAGAAGAACGATGAGATAGACCTCGGGATGGTTTTCCGAGATGGCATGCGCGATGCTCTGCAGCATCATCGTCTTGCCCGTACGCGGCGGCGCCACGATCAGTCCGCGCTGGCCCTTGCCCATCGGCGAGACCAGATCGATCACCCGCGGGGTATTGTCCTTCTTGTCCGGATCGAACGGCAGCTCGAGCGTCAGCTTCGACTCGGGATACAGCGGGGTGAGATTGTCGAAATTGATCCGGTGGCGGACCGCGTTCGGTTCCTCGAAATTGATCGTCTCGACTTTGAGAAGAGCGAAATAGCGTTCGCCATCCTTCGGCGCGCGAATCTCTCCCTCGACTGTATCACCCGTGCGAAGACCGAAGCGGCGGACCTGGCTCGGCGAGACATAGATATCGTCCGGTCCAGGCAGATAGTTCGATTCCGGCGCGCGCAGAAACCCAAAGCCGTCGGACAGCACCTCAAGGACGCCGCTTCCATAGATGGCGACGTCATTGTTGGCGAGCTGCTTGAGAATCGCGAACATCATGTCCTGCTTTCGCAGGGTGCTCGCATTCTCGACTTCGAGTTCCTCGGCATATGCCAGGAGATCGGCAGGCGATTTCTGTTTCAGTTCCTGAAGATGCATGGCTTTTGCACACTGGTTGGGGCGGGATACGTGGGGCGAGGCCCAGTACTGAATAACGTCCAGCGTCGGTATTTCTATATGACAGAAACCCGGCGTGGCCGTCAATTAGATTGTCGTCAGCCAATCTGGCGGCATAACGGCCCCGATCAGCTGAAGCTCGGTTTCACCACCGCCATGAAGACAATGATCACCATCAGAACCGTCGGCACTTCATTCCAGATCCTGTAGGCGCGCGGTGGCCGGGGCGGCTCGTCATTCTCGAGCCTGCGCCGCATTTTTGAAAAAACGCCATGACAGCCTGCCATCAGCAGCACACACAGGATCTTCACATGCATCCACGGCTCATAAAGAAGGCCCGGCGCCAGAACAATCATCCAGATGCCGAACACAAAACTGGCAATCATCGCTGGATTCATGATCGCCTTCAGAAGCCGGCGCTCCATGACCTTGAAGGTTTCGGCGCGAACCGATCCAACCGTCGTTTCGGCATGATAGACAAACAGGCGCGGCAGATAGAGAAGGCCCGCCATCCAGGACATGACGGAGATAAGGTGCAGCGCCTTTATGACGTCATAACTCATGAAACTTGGCCTCTTGCCCGCGCCAGCAGATCATGGACATGTTCGATCGGGGTCTCCGGCGTGATCCCGTGTCCGAGATTGAAGATATGTGGACGGCCACTGGTGGCATCAAGGATTTCGTCGATCGCGCGTGCCATGGCATCGCCGCCGGCAATCAGGCTCAACGGGTCGAGATTGCCCTGGAGTGTCAGATGCGACGGCAATGTCGCTGCCGCCCAGCGCATATCGACACCGTGATCGATTCCCACACCCTGAAGCTCGGTCTCGTTGCAATATTCGATCAGCCCTTCGCCGATACCCTTTGGAAATCCGATCAGTGGCGTTTCGATACCGCGTTCTCTCAGGATGCCAGTGATTCGGTTGACCGGATCAATCACGACCTTCTTGCGAAGATGCGACGGCACCGCGCTTGCCCAGCTGTCAAACAGCATCAGCGCATCAGCGCCGGCCTCGGCCTGCAAGACCAGGAAATCGGCTGTGGCCAGGCTGACCAGATCAAGCAGCCGGTCAAAACGAACGTCATTGTCCCACATCCATCGCCTTGCTGTGGCGAAATCCCGGGATGATCCCCCTTCCAGCAGATATGTGATGATGGTCCAGGGCGCCCCGGCAAATCCGATCAGGGCCTTGTCCGCGGCAAGGGCTGCCCGGCAATTGCTGATCGCTGTCGCGACAGGTGTCAGCCTCGGTGCCATACCGGCGATCATGGCTTCGGTGATTTCACCACCCGTTTCCATCGCATCGAGTTTCGGGCCTTCGCCGGTGACGAACCTCACATTCCGGTCAAGCGCCCAAGGCACCATCAGGATGTCGGAAAAAATGATCGCAGCATCAAATCCGAAACGATCGATTGGCTGCAGGGTGACTTCGACAGCCTTTTTCGGGTTCAGGCAGAAAGATATGAAATCAGGTTCCGATGCCCGAACCGCCCTGTATTCCGCAAGATATCTTCCAGCCTGACGCATGAGCCAGATCGGGCGTATTTCGGATTGTCGTCCCGACAATGTATCGAGAAAGAGGCTGCTCATGGTCTGGTGTGCCTTCTCTTTACTAATAAGAGATTATATATGAGAAAATTGAAGGGGATGTGGGGCTGGTGGAAAACTGGTTTCGCAAGATGATCCCCAGTTTATCCACAAAAGCTGTATCAATCTCAACCGGCTTTTCCGACGCAGGACGGAATGTGTGACTGGTTTCCCGCTATCGGCGACCCACTATCCCGCAACTTATCCACATGAGGATTGTTCAACAGCCCAGCGTGCATAAAGCGCCGCCTGTCGCACGCGTGCCGGAAACATCCCCAATTCCCGATCCGGAACACACAGGAAGCCCACATCGTCCCGGTCCTTCTCCAGGGTTCGGAAAAGCCGTGACATGAAATATCCAAACCCCTAATTTCACCCGATGACGGACGCACAGCTACATATCCATCTTGTATCAGATTCGACGGGCGAGACCGTACACCAGATCGCACGGGCCTGTGTCGCGCAATTTCCCAATGTCCGGACCACGGAACATGTCTGGACACTGGTTCGCAGCCTGAACCATGTCGAGGCGGTGTTTGCCGGTGTCGAGCGCAATCCTGGTGTCCTCCTCATGAGTGTGGTCGATGCCGACCTGCGCGCCGAATTCGAGAAACGCTGCACTGAACGTCATATCCCCCATGTATCGGTTCTGGATCCGGTGGTCGATCTGCTGGGCTCGCTTCTCGGTCAGCCATCGCGGAACCGTCCGGGTGGCCAGAGACAGCTCGACACCGCCTATTTCGAAAGAATGGCCGCCGTCGATTTCGCTGTTCGCCATGACGACGGCCTCAACATGGCCGAGCTTCATGATGCCGACATCCTGCTTGTCGGTGTGTCCCGCACATCGAAAACCCCGACATCCATGTATCTGGCGCATCGCGGTTACAAAGTCGCCAATTACGCCCTTGTTCCGGGGGTTCCCTTTCCGATGAATTATGTCGACGGGCTGAAGCTGCTGATTGTCGGGCTGACCAATGATCCGAAACGACTCAGCGTGGTGCGGAAGACACGCCAGATCGCGCAGTCGGATGAGAAAAACACAAGCTATTCGGATATCGACCTGATCACCGAAGAGGTGCGTGACGCGCGCCGCCTGTTCGCGCGCAACGGCTGGCCGGTGATCGATGTCACCCGCCGGTCCATTGAAGAAACCGCCGCCGCGGTGATCCAGTTCTACACAGGCTGGCAGGAGTCACAGCAGTGAGCGCTGCGATCCCGTTTGCCACCTTGCCGTCGGGCCCGCTTGTCCTGGCCTCGGCCAGCGCGACCCGCCGCGGACTTCTGGAGCGCGCAGGCTTTGATGTCATCTGTCTTCCCGCGAGCATCGACGAACATGCCATCCGGGTGGCCGCCGTTGCCGAGGATATGCCGGCTGGCGAGACAGCTGTGATCCTCGCCGAAATGAAGGGTCAGGCCGTCTGCCGGTCACATGAGCTTGTCCCCGGGCAATTGCTTCTCGCCGCCGACCAGATACTGGAACTCGATGGCGATATGCTCGGCAAGCCGGCAAGCCGTGACGAGGCGGCCGATCAGCTGGCAAGACTGGCCGGGCGCGAACACCGGCTGCTGACTGCAGCTGTCATGTTTCGGGACGGCGCACGGATCTGGCATCACCTTGCCACGAACAGCCTTCATGTAAGGGCTATGACTGAAACCGAGATCGACACTTATCTCGATGTGATCGGCGAGGCGGCGCTGTGGAGCCCGGGAAGCTATCAGATCGAAGGCGCCGGCATGCATCTGTTCAGCCGGATCGAAGGATGCCATTACAGCATTCTCGGCCTGCCGCTTGTCGAGATCACCGGATTCCTCCGCGCACACGGATTGTCAGTGGCGCCGTCCGGCGGGGGTCGGGAATGATGCTTGTCATCGGCCTGACCGGCGGGATCGCGACCGGCAAATCCACGACCGCGGCGATGATCAGGGATCGCGGCATTCCGCTTCATGACGCTGACGCGGCTGTCCATGACATGATGGCGGCCGGCGGGTTGGCGACCGGGCCGGTGGCAGAGGCCTTCGGCGACGACATTCTGACGGCGGATGGCGCTGTCGACCGGCAGCGGCTTGGCCGGGCCGTCTTTGCTGACAGCGCACTCCGAAAGCGGCTTGAGGCCATCATCCATCCCCTGGTCGCTGACGACCGGGACAGGTTTCTCGAGATGCACCGGAAAGCCGGCGCACCGCTTGTCGTTCTCGATATCCCCCTGCTGTTCGAGACTGGTGGCGATGCGATCTGCGACTTTGTCATTCTGTGCAGCGCACCGGACGGGATCCAGAGGGAACGGGCACTGGCGCGCAACGGCATGACCGAAACCAAGCTCGACGCCATTCTTGCCAGCCAGATGCCGCTTGCCGAAAAGCGCGCAAGGGCAAATGCCGAGATTGATACCGGTTCGGGTCTGGACAAGGCCGAAGCGATGCTCGACTCTATTCTGGACGGCCCGGTACGGCAGCTTCGGCAGGAGACAGACTGATGCGCGAAATTGTCCTCGATACGGAAACAACAGGCATTGATCCGGCGCAAGGCCATCGGATCATCGAGATCGGCGCGCTGGAAATCGTCAACCAGACGCCGACCGGCGCGCAGCTGCACCTCTATATCAATCCGGAACGCGAGGTCGAGGCCGGTGCGCTGGAAGTTCACGGGCTGAGCAATGAATTTCTGGAAGACAAGCCGCTCTTTGCCGACATTGTCGATGAATTCCTCGAATTCATCGGCGAGTCATCGATGGTCATTCACAACGCGCCCTTCGATATGGGTTTCATCAATTCGGAGCTGAAGCGTCTCGGGCGCGAGGAGTTGCCGATGACCCGTGCCACCGATACGCTGACCATGGCGCGCCGCAAGTTTCCGGGCGCGCAGGCCAACCTGAACGCGCTCTGCCGCAGGTTCGATATCGATAACAGCCATCGCGACCTTCATGGCGCGCTTGTCGACGCCGATCTGCTGGCCTCGGTCTATCTCGAGCTTCTTGGCGGCCGGCAGAGAAACCTGTCTCTCGAGCCGGACAAGACAGCCCGGAAAACGGATGACAAGGGACCGGATGGACAGGCCGAAGGCTTTGTCCTTCAGGCCGACGCTTCACGTTTCGACAGGCCGCACGAGGCAAGCGACGCCGAAAAGGCGGCGCATCTTGCGCTTCTTGAAAAACTGCAGGATCCGGTCTGGAACCGCTGAGCCGTCCTTGCCGTCAGGCTTCCGCGCCGGTATCCGCGCCGTTTCCGGCCTGCTGGCGTTCCAGGTTGTTCTGGTAGACCGCGACGAAATCGATCGGCTGGATGCTGAGCGGCATGAAACCGCCATCCCGTGTCATGTCGGAAATGATGGCGCGGGCAAACGGGAACATCAGCCGCGGCGCCTCGATCATGATCAGCGGGTTCAGATCATCCCGCTCGGTGCCCGGCGCCGACACGATGGCGGCATAGGTCAGCTCTGCAAGGAACAGGGACTTCTCGCCGGTTTTTGCCCGGGCGCTGAGCGACAGCATGACTTCATACTGTTCGCTGTTCAGGCCGCGTGCGCCGACATTGACGCCGATTTCGACATCGGGCTGTGACGGCGGGTCGATCAGAATGTCCGGCGCGTTCGGATTCTCGAAAGACAGATCCTTGATATATTGTGCGTGAACGACGATCTGACGCGGTGCGGGTTCTTCTTCTGCGCCCTGCTCTCCGCTATTCGGTGTCTCCGCCATTTGAGTCTTCCTTCCCTGAAAATGGTGTTGCGCCGTCACTGGCGCTGCCTTTGACAAAGCGCGTGTGCTTCAAATCCGCTGCGGCGATAGCATGGTCACGTGTCCGCCGCAAGCGCCGCGCCACTAGTGACGGTCGAGCTGCTTGCTGTCGGGATGACGTTCCTCGAAATCGCCCTCGATGACGTCATCTTCTTCCGTCCGGTAAGTGTTGCCTTGCGCCGGATTATCGTTGGTCCAGTGAAAATCGGACCCGCCGGTCCCGAACGGCATGCCGCCACGCATCATGAACCCGCCGCGGCTGGTCAGCCATTTCAGCAGGGATGCCCCGATCAGGGTCCGGATAACGGGCAGAAACATGACAAGGCCGATCGCATCGGTCAGATATCCGGGGATCAGCATCAGCACCGCACCCGCCATGATCGAAGTTCCGGCGGCCAGAGACGCGACAGGCGCCTCTCCGCGCGCCAGCTGCGCCTGAAGCGAGGACATGATGGCCCGGCCCTGATTGCGAAGAAGCCAGATTCCCACCATCGCGGTCACGAAAATGCCGGCGATGGTCAGCAGAACGCCCAGCTCACCACCAATGGCGACCAGTGCGGCAAGTTCCGCCCACACCCAGAGACAAAATCCGATGATGATGAGAAGAGGCACGTTTTTTCTGTTCCGTTTTCCGTTACCGGACATCCAGCCCCGGCCTTTTTGGCCATATTTGGCAAATAGTCTGCCTGAACGCTGAAAAAATGCGCCTGACCGGCTTGCTGGATTCTTCAGGCAACATATGTATCCTAGTAATCCGCATTGTAAGGGGCTTTGCGGTAAAGACCAAATTATCCCGCCGGGGGACCTCGTGCCTTATATCGATATCATCATTTTCGCCGTGATCGCCGTATTGCTGGTGCTGCGCCTTCGCTCCGTTCTCGGGCAGCGGACCGGCTATGACGAGCAGCCGCAACGCGACAACCGGTTCGACAAGGGAACGGCCGATGTCATTTCCATTGATTCAGGACGCCGTGCCGATGTGATCGAGGGTCATGGTATCGATGCGCTTCGCAAGGCGGACCGCAGCTTTTCCGAGAAAACATTCCTGAACGGCGCGGCGGCGGCGTTCGAGATGATTCTCACCTCCTATGCCGATGGCGATTTCGCCAAGCTGAAGCGACTTCTGGGATACGATCTTCTGCAGAGCTTCACCCAGTCGATCCAGCAGCGTGTTCGCGAGGGCGAGTCGCTGAAGATCGTGCTGGACGAGCTTCGTGACGTCCGGATTACCGATGCGAAGGTGTTCGACAATGTCGCGTCGGTGACGGTCGAGTTCCAGAGCACCCAGACCCGCATCCTGACAGACAGCGACGGCGAGGCCATCGAGGACGAGGATACCGGAACACGGGACCTGATCGATATCTGGACATTCGAGCGTGACCTGACACTCGATGATCCCAACTGGAAACTTGCCGAGACAGAAGTTCCCGACGAGGAATAAATCCGGCGAGGCGACGTGGCGGCAACGGTGATGACCTTCCCGCAGGACAATATGGATGATGACGACGCGGCTGTCTGGGAACGGCTGACCCGAGGCGTCAAAGCCTATGAGCCTGAACTGCCGCCCTCTCGGCCGGCAAAATCACCAAAGGCGAAGCCGAAACAACCGCGCCGAACAACGGTGACGCCGTCTGCCCAGCCGCTATTGGCGGGCAAACACTCATCACAGCCCATTGATCTTCGCAGCGGCGAGAAAGCCGGCATTGACGGCGCGACCAGGCGGCGGCTTGCCCAAGGCCAGATACCGATCGAGGCGCGTCTCGACCTGCATGGCTTGACCGCGGCCCAGGCAGAACGGCGGCTGGCACGCTTTGTCGACCAGGCGGCGCGTACCGGCGTTCGCTGTGTGCTGGTGATCACTGGTAAGGGAAGCGAGGGTGAGGGCGTGCTGCGGCGGCTGGTGCCGCTCTGGCTGAAGACCCCGCCCCTGTCCGGTCAGATTCTCGCGATATCGCAGGCGCGTCAGGCGGATGGCGGCGGTGGCGCCCTTTATGTGATGCTGCGCCGGAAACGGCAGGCCGGATGACACCGTTCGGGCAACGCATGCGCGAGCTTCGTGCCGAACGGGGACTGACACAGCAGCAGCAGGCCGAACAGCTCGGCGTCTCGAAAGCCTATATCTCGGCTCTCGAGACCGGCAACCGGGGCAGGCCATCCGCTCCGTTTGTCGACCAGATCTGCGCCTGGCTCGGGCTGATCTGGGATGATGCCGAGGAACTGAAGACACTTGCCGCGATATCCCATCCGAAGCCGGTGGTCGATGCGTCAGGCACGCATCCCGAGGCGGTCGCGTTTGCCAATCTTCTTGCCCAGAATATTGAAAATCTCGATCGGGATGCTTGCGAGCGCCTGATGGCGACACTTCGCGATGAGCTTGCCAACAGGCAGGGATGACGGCCGGATCCGGCCTCGCACAACCTTCGGCTTTGTCGGTGCTGTAACTTGTGATAGGACTTCGCCTGCCGGACGCCTGTCTGGATCATCGACAACCTGACCGGAAGATCAGCATGACACCTGAAGAGCTGTCAAAGCACACACCGAGAATTTCGGTTGAAAGCCCTTCAAGGCTTTCAAGCGGCGACGTTCACGAGCTGTGCGACGCCGCTGAAGGCGCGATCATGGCAGGTGGTGGTTTCGGCTGGCTGATCCCGCCGCCACGATCTGTCATGGAAGATTACTGGCGCGGCGTGCAGATGATTCCGGAACGGCATCTCGTCGTCGCCAAGCTGGACAAGGTGATCGCCGGGTCCTGCCAGATCGTCCGTCCGCCCCGCAACAACGAGGCGCAGGCCTTCACCTGTCAGCTGACCACATTCTTCGTCGCGCCCTGGGCGCGCGGCCATGGCCTCGCTCAGATGATCGTCGCCGAGGCCGAGGCGCTGGCCAAGACCAAGGGATTCCTGATGATCAATCTCGATGTGCGCGCAACCCAGACCCGCGCCATCCAGTCGTTCGAGGCGCGCGGCTTCAGCCGCTATGCGGTCAACGAACATTATGCCCGGGTCGATGATGCCTATGTGACGGGATATTATTTCCACAAGGAGCTGAAGTGATGGCCTATGATGACGGCAACATCTTCGCGAAAATCCTGCGCGGGGAAATTCCCTGCAAGAAAGTCGCCGAGGACGAGCACACACTCGCCTTCGAGGATATCAACCCGTTGCGTGCCGTTCATGTTCTGGTGATCCCGAAAGGGGCCTATGTCGACTGGCGTGACTTTGCCGCCACTGCGAGCGCCGATGAACAGGCCGCCTTCACCCGCATGATCGCCCATGTTGCGGATATCACCGGCATTGCCGGGAGCGGATACAGGGTGATCTCCAATATCGGCCAGGATGGCGGCCAGGAAGTGCCTCACCTCCACATGCATGTGCTGGGCGGTGAGCCCGCCGGGCCTCTCGTGGCGCGCGGCTAACCACCTGCCCGCCGTATAATTTCAGAAAAACTCGTAATTTTTAGGGGTTACCCTCGTCCAGACATCATGGATGATCTAGAAGGACAGGGTTCCTAAAATGCATGCCAATTTCCCGCCGGCGGACTGATCCAGACGCGCCTGTTTCGTGACCCACACCACTCCGCCTCGATGGCCGCGCTTGTCGGTGGCGGTGCGCGGGTTTCACCGGATTCTGTGGATGGCGAGAACAATCGCGGACCTCGAAAGGTCGGATGGCATTAAAAGACGGCATCTTGCCGAGGCGCTGGCCTATCGCGCGATGCCGTTGCTGGCGTAGCCCGGCCGTGCCGCCTCGATGGCGTCCCAGGTCAGGGCCGGCACGTCGATTCCCGACAATGCCAGGATTTCCCGCACGCCGGTTGGTGAGGTGACGTTGATCTCCGTCAGATAGTCGCCGATCACATCGATGCCGACTAAGAGCAGCCCCCGGCGGCGAAGTTCGGGCCCGATCCGCTCGCAGATTTCGAGGTCGCGCGCCGTCAGACCGGTGGCCACCGCGCTGCCCCCGACATGGAGGTTTGATCGCGCCTCGCCTTCCATCGGCACACGGTTCACCGCGCCGACGGCGGTGCCGTCGACGAGGATGATCCGCTTGTCGCCGTCCCGCACTGCGGGAAGATAGGCCTGCACCATGACCGGTTCACGGGATCCGGCAAAGAACATCTCCAGCAGTGAATTCAGGTTCTGGTCACCCGGCGCCAGCCGGAACACGCCGGCACCACCATTGCCAAACAGCGGCTTGACGATGATGTCCTTGTGTCTTTCCCGAAAAGCCTTGATGGCGTCAGGGTCGCGCGAGATCAGCGTTGGCGGCATCAGGTCCAGAAACAAGGTAACAAGCAGTTTTTCTGGCGCGTTGCGCACTTCGGCCGGATTGTTCACCACCATGGTTGTCGGCGGCAGCATTTCCAGAAGATGCGTCGCGGTGATATAGGCCATGTCAAACGGCGGGTCCTGACGCATCAGGATCACATCGAATGCCGAAAGGTCCCGGCGGACAGGCTCTCCGGCCGTGAAATGGTCACCGACCTTGTCGCAAAGCGCCAGCGTCCGGCAGACAGCTTTGGGCCTGCCGTCGGCAAGCGTCAGGCTGTCGGGAAGATAATAGTGCAATTCATGGCCGCGGTTCTGGGCCTCAAGCCCGAGGGCGAAACTCGTGTCGCCGCGGATGTCGATGGATTCGACAGGGTCCATCTGGATGGCAACGCGAAGTGACATGTGCCCAGCTCTAGTCCCGCTGGTCGGTGCGAAGCGTGATGTAGTTCACAACCTGCTGTGCGAAGCGGAGTTCCCTAGCGTGGCTGACCACGCGGTTCATTTCCTCGGCATCGGCGGCGACACCGGACAGATAGACGGTCCCGTTAACCACATCGATGCTGAAATTCAGTGAGGATAAACTGGTGTCGGCAATCAGTTTTCCACGAAGCTGGGCGCTTGCTGCAAGATCCTTTGCGAAGTCTTTTATTGAAGATTTATCGGTGACCTGAATTTCATTCACAACTTCGCGTACACCGCGCACCTCCCATGTAAGCTTGGTGGCTAAAACCTTCTCTTCAGGTGTTTTGACTTTACCAGTCAGCAGCACCGCACCATCGTTGACATTAACATCGACAAATTGAGAAAGAGTCGCATCAGTCTTCAGGAAATTGTCTTGGATCTTAGTAAACACCAATCCATCAGACACTGAAGTGGTTATGCCTTTCTCAGTCGATGACGCTGCAACAGCCGCGGTTCCTACACCGACAACTGCCGGCGCACAGCCCGAAAAGAGCAACCCGCCGAGAACCAGCATGGCGATCGCCATGACAAGGCTCGTCACAGAGCGGGAAGGAAGCTGGTGGTTGTGGATGGTTGCGGATTCCATGGCGGAAAATCCCTCGGGTTCGGTTGGCGTGAACGCTTAGACGCCAATGTGCCGCCTGCCGATTCGACGGTCAAGTCCGGCCGTTCATCATTCACGCGGGATCACACCACCAGGCGTCGTGAAGATGCTGTAACGGCAGGCTCTCGCGCCATGTGAATGGCGAGATATGGATCAGGTCGAAGCGGCATTCAAGATCAGGTGAGATATGGTGACGGGCGATGAACTCGCGGGCGGCATTGCAAATCCGCCGCTGCTGCGTAGTTGACGGCATGCCGTCGTGACCGGCTGGCCGCCGGCATTTCACCTCGCAGCATATGATCACGCGGCCACGTCGCACCACAAGGTCGATTTCGTCGCCAGCCGCCCTGCACCGCCTGGCCAGAAGCCGCTGACCCGTGCAGACAAGTCAGACAAGCGCGGCAAGTTCGGCAATCCTGCCGGAACGTTCGGCCTGCCGGCGATCAGCTTGTGTCTGTCTCATCACCGTCCAGCGCCAGCGCCGCCCGATAGACACGGTTGCGTGGCAGCCCGGTCGCCTCGACGACGGCTTTCACCGCGTCTCGCAGTCTCTGGCCGTCGAGCTCGGCGCGAAGCATGCCGTTGAGAGCGGCATCGTCGATCTCCTCATCGCCGCGCGGTTTGCCGCCGACGACAAGAACGATCTCGCCTTTCGGCCTCTTTGCTTTCATGTCTGCGGCGAGTTCGCCAAGCGTGCCGCATTTCACTTCTTCATGCAGCTTTGTCAGCTCGCGCACCACAGCCGCCGGGCGGGGACCGAGCATCTCCGACATTTTGGCAAGGCTGGTGGCGATGCGGGACGGTGTCTCAAACCAGATTGTCGTCGCGCGCAACCCTTCAATCTCGCTGATCTGGTCGCGGCGGGCTTTGGCAGAACTGGCGAGAAAGCCGGCAAACATGAACCTGTCCGTCGGCAGGCCCGAAATCGTGAGCGCGGCCAGAACCGCGCTTGGCCCGGGAACCGAAAGCACCATAATGTCCTGTTCGCGGCAGGCGGCGACAAGCTTGTAGCCCGGATCGGATATCAGCGGCGTGCCGGCATCGCTGACGAGAACAACTGCCTTGCCGTCCGCGAGCTGGTCCAGAAGCCAGGGCCGCATCGCCGCCCCATTATGGTCATGATAGGCGATCATCCTTGCGCTAGTGGCTGTACCCGTCAGGTTCAGCAGCTTGCGGGTGACCCTTGTGTCCTCGCAGGCGATGATATCGGCGCCGGACAGCACCTCGGCAGCGCGCGGCGAAAAATCGCCGAGATTGCCGATTGGTGTGGCGACGAGGGTGAGTGTGCCGGGTGTCATGACGGGGCAACTGCCGGGAAGTGGGTCCTTGTGCAGGATATAGCCCATTAATGACTTGCAGGCAAAAACAGGGCATATTGGCCTTTCGCTGAGTGAGAGGATTTTTGGCAATGACGAGGCGGCTGCTGACAACCATTCTGGTTCCGCTTTTCCTTGCGGCATGCGGTGTTGCGGTGGAACAAAGCTCGCTGCCGCAAACCTCTGCTCCCGGCATCATTCCCGAGAAGAAAACCGCCGCAGCGCCGCAGCCCGCACAGACCGACGATGTGGACGCGGACGGTGCGACAAGGGCTGACGAAGCTGTCGATGTGGCCTCGCTGGCACCGTCTGTGACCGGCAGCATCGACGGGCTGATCGAGATGATCGAGACCGAAGCCGAGGCGAAAGAAAAGGCAGCCGAAGACACGGTGGCACAGCCTCCGGCTCAGACCGGGGTTCCAGGCAGCGAAGCTGTCGCTGAAGACGAGGCTTCCGTTGCCTCGGATGAAACACAGGCTGTGGCCGAAGTCGCGCCCGACCAGGCCACACTGGACGAAGAGTTGGCCGCGGCGGCAGTCGGAAATATCATCTGGAATCTCGAGGCGGCGAACCGGGGCCGCGCCGCGCCCGAGCCGGAACCCGTGGTTCCGGTGGGACCCGACCCGTCACTTGCCACCGAAGCGCTGGAGGTGGCTTTTGCCATGCTGGCGCGCCGGGACCAGGGCCTTGAAACGGGCGGTTTCATCATGCCGCCGAAACCTGATGGCATCATGCGGATTGCCCTTCTGGTGCCAAAATCGGGTGAGAATGCCGTTCTCGGAAATGAACTTCAGCGCGGCGCCGAACTTGCGCTCTTTTCACTTCGTAACAGCCAGATCGAGCTTCTGGTATTTGATACGGTGGAGGAAGGCGCCGGTGTTGCCGCGCGCGAGGCCGTGGTTGCCGAGGCGGATATCATTGTCGGCCCCCTGTTCTCCGATGCGGTGGTGTCGGCGCGGCAGGTTGCCGCCACCCATGGCGTGCCGATGCTTGCCTTGTCGAACAATACCGCCATCGCCGGCCGGGGAAGCTGGCTGTTCGGCTATCTGCCTGAACAGCAGGTCGATATTCTTCTCGGCCATGCGCTTACCGCCGGACGCAACAAGGTCGGCATCATCGCCGCCGATGACGTGTTCGGCCAGAGGCTGGCACGCCATGCGCAAAAGCGGCTCGGCCAGTTCGGCCTCGAACCCGAGGATTTTGTCACGCTGACCGCAGCGCAGCTCGCCAGCGAGGACGAGCTGAAGAACGCCGTCAAACGATTCACCGGCTACACCCCTCCGGCTGATGATGAAGACACGCCGGCCGCCTCCGAGCTGCCGCCGCCGCGCTTTGATGCCGTGCTGTTCGCCGGAAGCGCAGACTTCGCCCTTCGCACAGCGCCGGTCCTCGCCTATTACGATGCCGATCCGGAACGTGTGCTGTATCTCGGCAATGCGCAATGGAACCAGCGCCGCATTCTGATGGAACCGTCGTTGCAGGGGGGGCTGTTCGCATCGCGGCCGACGGATCGCGACGATGCCTTCAACGCGCTCTGGTCCGAGGCGCTGGGCGGGCGTCCCGGCGCGCTGGCCCGTCTCAGCTTCGATGCGATAGCGATGGCCACGATCCTTGCCGGCCAAAAGCGTGAAACCTGGAATGCCGCACTGGAAGCGGGATCGGGATATAACGGCTTCAGCGGCGCTTACCGGCTGATGCCGGATGGCGGCAACCAGCGCAATTTCGAGATCCGGCAGGTCAGCGGCGGTGTATCCACCATTTTCCAGCCGGCACCGGACAAGATCTGATCCGCCTAGTCCTGCCCGGCAAGAAGTGCGCCGATCACCCGATTGAGAAGAAGCCGCCCGTCTTCGGTCACGCACAGCCTGTCCGGATCCGCTGTCAGAAGGCCGGCTGCCACAAGCTGGTCATATGCCGCCATGTCGATCAGTTTCGACCGCTCGCCATAGGCAGACTCCAGGGCCGGAATAAAAATGCCATCCGACAGCCGCAGCCCCATCATCAGCCGTTCGGCAACAGCGTCCCCGGGCCCGTCCTCGATCAGGGTTTCGACGCCATGACCATCTGCGTCAACGGCGTCGAGCCAACCTGCCGGGCTGCGCCGGGTGGCGGTGCCGGTTCGGTTTGTTCCGTTGCTGATCCTGCCATGGGCCCCGGGGCCGATCCCGATCCAGTCCTCGGCTTGCCAGTAGATCATATTGTGCCGGCATTCCGAGCCTGGCCGCGCATGGTTCGAAATCTCGTAGGCAGGAAGCCCGGCTGCGCGCATCAGCCGGTTTGTCTCTGCATACATGTCGGCGGCGAGACTGTCGTCAGCCGTCAGGATGTCGCCTCGCCGCGCGCGGCTATGGAACCCTGTCCCCGGTTCGATGGTCAACTGGTAGAGAGACATGTGGTCCAGCCCGAGATCGAGCGCCATCTGCAATTCCCCGGTCCAGTCCGCCAGCTGCTGGCCCTGCCGTGCATAGATCAGGTCGATGGACAGCCTGTCGAATGTCTGCCTCGCGGTGCGAAGCGCGGCAAGCGCCTCTCGGGCGGAATGTTCGCGCCCCAGAAAGGCCAACGCCTCGTCACGAAGGGACTGCACGCCGAGCGACAGCCGGTTCACCCCGGCAGCGCGGAACCCGGCGAAGGTCTCGGCTTCGGCGGATGTGGGATTTGCCTCGGCGGTGATCTCGATATCGGGGGCGAGGCCGAACAGCCGGTCCGCGTCGGCGATGATGGCCTCGACAAGCCATGCCGGCATCAGGCTTGGCGTGCCGCCTCCAAAAAAAATGCTGTCGAGACGGCGGCCGGCCCCGTATGCCTGTGCCATATGTTCAAGCTCCCGGCGGTAGGCGCCGGCGAATCTGGCATGATCAATCTCCGCCGCGACATGCGAATTGAAATCACAATAGGGGCATTTCGCCCGGCAAAAGGGCCAATGGACATAGAGGGCGAGCCGGGGCGCGGGCATGGTCATGGAAAACAGGCGGCAACCAGCTTGGCAAAGGCATCGGCGCGATGGCCGATATCGAGCTTTTCCTGCGGGTCCATCTCGCCGAAGGTGAGGTCATAGCCGCGGGCGACGAACATCGGGTCATATCCGAAGCCCCGGTCGCCGCGCGGCGGCCAGATCAGGTCGCCATCCACGCGTCCCTCGAACACCTCGTGATGCCCGTCCGGCCATGCCAGCGCGAGCACGCAGGTAAAATAGGCGCGCCTGTCCGCGCCGCCGGTGGCGGCGAGCGAACTGTTCACCTTCTGCATGGCCATGATGAAGTCGCGATCGGGCCCCGCCCAGCGGGCCGAATAGATCCCCGGCGCCCCGTTCAGCGCCGGCACCACCAGCCCGGAATCATCGGCGATGGCAGGTTTTCCCGTGGCTTCGACCGTATGGCGCGCCTTCAGAACGGCATTGCCGATAAAGCTGTCCTCTGTCTCCTCGGGTTCCGGGACATCATGGTCCGCGGCGGATGTCACCTGGAACGGGCGCCCTTCGAACAGGGCAGAGATCTCACGAAGCTTGCCGGCATTATGCGATGCAAGCACAAGGTCCGTTTCGGTGAAAATACGATGCGGGGATGCCATGCGCGTCTCCGGACCCGGGCTAGAGCGCGGCGCGAACGGCGCCGTCCTGCAATGTGAACAGCTGCTTGCAGCCCGCCTCGGCAAGGTCGAGAAGCTGGTCCAGCTCGTCCCGCCGGAACGGACGTTCCTCGCCCGTTGCCTGAATCTCGACGAGACCGCCATTGCCGCTGAGCACGAAATTGGCATCGATTTCGGCGTTGCTGTCTTCGATATAATCTAGGTCGGCGACGGGCATGCCCTGCCAGATTCCGCAAGAGATGGCGGCGACGTTCTCGCGCACCGGCTGGCGGGTGATGCTGCCGGCAAGAAGCATCTTTTCGGTGGCGATGCGAAGCGCGACCCAGGCGCCTGTAATGGCCGCGGTACGCGTCCCCCCGTCTGCCTGAAGCACATCGCAGTCCAGCTTGACCTGATGCTCGCCAAGCGCTTCCAGATCGGTGACGGACCGAAGCGCGCGCCCGATCAGGCGCTGGATTTCAAGCGTCCTTCCACCCTGCTTTCCGCGTGAGGCCTCGCGGTCGGTGCGGGTGTGGGTCGAGCGCGGCAGCATGCCGTATTCGGCGGTTATCCAGCCGCGGCCCGTGTTGCGAAGAAACGAGGGGACCCGGTCCTCGACCGAAGCCGTGCACAGCACATGCGTGTTGCCGAATTTCGCAAGGCACGATCCCTCGGCATGCAGCGAGAATCCCTGTTCGAGTGTGACGGTGCGAAGTGCGTCTGACGCACGGCCGGAAGGACGCTCCATGAAAAATCCCCTGCTGGTATGTCCTGAACTGAAATATGTGGGGCGACGGCGCAGGCGTCATGCAGCAGCGCGATTGACCCCGCAACCGGCGTTACCCTAAGCTGAAATCATGAATGATGCCACCCTTCTCGGCCTGAAACCCCGCGCGTTCGAGATTTTCAACGCGCTGGTGACCGCCTATCTCGGATCGGGACAGCCGATCGGATCGAAGACGCTTGCGCAGCGCCTGCGGCATGACCTGTCGCCGGCGTCAATCCGCAGCAATATGAGTGATCTCGAGCAGGCCGGGTTGCTCTATGCGCCGCATACATCTGCCGGACGCGTGCCGACGGAAACGGGCCTTCGCATGTTTGTCGACGGCCTTATGGAATACAGCCCCGATCTGGTGACCGAGGACCGCATGTCGATCGATGGCGAGTGCGCCGTTCGCAACATCTCGGTCGACGAGCTGCTGGAGAAGACCAGCCGCACCCTGTCCGGCCTGTCACGATGTGCCAGCCTTGTGCTGTCACCGGCCAGCAATGCCGAGCTGCAGCATTTCGAATTTGTTCCGCTTGGCGAGAACCGCGCGCTGGCCGTGCTGGTGCGGATGGACGGGAAGGTGGAAAACCGGCTGATCGATCTGCCGCCGGGTGTGCCGCAATCGGCGCTTGTGCGGGCCAGCAACTATATGAACGCGCGCCTGTCGGGGCGCGACCTGACAGCGGCCACAGGCCTGATCCGCACCGAAATCGCGGCGCAGCGCGCAGAACTCGACCAGGTCTCGCAGCGTCTTGTCGAGGCTGGTGTTGGATTGTGGGCAGGTGACGGCGCGGCTGACGAGGCAGTGCTGGTGATGCGGGGCCAGGCCAATCTTCTCGATGATATTCAGGCCGGCGAGGAGCTGGATACCATCAGGCAGCTGTTTGACGAGCTGGAGGCGCGGGAGAACGCGCTCCGTCTTCTCGATGCGACCACCGAGGGAGACGGTGTGAAAATTTTCATCGGTGCTGAAAACAAGCTCTTCGTCAATACGGGCTGCTCTCTGGTGATCGCGCCCTATCATGATTCCAAGCAGAATGTGATCGGTGCCATCGGCGTTCTTGGGCCGCGCCATATGAACTATGCGCGGATCATTCCGATGGTGGATTATACCAGTCGCGCCATTGCAGCTGTTCTAAGCTGACCCACTAGTCTCAAACCCCGACG
>ENA-OSEY01001213-OSEY01001213.1-marine-metagenome-genome-assembly--contig:-NODE-1213-length-18221-cov-4.453593_pt1 | contig 18221 bp, 11 predicted proteins | sample MGYA00248465_ERZ534230 | MGnify/ENA primary metagenome ERZ534230 (study PRJEB26409, sample SAMN06344110) | marine metagenome | isolation source: Sea water from surface | place: Atlantic Ocean:Southern...
ACATAAATAACCTGATCCAGAGTCAATAGTTTTCGCGTGTTTTCTTTTATTTGATATTAAAGTAACAGTTGCACCCCTTGCAGGCGCACCATTTTTATTTAAAGGTTTAATTCTAATAAAATTCTTTTTTTTAACTATATTAGCCTTGTACAAAGTTAATTTTTGAAGTCCGACTTCTCCATGAGAAATTAATAACTCAAGTATTCCATCATTATCTATATCAGCAACTGCCGCACCCGTTCCAAGCCCATTTGGCTCTAATGCAGTTTTAATTGAAATTTCCTTCACTTTTCCATTATCTAAAATTTTAAATAGTTTATTCGGTTCACCAATGTTATTCATAAATACTTCATCAAAACCATCGTTATCAAAATCAGCAGAAATTACTGTTCTTATTTTTGATGGAGTATTGAAAGGTGAAGTTGCAATATCCTCAAAGAAATTTTCTCTTTTGACGAATAGTCTATGATAACCATCCCAATTCCCATTAATAATATCCAAATTTCCTCTATATAGAATATCTGAAAGAACAGTTCCCCGACCATTTTGATAAGTATCCAGAACTCTTTGAGATGCTGCCATATCAAAAAAAATTCCATCTACATTTTTATAAAGAAAATTACTCCCTCTTTCGTTTGCAGCAAATATATCAATATTATTCGATAAGATATGCCCTGAAACTACAGAGCGACCACCCGTAATTTTGTCCAACCCTAACTCACTGGCTTTATCGATTATTTTTTTATTAGACATCTCATAAAATCTTGTCGGTCCACCATAATTTGCAACATAAAACCCATACATGCCGTCACCTTTTCTATCAACACATGCAACTGATCTCCCAGCAGTTAAATTTAGATTATCTTTATTAATTTCTTTTTCGAACAAATCGATATATTCATTATCCTTTAAGTCAATTAATCGGTCAGAATATCTTTTTACTCCACTATAAGTATCAGTATTTAAAAAATAGATTTCTTCAAAACCATCACCATCGATATCACACGAAGCAACGCCTATCGTAAGTTTCTTTCTATCTGTAAATACTTTACTCTTTGCTATATTAATTAATTTCCCATTTATTGAAGATAAAGCTAAATTTTTGTTACCAAATCCAGTTACTATAAATTCGTAATTACCGTCATTATTTGTATCGGAGACTGCCACTCCATAACTAAGCCTATCACCCTGATTTAAAATTTGATTACTAATATCTTTAAAAAATTCAGATGAATTAGCTAAGTTGAAATTTGCTAAAATTAAAATTAAATATACTAAACGCATAGAAAATATTACAATAGTATTTTCCAGGTTCCTGATGCTGTAGCAACTATTCCTTTAGAATTTAAAATTTTACAATTTATAAAAACTAAAGTTTTAGTTCTTTTCAATACCTCCACTTTACCTACTAGGTTGTCACCCAGCTTACCCGCTGAGATATATTTTATATCTAAATTAACAGTAACTGATCTTTTGTTTCCTGCTGCTATGTGAGCAGCATTACCCATACCTGTATCAGCTATTGTTGCTATAAAACCTCCATGAGCAATTTTTCCTGTATTTAGAAATTTTTCCTCTACTTTAATATTAAATTCATAATTAGTTTCATCTATCTTTTTAAAAGAAAGATCACCAATATTTTGCATAAAACCTTTTTTAGTTTCGTCCATATATTTTTTTACCATAAATTGGTGCTAGTTGAGAGAAAATAACTGCAGATAAAATTATTATGATACCCAAAACTTTAAACTCATTGAGATATTGATCTAATAAAAGCCAAGCAGCGATCGATGCGAAAACGCCCTCTAATGAAAATATAATTGCGGCAGGTGCAGGTGATAAATGTTGTAGAGCTATAATTTGAAGTAAAAAAGCAATTCCGCTAGATAAAACACCCGCATAAATAAGTTCTCTTGCCTCTAAAGTTAATAATTTGAAAGAGACAAACTCAATTGATACAGCTGGGATAGTTGACAGTATTGCAGCAATTAAACATTGAAAGGCAGCTATAGTTATTGGGAAATTAAATATCTTTAGAAATTTTGAAACATAAACAATATGAAGTGCCCAAAAAAAAGCTCCAACTATGACAAGAGAGTCTCCAAGTCTAACCCTATAATTGTCCAGTTCACTTAAAAGCAAACCACCTAGTAAACACAAAAATACTGCTGGCCAAACAGACTTATGGATTTTTTTTGAAAAAAAGAAATAAGCGAGAACAGGCACTATAATTACATAAAGAACGGTAAACACAGCTGAATTCGCTACATCTGTATATATAAGTGATATTTGTTGAAAAATATTTCCGCTAGCCAGAAAAAATCCCAATAAAAACATGTAAAAAAAGATTACTTTAAAATTTAACTTTAGTTTTTTTATTTTTTTAAATTCGAAAATGAAAAAAAAAGGTAATAAAGCAAAAAAACCCAAAATTAATCTAGCTGCAGAGAAAGTCCAAGGACCTATGTAGTCCATTCCGGTATCTTGGGCTATAAATGCAGTTCCCCATAAAAAAGAGCAAGAAACAGCACAAGTTATAGAAATAAAACTTTTATTCATAATTTTTAATATTGTAATTTAGATTAAACAGCAAGCTTGAAAGCGAAATCTTTACCAAGACTTTTATTTAAATGAACACAAAACCTAGCACCTTCTGCACCATCGATAATTCTATGGTCGTAAGATAATGATATTGGTAAGATTTTTCTATTTACTAACTGACCTTTTGTTTTAACCAATTTATCATAACTTCTTCCTACACCTAAAATTGCGACTTCTGGTGGATTTATAATTGGAGTAAAAAAAGTTCCACCTATCCCTCCTAAACTAGAAATAGTCATCGACCCGCCAAAAAATTCTTTTTTATTTATTTTTAGATCTCTACACTCTCTACTTACTCTTCTTAACTCATCTCCAATTTCTTTAATATTCATTTGGTCAACATCTCTTAATTTTGGAACCATCAGCCCATGAGGCGTATCTACTGCAAAACCTACATGATAATATTTTTTATAAACTATTTTATTTTTTTCAGGATCAATAGAACAATTAAAATTAGGAAAATCTTTTAAAGCATTTACAACTGCCCTAGTTATAAAAGCTAGAGGAGTTACAGAAATTTTTTCTCCAGTGAAATGATCAAACAAGGATGTCCTAAATTGCTCCATTTCCGTAATATCAATTTCATCATGCTGAGTAACATGCGGAATTTCTGTCCACGATCTTACTAGCTGAGGCCCTGAAAGTTTTTTAACTCTTGGCATCTCTTTAATTTCAATTTCTCCAAATTCTTCATGTGAATATTCATCTTTATATTTTTTTGGTTCAACTTTGCCATGATCGACAGATACTTGAGACCTAACAAATTTTTTAACGTCGTCTTCTGTTACTCTTCCCGATCTCTGTGAACCTTGTATTTGAGTTACATTTGCACCAAGTTCTCTCGCAAACTTTCGAACTTTAGGGCTAGCTAATTTTATACCTGATGTAGGTTGGATGACTGGTGGAGAAACTGGATCTGGTTTTTTTGATACTACCTCTTTAATTTTGTTTTTTTGTAAAGGCTTTTCTTTCACTTCTGTTTTTGATTCCTCACTGACAGTAAGTATAAGATCACCTTCGCTTACTTTATCACCTATTTTGATTTTAATTTTTTCTATAATCCCATCTGATGTAGAAGGTACCTCTACGCTAGATTTGTCGCTTTCAATTGTAATTAAAGAATCATTTTTTTTAATTTTTTGACCAGTTTTAACCAAAACCTCAATGACTTCAACGTCTTTAAAATCGCCTATGTTTGGAACTAATATATCTTTTGAGGACATTTTATAATTTTGTTGGGAACACTTTTTCTTTATCTACTTTGTATTTTTTAATCGCTTTTTCTGCATGTTTAGACGCAATTAATTGTTCTTTTGCTAATGCGCTTAGAGTGTAAGCAACAATATGTTCTTTATCAACTTCAAAAAACTTTCTCAGATTTTTTCTTGTATCACTTCTTCCATATCCATCAGTTCCGAAAGAGTAAAAAGGTTTATTTACATATGGTCTAAGCTGATCTGAAAATGATCTAATATAATCAGAAGCTGCAAACACAGGGCCTTCTCGTTTTTCTAAACATTTTTCAACGTAAGATTTCTTCTTTTTTCCATCAGGATTTAATAAGTTCCATCTTTCAGTTTCCATCCCGTCTTTTCTGAGCTCATTGAAACTTGTGACACTCCAAATATCAGAGTCAATTCCATATTCTTTAGAAAGAATTTCAGCAGCATCTATTACTTCACGCAAGATTGTACCAGAGCCTAGAAGTTGAACTCTAGTATTTCCTTTATTTCTTGTTTCTTTAAGCAAATACATGCCTTTTAAAATACCCTCGTCAGAGTCTTTAGGTTTAGCAGGATGAGGATAGTTCTCATTCATTGCTGTAATATAGTAAAAAATATTCTCTTTTTTCTCGTGCATTCTTTTCATTCCATCCCTTAAGATTACTGCCATTTCATATGCAAAAGTTGGATCATAACTTACACAATTTGGGATATTAGACGCCATAAGATGACTGTGACCGTCCTGGTGTTGCAATCCTTCCCCAGCTAAAGTTGTTCTTCCAGCAGTAGCACCAATTAAAAAACCTCTAGCTTGAGAGTCTCCTGCAGCCCAGGCTAAATCGCCAACTCTCTGAAATCCAAACATAGAATAAAATATATATATTGGTATCATTTCTATATCATGATTGGTGTATGCTGTTCCTGCAGCAATCCAAGATGACATTGCTCCTGATTCTGTTATTCCTTCCTCTAAAACCTGTCCACTCTTATCTTCACGATATGAACTAAGTTGTTCAGAGTCGACCGGTTCATATTTTTGCCCTTCATGAGCATAAATTCCTATCTTTTGAAAAAAACCTTCCATACCAAATGTTCTAGCTTCATCTGGAATTATTGGAACTAATCTTGGTGATACATTTTTATCTCTTAGTAGAGCAGTAAGCATTCTTACTAAGGCCATAGTAGTAGACATTTCTTTTTCACCTGTCGACTTCATAAAGCTATCAAAAATATCTTTTGGAGGAGTTTTAATGGCTTTTGCAAAAGACGTACGCTCTGGAATAAATCCACCTAATTTTATTCTACGATCTTTAAGGTATTTAATTTCTTCTGAATTTTCGTCCGGTCTATAATACTCGATATTTTTGACTTGCTTGTCAGTAAGAGGAACACCAAATCTATCTCTATAATATAACAAATCTCCCTCATCCATTTTTTTCTGTTGATGAGTGGTATTTATACTTTCACCGGATTTACCCATTCCGTATCCTTTAATTGTTTTTGCAATAATAACTGTCGGCGAGCCTTTATTTTTCATAGCTGCATCGTACGCGGCATAAACTTTATGTGGATCGTGACCACCTCTATTTAATTTCCATATATCTTTATCTGTTAAAGTAGATACTAATTCTTTTAACTCGGGGTATTTACCAAAAAATTTTTCCCTTACATAATTACCACCTTTTGCCTTAAAAGCTTGATACTCACCATCTACACACTCATTCATCCTTTTAATTAAAAGCCCACTTTTATCTTTTGCTAAAAGTTGATCCCAATATGAACCCCAAATTACCTTAATCACATTCCATCCTGTTCCTCTGAAACTACCCTCAAGCTCTTGAATAATTTTACCATTTCCTCTAACAGGACCATCTAATCTTTGTAAATTACAATTAATTACGAATATTAAATTGTCCAATTTTTCCCTAGCTGCTAGACCAATGGCACCTAATGACTCTGGTTCATCCATTTCTCCATCACCTAGAAAAACCCAAATCTTTCTCCCTTCATCTTTAATAAGACCTCTATTAATTAAATATTTTAAGAACCTCGCTTGATAAATACCCATTATTGGACCAAGACCCATAGAAACAGTCGGGAACTGCCAAAAATTTGGCATTAACCACGGATGAGGATAAGAGGACAATCCATCTTTTCCAACTTCTTGTCTAAAGCCATCTAATTGTTTAGCAGTTAGTCTTCCCTCTAAAAATGCTCTTGCGTACATACCAGGTGCTGAGTGTCCTTGAAAATATACTAAGTCACCACCAAATTTATTATTTTTTGCTCTCCAAAAATGGTTCATTCCTACATCGTACAATGTTGCAGCTGATGCAAAAGTTCCTATATGTCCACCAAGCTCTGAACTTTTTTTGTTTGCTTTCACAACCATAGCGGCGGCATTCCACCTTATGTAGGCACGGATTTTTTTTTCAATATTTTGATCTCCTGGCGATTTAACTTCTGCTTCAGGCGGAATAGTATTTATATATGGCGTTGTTCTGGTATCAGGTAGTACTAATCCTGCCTTATAAGCTTGATCGATTACTTTGTTTAATAAGTAACTTGCTCTTGACGCCCCATCATTTTCAATTACAGAATTTAAAGACTCAATCCATTCATTTGTTTCTAACGGGTCTATATCATCTTTGGACGCTGGTTCAGCAAAGACTTTTTTAATTTGTTTTAAAGATTGAGTGGTGACAACATTTCCGTTTTTTTTGGGTTTTTCTTTTTTAATTTCTTTATGAACTTTTTGCTCTTCATTTTTGACTTGAATACTAGAGCTATCTTTAGACTCTAACGTTACTAGTAAGCTTCCTTCAGAAACTTTATCACCAACTTTAACTTTTAAATCTTTAATTTGACCCTCTGATGGAGATGGAATTTCTACACTTGATTTGTCACTCTCAATAGTAACTAAGGGATCGTTTTTTTTAATTTGATCTCCCGGTTTTACCAATACTTCGATTACTTCTACATCTTTAAAATCGCCAATGTCAGGTACTGAAATATTTTGAGCCATAATTCTTATTATAAACTGAAATGGAATTTATTAAAAATTGATAAATTAATAAATGCCAAAATTGAAGCAATTTATTCTTTATGAACCTTTTTTGACACAATTTGCTCGATTTTTTGTCAACAAAATCTGGACAATAAAGATATGAAGTGGATATTAAACATTTTTTTGAAAAAAAGAGACCGAATGACTAACAGCGAATATTTGGTTCAAAAAATTATACTTAAAAAATACTTTTTAAAATAAAAATTTTTACCTAATAATTTCTGCACAATTTTTATGAAGCATTGAGTGAAGTTCTATAAGCTTTTCAAAACTTTTATTATATCCTCCTCCTAAAACTCCACATAAAGGAATATTTTTTCTATTAAAATTATCGATTACAATTTGATCTCTCTTATTAACGCCTGCATCTGTTATTTTAAGTTTACCTAATCTGTCTTCACAGTGGATATCTACACCAGCAACATAAAATATGAAATCATATTTGTTTTGGTTTAGTATTTTTAAGTTCCTAAAAAGAATATTTAAATATTCTTCATCTTCTGTGTTTTCAGCTAATTCAATATCTATATCACTTTTAGATTTTTTAGCAGGATAATTAGAAGCACAGTGCATACTAAAAGTTAGTACATCTTTATCGTTCTTAAATATTTCAGAATTACCATTTCCTTGATGAACGTCTAAATCTAAAATTAGGATTTTTTTCGCATATCCCCTTTTTTTTAGATAATTTGCTGCAACTGCAACATCGTTGAATACACAGTACCCAGCTCCAAAGTCAAAAGTTGCATGATGACTCCCTCCTGCAGTATTACAAGCAAGTTTAGAGTCTAAAGCTAATTTACTTGCAAGCACTGTTCCTCCGGTTGCAACAAAAGATCTTCTTACAACACTATCATTAATAGGAAATCCAATTTTTTTTTGTGATTTAATATCCAAAGTTTTATTTTTTATCTGATTTATATATTCTAAAGAATGTGAAGTTTTCATCGTTTCAATAGAACATTCTTTTGGAATAAAAAATTTTTTTACAACTTTCTCTTTTAATAGATGATCCGCTAAGGCACCGAATTTTTTTATAGGGAATTTATTATCGTCATTTATTTTTGCAACATAATCGGGGTGATTAATGACGGGCAGTTGCATTAGATCTTAGTTGTAAGCTAGATAAATAGAAATTATAACGACCCAAAAAAATGCATAGTATAAAATATACCCCTTTGGAGTAAACGGCATTTTTCTTAGTTTACGTTTTCCTCTGCCTTTATATGGTTTTGATATTTCCATTATCGTTCTATACTCATGGCTATACCCATTCCACCACCAATACACAATGTGGCCAAACCTCTCTTCACATCGCGTTTAATCATCTCGTGAATAAGAGTGACAAGAATTCGAGTGCCTGACGCACCTATTGGATGACCTATTGCAATTGCTCCACCATTAACGTTAACTTTTTCATCTGGAATTCCTAGTGTTTTTAAAACAGCAATACTTTGAGCTGCAAAAGCTTCATTAACTTCAAAAAGGTCTACGTCATCAATTTTCCATCCTGCTAAATCTAAAGCTTTTTTTGTTGCTGGAATAGGTCCAGTGCCCATTAGAGCTGGTTCAACACCACAACTAGCCCAAGACTTAATTGTAACTAATTTCTTTAAATCTCTTTTTTTTGCTTCTTCCTCTGACATTAAAGTTACTGCAGCTGCTCCGTCGTTAATTCCAGAGGCATTTCCTGCAGTTACAGTTCCATCCTTTTGAAAAACTGGTTTAAGTCTAGTTAAACCCTCTAAGTTTATACCATCTCTAGGGTGTTCATCTTTATTGAAATCTATCTCAGCTTTTTTTGATTTAATTTTAAAATTTATTATTTCATCTTTAAACTTATTTTCTTTCATTGCTTTTAATGCTTTTTCTTGCGACTTAAGAGCAAACTTATCTTGTTCTTGTCTAGTCACTTGAAATTTAGTAGCCACATTCTCAGCGGTTACTCCCATGTGATATCCATGAAAAGCATCCCACAACCCATCTTTTATCATTGTATCAACTAATTCGGTATCACCTATTTTTTTTCCATCTCTTAAATGAATTGCATGTGGCGCTAGAGACATACTCTCTTGACCACCAGCGATAACTATTTTTGAGTCTCCTGACTTTATACTTTGAAATCCTGATGCTATCGATCTCAATCCTGATCCACATACTTGATTTACAATGTAAGCTGGTTTTTCTTTTGGAATACCAGATTTCATCGCTGCTTGTCTCGCTGGATTCTGCCCAGTTCCCCCAGTTAAAACCTGGCCCATTATTGTTTCATCGATATCGGAGGATTTGATATTTGACTTCTTAATTACCTCTTTTATAACTACAGAACCTAATTCTTCACTTGGAATATTTTTGAGAGTCTTCCCTAATGAACCAACGGCGGTTCTTGTTGCGGAAGTTATAACTACAGATTTACTCATATTTCCTTTATAAATTAAAAGTCTTTAATTTCAACAATATATTTGATAATTGGTATATTATTGCGCCTGTAGCTCAACTGGATAGAGCGCTTGGCTACGGACCAGGAGGTTCTGGGTTCAAATCCTAGCAGGCGCACCAAAGGATTTTATGAGTTTAAATAAAGCTGTAATAGTATTTTTTATATTAGTTTTCGTGGTGATTTTATCATTAACATTTATTTTATAATTAACCTTGATAAGCAAATATAAGAATTAAAACACCAAGAACTATTCTGTACAAAACAAAAACATCAAGACTCGCTTTTTTAATATAACCTAAAAAAGCTACCATTGTTATATAAGAAAAAATAAATGATAATATTATGCTACTAAAATTAAGTTTAATTAAATCGAAATTATCAGTTACGTAAATATTATAAATTCCAAAAACTGATACTGCTAGTAATGTTGGAATTGATAATAGAAACGAAATTTTAGCTGCATTGACTCTATCAAATTTTAGAAATCTAGCTGCAGTAATGGCTATTCCAGATCTACTTACTCCTGGTATTAAAGAAAAAATATGCAAAAAGCCTATTATTAAGGCTGCTTTAATATCTAAATTAATTTCAAGACTTTTTTCATTTTCCATTTTATCTGAGAAGTAAAGTAAAATACCAAACAACACAGTTGTCCAACCTATTATTTTAAGTGATCTTAAATCATTAATAATACCTGACTGTGCAACAAGATATCCGCAGAGAATTATTGGCAATGAAGCCAAAATTATTAACATAAAAATTTTCCTATAAATTAAAAAACTTAATATTTCTTTTCGAAAAAAAACAATTACAGCTAAGAACGAGCCAATATGTAAACTTACATTTAATATTAAGTCCTCACTTATAAAATTCATAAATTTTGAGAAAAGAATGATATGAGATGAGGAGCTAATCGGTAGAAATTCAGTTATACCTTGAACTAAAGAAAGAATTAGAATCTCTAACATTCTTATATTTAATAAACTTTAGATTGAATTCCAAAGATATAATTAAATAGCATATCAGCTATGCATAAAAAAAGCCGCATAAACCCTATTTATCAACATATTTAGGTAAATATTATTTACTTAAAAAGTATTCCAATTTTCTACTTTTTAGCCTAGAACACCAAATCTATGAGTAAAAAAATGTTAAAATTTGTTGATGTAAATCAGGAAACTCCTGTCAAAAGACAAACTGATAGCAGGAAGAAAGATTTTAATGAAATTTACGATCAATATATAACTGACAAAGCTAAAGAACAATCTAGTAGGTGCTCTCAATGTGGAGTCCCGTTTTGTCAAATACATTGTCCTTTGCAAAACAATATTCCCGATTGGCTTAAACTAACTGCTGAAGGACGATTAAAAGAGGCATACGAAATATCTCAAAGCACAAATAATATGCCCGAAGTTTGTGGAAGAATTTGCCCGCAAGACAGATTATGTGAAGGTAATTGTGTTATAGAACAATCAGGTCATGGCACAGTCACAATAGGTTCAGTTGAAAAATACATTACAGACACCGCATGGGAAAAAGGATGGGTTAAACCGATCAAGATTGCAAAAGAATTAAAAGAAAGCATTGGTGTAATAGGTGCAGGCCCAGCAGGTCTTGCATGTGCAGAAGAAATGAGAAAGTATGGGTATCAAGTAACTGTATATGACCGTTATGATAGGCCAGGAGGATTATTAATATATGGAATACCTAATTTTAAACTTGAAAAATTTGTTGTCGAAAGAAGAACAAAACTTTTAAAAGAGAGTGGAATAAAATTTATACAAAATTTTGAGGTTGGAAAAGATAAAACATTAGAAGAACTTAAATCACATCATGATGCGATTCTGATTGCAACGGGTGTCTATAAAGCTAGAGAGATTGATATTCCTGGATCAGGTCTAAAGAATATTTTTCCTGCAATGGATTTCTTAACTGCTTCAAATAGAAAAGGCTTAGGAGACAAGGTAAAACTGTTTGATGATGGAACTTTAAACGCAGAAGGTAAAGATGTTGTAGTAATTGGTGGTGGAGATACTGCAATGGATTGTGTAAGAACTTCAGTAAGACAAAAAGCAAAATCTGTTAAATGTTTATATAGAAGAGACAAAGCAAACATGCCTGGTTCAGCAAGAGAAGTCGGAAACGCAGAGGAAGAAGGTGTAGATTTTGTTTGGTTAACAAGTCCAAAATCATTTATCGGAGATAAAAAAGTAAATGAAGTAGAAGTTAGCAAAATGAAGCTAGGCGCACCAGATGCATCTGGAAGAAGACGACCTATACCTGTTGTTGATGGAGAATTTAAAATAAAAGCTGACTTAGTAATCAAGTCACTTGGGTTTGACCCGGAAAATATTCCTAAATTATTTAACAGCGAAGATCTTGCAGTTTCAAAGTGGGGAACAATAAAAATTGACCTCAAAACTATGCAAACAAATATTGAAGGAGTATTCGCTGCTGGAGATATTGTGAGAGGTGCATCACTTGTAGTATGGGCGATAAGAGATGGAAGAGATGCTGCAGAACAAATGGATAAATATATTACTTCGAAAAGAAAAAATACCAAAAAAGAATTCGCCGCATAATGAAAAACTATTTAAAAAACAAAAAACATCTTACAGAGAACAACGCTTACGATCCTTCTTTAGAACACGAAGCTTGTGGTGTAGGATTAATAGCAACTACGGACGGTAAAAAAAGTCGAAAAGTAGTTGATTATGGAATAGAAGCATTAAAAGCTGTTTGGCACAGAGGCGCAGTTGATGCTGATGGTAAATCTGGAGATGGAGCTGGTATTAAATTAGAAATTTCTCCTGAGTTTTTTATTCAAAAAATATTAGAAACCGGACATAAACATGAACAAGATAAAAGAATTTGTGTCGGAATGGTTTTTATGCCTCGAAATGATTATGCTGATCAAGAAAAATGTAGATCAATAATTGAGACAGTTTTATTAAGTAAAAATTACTATATTTATGGTTGGAGACAAGTTCCTGTTAATCCAAAAGTTTTGGGTCCCACGGCTGACTCTAATCGACCTGAAATCGCACAAGTTCTTTTTAGAAAAAACGAAGTAATAAAAACAAATGATTTAGAAAGAGATCTATATGAAGCAAGAAAAAAAATAGAAAAACATGCTCGGGAAAACCAATTAAACAGTTTTTACGTATGCTCTTTGAGCTCAAGATCTATAGTTTATAAAGGCATGTTTTTAGCCGAGTCACTTGCTGATTTTTATTTGGATCTAAACGATAAAACTTTTAAATCTAGATTTGCAATATTTCACCAAAGATACTCCACTAATACTTTTCCAAGTTGGGATTTAGCGCAACCCTTTAGAACTCTAGCACATAATGGAGAAATAAATACATTAAAAGGAAATGTAAACTGGATGAGAATTCATGAACAAGACATGACTAGTAAACTTTTTAAAAATATAGAAGATTTAAAACCAGTTATAATTCCGGGCAATTCAGACTCAGCATCATTAGATAATGTATTTGAATTATTAACTCATTCTGGAAAGCTTGCTCCATTGATTAAATTAATGATGATCCCAGATGCTTGGTCTAAAAGGAGTAAAACTGTTCCCAAAAATCACCAACAATTATTTAACTTTTTAAATAGTACAATTGAACCATGGGATGGTCCTGCTGCAATTTGTGCTACTGATGCTAAATGGATTTTAGCAGCTGTCGATAGAAATGGTTTGAGACCTCTTAGGTACTCAATAACTTCAGATGGCTTAATATTTGCAGGTTCAGAAACAGGAATGATTAAAATCCCGGAAGAGAATATAATTAAAAAAGGAAGACTTGGTCCAGGGGAATTAATAGCTGTAGACTTAAAAGAAGGGAAGCTTTATCAAGATAAAGAAATAAAAGATTATATATCGAAAGAGTACAAGCAGTTTAATAGTCAAATAGTTGACCTAGATAAAAAGTTAAAAGTTACTGAAGAGGAAATAAATTTTTCAGGCAACGATCTAAGAAGAAGACAGTATTTATCTGGTTATAGTGTTGAAGATTTAGAATTAATTCTTCATCCTATGGTCGAAGAAGGTAAGGAGGCTACAGGTTCAATGGGAGACGACACCCCAGTAGCAGTTTTATCAAGTCACTTTAGGCCCATATCACATTACTTCAGACAAAACTTTAGCCAAGTGACTAATCCACCGATTGACTCGTTAAGAGAAAACAAGGTTATGAGTTTAAAAACAAGATTTGGTAATTTGGGTAATATACTTGACTTTAATAATCTAACTCAAGAAGATATCTTTGTTCTTGATAGCCCAATACTTACAAATTCTCAATTAAAAAAGTTTAAAAAACTCTTCTCAAAAAAAATCAAATTAATTGATTGTACATTTAACGTTAATGAAACTTTAAAAGATAATATCAAAAAAATTCAAGAAGAGTCTGAAATAGCAGTAAGAGAAGGTAGCACTACCTTAGTATTAAGCGACAAAAATATTTCTGAAAAGAGGGCAAATATTCCAATGGCTTTAGCAGTAGGAGCGATTAATTCTAACTTAGTAAAATTAGGATTAAGAGGATACTGCTCTTTGAATGTCGAAACATCAGAAACTTTAGACACTCATTCATTTGCAGTTTTGATTGGAGTTGGAGCTACAACAGTTAATCCTTACTTAACAATAGATAGTATATTCCAAAGGTTTGAGAAAAATTTATTTGGCAAATATAAATTTAATGAGTGTGTAGAAAGATTCAAAAGTTCGATTGAAAACGGATTATTAAAAATTATGTCTAAGATGGGAATTTCAGTTATTAGTTCTTATAGAGGAGGGTGCAACTTTGAAACTGTTGGACTAAGTAGAGCTTTAGTTTCAGATTATTTTCCAGGAATGATATCAAGAATTTCTGGTATTGGTTTGATAGGAATAGAAAAAAAAATTAAGGAAATTCACGAGAAAGCCTATAAAAAAGATGTTCAAATATTACCAATCGGTGGAATATATAAGTATAGAAAAACTGGGGAAAACCATCAATTTCAAGGAAAACTAATTCACACATTACAACATGCCGTAACAGTTGGCTCTTACGAAACATTTAAAAAATATACAGATGGCATAAATAACATGTCTACTATAAATTTAAGAGATCTTTTAGATTTCAAAAAATTAAATAATCCAATTGATATTAAAGAAGTTGAGCCCATAGAAAATCTTACTAAAAGGTTCGGTAGCGGGAGCATGTCTCATGGCGCTTTATCTGCCGAGGCGCACGAAACATTAGCTGTTGGCATGAATAGAGTTAAAGGCGCCTCTTGCAGTGGTGAAGGCGGTGAAGACTCTGCTAGATTTAAAATTCAAGAAAATGGAGATAGTGCAAATTCAAGAGTTAAACAAGTTGCATCAGCAAGATTTGGAGTAACTATTGACTATCTAAATAACTGTAATGAAATTGAAATTAAAATTGCTCAAGGTGCTAAACCAGGTGAAGGTGGACAATTACCAGGATTTAAGGTTACAACAGAGATAGCTAGATTAAGACACTCAACACCAGGTGTAACTCTTATCTCACCACCACCACACCATGATATATATTCAATAGAGGATTTAGCCCAGCTAATTTACGATTTAAAACAAATAAACCCAAAAGCTCGAATAGGTGTAAAATTAGTTGCTGCAACTGGAATTGGAACAATTGCGGCAGGAGTCGCTAAAGCTAAAGCGGATGTGATTCTAATTTCAGGTCACTCAGGAGGAACTGGTGCCAGTCCACAAACGAGTGTTAAGTATGCAGGTATTCCTTGGGAGATGGGATTAACTGAGGCCAATCAGATTTTAACATTAAACAATTTAAGACACAAAGTTACTTTAAGAACAGATGGCGGAATTAAAACAGGTAGAGACGTTGTTATTGCGGCAATGATGGGGGCAGAGGAATTTGGTATGGGCACTTCATCTTTAATTGCAATGGGATGTATAATGGTAAGACAGTGTCACTCTAATACTTGTCCGGTTGGAGTTTGTTCTCAAGATGAGGAACTAAGGAAAAAATTTACCGGAACACCAGAAAAAGTTGTCAATTTTTTTAGATTTGTTGCAGAAGAAGTTAGAGAAATTTTAGCTTCATTAGGATTTAAAAATCTAAATGAAATAATCGGAAGGACTGATCTCCTTAAACAAGTAAGCAGAGGCTCATCAAATTTAGATGATTTAGATTTAAATCCATTATTAGTAAAAACTGATCCGGGTGAAAATACTAGATATTGTGAAAAAAGAGATATTAATGCTGTCCCCGATACTTTAGACGAAAAAATTTGGACAGATATTAAAAATAAAATTGTTAAGGATAAAATAATTGAATGTGAATATGATGTTGAAAATACACATAGAGCGGTAGGAACTAGATTATCACATTATGTTTATAAGAAATTTGGTAATAATGCTTTAGCAGAGAACACTGTAATCGTTAAATTAAATGGTTCTGCAGGACAATCGCTGGGAGCTTTTTTAGCTAAAGGAATTAAAATAATCGTTAATGGAGACTCAAACGACTACGTCGGCAAAGGATTGTCAGGGGGAACAATAATAGTTAAGCCAGTTAAAAATAGTAATTTAATTTCAAATCAGAACGCAATTATAGGAAATACAGTTTTGTACGGAGCTACAAATGGTAAACTTTTTGCATCCGGTAAAGCTGGTGAAAGATTTGCTGTAAGAAATTCAGGAGGAGTCGCAGTGGTAGAGGGATGTGGATCAAATGGATGTGAATATATGACAGGAGGAAAAGTGGTTATTCTTGGCGACGTGGGAGATAACTTCGCTGCAGGTATGACAGGCGGAATGGCATTTATTTATGATCCTAATAAAAAATTTGAAAACTATGTAAATCCTCAATCTGTTATTTGGCAGAACGTAGAAACAGACTACTGGAAAAAATATTTAAAAGATTTAATATTTGAATTTAGCAAAGAGACTAACTCAAAAATTTCAAAAAAGATAATTAGCAATTATGAAAATGAACTTAAAAATTTTGTTCATGTTTGTCCTATAGAAATGTTGGATAAATTAGATCATCCTATTTCATTAAAAGAAGTGAATTCAAAATCAGCCTAACAATGAATAAAGATAGATTTTTTTTTTTTGGATTTGGTCAAACTGCTAAGTATCTTATAAAGAATTTAGATCAATCAAAAAAAAAATTTACTTTTAGTGCTACAAACACAAAAAAAACAACTTTAAAGACTTTTGGAAAAAAAAAGTTTTTATCCTTTAAGTTTAAAGATAAGTTTTACGATAAAAAATTAATAAAAATGTTCTCTGACGCTGATTATATTTTAGTATCTATCCCGCCACAAAAAAAAAGAGACTTAGTCCTAAAAATTTTTAATAAATTTTTAAAAAAATCTAAGTTTAAAAAACTTATTTATCTATCTGCCACAAGTGTTTATGGAAATCATAACGGAAAATGGGTTAATGAAAATTCAAAACTGAAAGGAAATACTAAATTTGGTTTAGGTAGAAAAATTGTTGAAAAGTCTTGGATTAAATTTAGAGATTTATACAAGCTAGATATAAATATTCTACGTGTTTCAGGAATTTATTCAAAAGAGAGTAACGTATTAAAAAAAATATCAAAAAAGAACATTTATGTTAAAGAAAAAAAATATTTTTCAAGAATAAGAATAGAAGATTTAGCACAAATTATTAAAAAGATGTTTTATTCACAAAAAAGTTCTCTTATACTAAACGCTTCAGATGATAAGCCAGCAACAAACATAGAAGTAGCCAATTTTGCTGCGAAACTTTTAAAAATTAAAAATTTAAGACCGATGCCTATAGCTAATTTTAAAAATAAAATGATAAAAGAATTTTATAAAGACTCGAAAAAAGTGAGTAACAAAAAAATGAAAAATAAATTACTCATTAAATTAAAATATCCTACTTATAAAGAAGGATTAAGAAATATTTTTAATAATTCTCGATAACTCACCCTTCATTTTTTTTAAAGATTTTGTGTCTGAGAGACTATGATCTCCATTTTTAATAATAACCAATTTTTTATTTGCTTTTTTAAAAATTGATAACACTTTTCTTGAAAAAGAAACTGGAACCACTTCATCTTTTTTTCCATGAAACATAGAGATCTGAATTTTCTTAAATATTTTTTTGGAGAAAACTTTATTTTTTCTTCCATCTTTTATTAATTGATGTGAAATAGGATATTTATACTTTGTTTTATCCCCATGATTAATTGTAGTTATACCCTCTTTTATTATTTCTTTTTTTATTTTTTTTGAAAATTTCTTCCACATCAACCTATCTAAAAATTCTGGAGCTGAGCCAATTCCCAACATACCTACAATTTGATTTTTAAAAAATTTAAATTGATTAAGTGCTATCCACGCTCCCATGCTAGAACCAATTATTAAAAATTTATTTTTTTTAATGATTTTTTTAATTAATTTTTTTGCATCATCAGTCCATAAACTTATGTTTCCTTCAATAAATTTTCCTGAGGATTTTCCATGACCGGAATATTCAATTGCTAAAAAACCAATTTGGTTTTTATTAGCAAATGAACGAAAAGAATTTGGTTTTTTCCCTTCAATATCAGACATAAATCCAGGCAAAAAAACAATGAAAGGATTTTTATTAAAATTATTGGTTGAATATCTAAGCTTTCTATATCTGGAGATATTGTAGTATCTAAATTTTTTCATATTATGTTGTCAAAGTTGATAATATATTATCTTAACATATGGCATCTAATTTTAAAGTAATGCAAGTAATACCAAAACTAGGGTACGGAGGTGCTGAGACTGGCTGTTATGATTTAGCACATTTTTTAGCTGAAAAAGATTGCAAATCAATAATTGTGACAAGTGGAGGACCTTTAATTAAATATGTCAGAAGAAAAAAAGT
>ENA-OSEY01001214-OSEY01001214.1-marine-metagenome-genome-assembly--contig:-NODE-1214-length-18212-cov-4.416929_pt1 | contig 18212 bp, 16 predicted proteins | sample MGYA00248465_ERZ534230 | MGnify/ENA primary metagenome ERZ534230 (study PRJEB26409, sample SAMN06344110) | marine metagenome | isolation source: Sea water from surface | place: Atlantic Ocean:Southern...
TTTATAGTTAAATACATTGCATGATCTGATAGGGGCGTTTTAATTTTATAGGTGCTACCAGAGAGAGTTTCGGGTCGAGATACTTTTTCATGCATCTGGATGATATTAGTATCGTCTTTAGCTTCAGTCTCTGCCTTAACCTCGTCGGAAACTACTTTGTAACCCACTATTTTCTTTTCTATTTTCTTGCTCATTTACGTTCTCAAGTTTGTGTTGCTAGAATTTTCCGTAGTAGCCCTCTTTAAGGGCATCAAATAGGTTAGCTGCTGTATGGATTTCGCCATCGTATTCAACTTCCTCATTACCTTTGAACTCAACTGTTGAACCATCTTCTAGAGTAAAACTATAGGTGGTGTTTTCAAGATCACTTTCTTTCACGAGAACGCCTTGGAATGCTTCGGGATTAAATCTGAAGGTTGTACAACCTTTTAGACCTTTTTCAGCCGCATAGAGATATATGTCTTTGAATTCTTCGTAATCACATTCAGTAGGTACGTTAATTGTTTTTGAAATCGAAGAATCTACCCAGATTTGTGCAGCTGCTTGAATATCCACATGAGCCTTTGGTGTGATATTCTCGGAGCTTACAAAATAGTCAGGCAGTGCCTCTTCTGGATCAGTGCTGAACGGCATCGCTTTTGGGTTTACAAGTTCCCTGTAGGAAAGTAACTCATAAGAAAAAACATCTACCTTCTCCTTTGTCTTTTTACCTTCTCGAATAACATTTCTTGAATAATGGTGAGCGAAGCTGGGTTCTATACCATTGCTCACATTATTCGCTAGCGACAAAGAAATCGTTCCAGTTGGCGCTATTGAAGAGTGATGACTGAATCGGCAACCCTCTTCAGCAATTGAATCTACCAACCCCGAATCGACTTCAGCAATTTTCTCCATGTAGCGGCTGTATTTACCTAGCAGTACTTTGCCTTTAACAGAGTCACCAACTTTAATTCCATCTTTTGCAAGCTTTGGTTGTTTGAGCAGCATTTCTGCAGTAATTTTAAAATCATCATTCATGACTGGTGCTGGACCTTTTTCTCTCGCCAGCTCAAGACCCGTGGCTAATCCAGTGACTGCCATATCTCTTGCTACTTTTTCTGTAAATTCCAAAGATTCAGCATCACCGTATTTCATTGTTAGCATTGTTATGGTTGAACCTAAACCTAAAAAGCCCATCCCATGACGCCGCTTATATTCAATTTCACTGCGTTGACCATCAAGAGGAAGTCCATTAATTTCTACAACGTTATCCAACATCCTGGTAAATACGCTCACGACATCTTTGTATTCTTCCCAATCAAAGTATGCCTCTTTGGTGAAAGGATTTCGCACAAACTTAGTTAAGTTTACCGAACCTAGTAAGCAGCTTCCGTATGGTGGGAGAGGCTGTTCACCGCATGGATTAGTCGCTCTGATATCTTCACAAAACCAATTATTATTCTTGTTATTTACTTCATCGATTAGAATGAATCCTGGTTCAGCATAGTCATAGGTTGATGACATTATTGCATTCCATAATTTTTGTGCCCTAATCGTCTCATAAATTCTACACGCAACTAAACCATCATCATTTGTTGTGTATCCATCTGTTGTAGGGAAATGCCTCCAAACGATATCCTCGCCATTTAGATCTAATCCACCCTCTATTTCCTTTTGACTTACTGGGAATGTTAAATCCCAGTCGCCATCATTTCTTACCGCATTAATGAATTCTTCGGTTATGAGCAGAGATAAGTTAAATTGTCGAAGTCGCCCGTCCTCTCTCTTAGCTTTAACAAAATCAAATACATCTGGATGACTTACATCGAAAGTAGCCATTTGAGCTCCTCTTCTGCCACCAGCGGACGAAACGGTGAAACACATTTTGTCGTATATATCCATGAAAGAGAGAGGGCCAGAGGTATAAGCACCAGCGCCAGACACGTAAGCACCTTTTGGACGCAGTGTTGAAAACTCATAGCCAATACCGCAGCCCGCTTTTAAAGTTAGTCCCGCTTCAAGGTTCTTTTCCAAGATACCCACCATTGAGTCTGGCACAATACCAGAGACAGTGCAGTTAATGGTCGAGGTAGCGGGTTTATATTCTTGAGCTCCAGCATTTGAGATTATTCTACCTGCGGGTATTGCTCCATGCTGCAGTGCCCACAAAAACTTTTCTTTCCACATTTCTCTGACGTCTTCCCCTTCGACATCAGACAAAGCCTTTGCTACCCGCTCGTAGGTCGCATTGACATCAGAGTCCACTGGATTGGATTCTTTGTCTTTTAATCGGTATTTTTTGTCCCAAATATCCAGTGAAGCTTCCTGCATTGGAATTATTTGATCATTTGATGCTTTTACCGATTTTAATTTTGGTGCGCTCATGTTTTCCCCTTTACATTTGTCCTTGTCAAACAGCACCCCCAGAGACTTTTCAAAAACCCTCCACTGCGAACTGTTACTGAATTTGGTATCGAGAAATTACCTACTCGAACTCGCTAGTGTATCCTACATTGTGTGTCATGCAAGTATTATTACACTATATGTAGTGTTTTTTTCCTAAAAATTACTTTTTTTGGTTAATAAAAATCTGTAAAACTTGTGGATAAATATTTGAAAGTACCGAATATTAAGGCCTCTCGTTAGACGACTTATTAGAAGAAACTGGTCATATAAAATCCACGTAATAAAGGTATAAAAATATTTTGATTTGTTTGTCTTCAATCTAGGAGTCACGTAAACTTTCCGGCTCTTTCAAACAATCGCTTTTTTCCAGGAGTTAGGCATGGATATATTTGATTTCTCTGATGGTCGAGAAGGCTATTACGGCGAATATGGTGGTGTATTCCTCCCAGAGATACTCCATGAAACTATTGAAGAGTTATTACAATGTTTTAGGGAATGTAAAAGCGATCCTGGGTTTTGGCAGGAATATGAGTCAGTGCTCCAAAGTTACTCAGGTAGGCCCACGCCAATTACTTACTTGGAGAATTTATCTAGACACCTTGGTGGAGCTCAAATATATGTAAAGCGAGATGATTTAAATCATACAGGATCTCACAAAGTGAATAACGTCGTGGGTCAGGGTCTTTTATGCAAGCGACTTGGTAAAAAAAGAGTCATTGCTGAAACTGGAGCAGGGCAGCATGGCTTTGCGACAGCGACGATGGCTGCGAAATTTGGTTACGATTGTAGAATTTATATGGGCGCAGTTGATGTTGCGCGACAGCGACCAAATGTTTTCTGGATGGAAAATCTGGGAGCGGAGGTTATTTCTGTTGAGGATGGCCAGAAAACACTTAAAGACGCGGTTAATGAGTGCATGAGGGATTGGGTGACGAATATGTCAGATACCCACTATATTCTTGGGACAGCCTGCGGTCCACACCCATTTCCTGAGATGGTTAGTTGGTTTCAATCAATCATTGGTAAAGAGGCTCGCAAGCAATTACTGGAATTAACAGGAAAGTTACCCGATAGAGTCTATGCATGTGTGGGCGGTGGCTCAAACGCGATGGGTATCTTCCAGGGGTTTATGGAAGACCCCAGCGTTGAATTAATAGGTTGTGAGGCGGGAGGTAAGGGTGTTGGATCATACATGCACTCTGCTAGATTGGCTTATGATGACGCAAAAGTTGGTGTGGCTCAGGGATATAAAACATATTTTCTTCAAAACGATGATGGGAATATGAGTGAAACTCACTCGGTTGCGGCAGGATTAGACTACATTGGTATAAACCCAATATTTTCATACTTGTGGGAGCAAGGAAAGGTGCGTTTTGAAGCAGCAACCGATGAAGAGGTTAAAGAAGCCCTAAAGCTGGTAATGAGAACTGAAGGATTGATACCAGCACTAGAGACCACGCATGGATTTGTTACAGCCATTAAAGAGGCTCCAACTTTAGGTAAAAATGAAATTATCTTAATCAATCAATCCGGAAGGGGTGATAAGGACATTTTCACAATTGCTGATGCGCTGAATGATTCCAACTGGAAAAAATTTATCGATGGCAAAGCACAGGATTATAGGCTGGAGAGAAATTAGTGGGCATAGAGAGTTTTATCAAAGATAAACGCAGAACAAAGGATATTCTGGTAATGGGACACGTTGTTTGCGGTTATCCAAGCTTTGAAGAAAACTTTTCTGCTCTCGAAATCATGGAGGATGCTGGTGTTGATTTAGTAGAACTCCAATTCCCATTTTCAGAACCAAGTGCTGATGGACCGCTTTTTGTAAAAGCTAATGAGATGTCAATCAAGTCAGGAACAACCGTCAATATGTGTTTTGAATTTATGAGCAAAGTTACAAAGCGTTTTTCGTTTAAAGTTTTAATGATGGGATACTACAATACGATTTTTCAACTTGGTGAAGAAGCCTTTTTATCAAGACTCAAAGATTCAGGTGGTGAAGGTTATATAATTCCTGATCTTCCTGTTGAAGAGGCAACTAAGTTACATACGCTCTCTAGAGATTTAGACTTAGATCCGATAATACTAATGACGCAAACCAGCAGTGATGACAGATTAAAAAAGCTGGGTGAATCGAGTAGTGGCATGGTGTATGCGGTTGCAAGAAAGGGAGTGACTGGATCTAAGACCACAATGGATGAAAGTATTGATTCACTTATTTCGCGATGCAGGGCCAACACCAGTGTCCCTTTGGGAGTTGGTTTTGGCATTAGTAGTAAATCTGATCTTGACTTTCTGAAAGGAAAGGCAGACGTTGCGATAATCGGAACAGCGGCATTGCAAGCGTGGGAGACATCGCATGCTAATGGTTATAAAAATTTTTTTGAGTCGCTCCAAATATCCTAATTATCAATTTGCTCTAATAACCAATCATTTTTGACTTCTTCATAAATCTCCAGTAACGGAGTTGCAGGGCTGACCTTAAAATATTTTACTTTAACTAAATACACACCGTCTTTTCCCATTATTGGACCCATCCAATGAGAGGATTTTTGAGGATGTAAGTTAGCTATTCTCTCTTCTAGTCTTAAAGCAAAACCATATCCAAATATTTTCTCAACATCGATCTTTGGATTTAGGCTTTCTCGCATGACTCCTGTGAATAATTTACCAACGTATTTTTCATCTATGGCTGCAAGCTTCTTTTTGGATTCGTTAACAGCCTCGGAGCCATAAATACTAAATGGAAATGCCAGGTGCTCGAAACTGACATTGTAATCTCCTTTATATCGGTGTTTATTTTGCTCATAAAATGCTTTGATTTCTTCACTCTGAGGCACTTTGTTATTTATTCCAGTTAATATCCCCGATAGCTTTGATGGATCAGAGAGATTCTCTTCGGGCGAAAATGATTCAATTTGGATAGTTAAGTTTTGATTTAATTTATCCAAAGTACTTTTGTTCATCTTTGTCAAATCAGGGCTAAGGTTTGGTAAAAAGTTATCTTCTTGATGCTGATTTTGGTCATAAACCAAAGCGCCTATTAAAGCTAGAGTTGTAAATAGAATGAGCTTATCTTTAGATGATTTCATGGGCAAAGTGTTGTTGCGGACAAGTGTTTATTGTTTAAATATTTTAATCCATTGTCCAGATCTGGGTTCGCCCGAGGGATAATGGCCGTTGATGATTCTCAATGTATCAATATCTTTGGCATTTAATCCTTCTGCCTTTGCAAGTTCTTCATAGGTTTTCGGAGAATCTATTTTTACATACTTCGTAACTTTTGGTTTTTGACCAGCGATTTCTGCGGAAGAGATTGGTCTAAATGTTGCTATTGAGCTTGTGAATAAGTTATCTACTGATTCAAATTCTTTCATATCCTCCACTTCTCCACGAAATAGAAATGCATTTAATTTATAATAAATTACAGCAATTCTGGATTTACTACCGTCTTCATTTACGAGCAAACCAGTGTAGCCACTAAGTCCAGACGGGGAAATTGATTTACCATTTTCCAGCAAAGGTACGTTTAAGTAGTTGTAAAGGTATTCCTCGGGCGTCTGGATGGTCCTCCTAAATCCTTGCATGGAAAGTGAGGCAGATTTGTCATTAGGCGAGCCTGTTACCAAGGATTTAGACTTTTCCTCTAGATGCGTCCAATCTTTTGGAAAGTCAATTCTAATGCGCAGTTTCATGTCAGAAAATCTTTCAGGTGGAGGGACTTTGGCGAGAAAGTTTTCGCCCCAAACTAATCCATCAGTCATTCTTCTGTATCTTTCTGCACCATCATCTCTAGTTTCACTTGATTTCAACTGATTGGCTTTCACTACTACCGTTCTCAAGCGAGAATCATTTCTTGGGTGAGAGGCAAAAACGCCGTGATAAGTGGGTCTTGTGACACCACGAGAAGTGGCTTGTTTTTTTTGATATGACTCATAATCTTTCATGATCGACAACATTGATAGCATTTCGGTGGGTTCATACCCAAGTTTTGCCATGTACTCTGCACCTGTCTCATCCGCCTCTAGCTCATTCTTTCTTCCCCTGCCTTTGATTAACGAATTTGCATAGGCCATGCTTGCTTCATAGACCTCAGAGCTACCAGACAAAGCTCCTGCAATAGTAGAAATAATTTTAGCTCCAGTCGCTTTTTCTTCCTGTCCCAAAACATGATTTCTGGTTATGTGCGCAACTTCATGAGCGAGCACGGACACTAGTTGAGCTTCATTACTTACGTAATTGAGTAAACCTCTATTGACGTATACATAGTTATCTCGAGTTGCAAATGCATTTAGATCTGGGGAATCTAGTAGAGTAAAAATAAATTTTTCGTTTGGCATCTCAGAGACAGCAACGATTTCCTCACCTAGATTTCGAATGTACTCTTGAAGCTGCGTGTCATTGTAGATTTGTGTTGATTCGAGGGTTTTATTATAGATTTCTTCTCCAGTAACTTTAGCCTCACTTAAACTTGATAATGAACATAGTGGGAGTAAAAGAATAACAACAAGAGTCAGAATTCTTAACATGATTCTAATTAATCGACGGTAAAGAACTTTTTCAATTGATTGCCAAGAGATCCGCACGCATCACTCTTTACGGGAGTCAGCAATGGAATTGGTGCAACTGCACCAATTAGATAAGATGTTCCTTCTGAATCAACCCGTAGCCTCCCTTTTTCTGTCAACTCAACAAGGTCCCAAACCGTAGCATCATACGTGGATATTTTGTCCCACTGAGCGAACCCAAAACAGCCTCCTCCCGCAGGCCCAACAGCACAACTGATTGATCCACCTTGACCCATTGTTTCTGTAGATCCATCTAACCAAACCAAATACCTAATATTCTGTTGCGTGACCCTTTCTCTGACAACATTTTCTTGCATTAACCTCTTTAATCTCGGCAATCCTTTCGGCGCTGTTCGGGGTTCAAACCAAGGATAAATAGAATCTATAAATGTTTGTTCACCTACAACGCGCACATTTGCTGTATTGATTTTTTTAGAAACACAATCAATAAACTCGCTATCTGTTTCATAGTGTCCTGCATCTCTTCTTCCTAGAATCACAACTTTCTCGGTTTTATCAAGCCGAATTGATTCATTAGTAGGACGATATTCGTCAATTGTAGTTACTGCGGTACAACCCGAGAGAAAAATTATACAGAGATAAGAACCAATGAAACTATTGAGCTTTGCTTTCACTACTTTTCTCCCTCAGCCATTGATTCACTGCAGGTATCCTATAAAAGTCTAGAAGTAACTTTGCACCTGCATCACGCAATGCCACATTTGTTGCTTGACTAATTGCATTTTCCTTTGAGTACATAAAAGCATTGGGTGTTTTACCATAACCCGGCATGAACCAATTCGTAATTAGTCGACCATCTGAGTCTGTCACACTTAAATTGTATTTAAGCCAAACTTCAAAAACGTTTAAGTAGTTTTCTGATGGTGTCGCAACTTGGACTTCGGCGTTTGAAAGACTGATCACCATTTCAGTATCACTGGGAAGGGGTGTTTGCTCGTTTAAAAAATAGACATCTCTGAAGAGTCCCTTAAATGCACTTTTAAAAAGATTCACCTGTGAGCTTCCAAGATCTATCGTTGTTTTATTATTTGGAGTACCTGAGTAACCGCTAAATTCATCAGTAAAAACAATAGCCACTGTGACTTCTTTGGGGGTTGATAGAACAGCTGGAAATGATTTACTAACGGTCACATTTGTTACTGATCCACACGCACCAAGCTGTAAAATCAAAATCACAAATATTAACTTGCAAAGATATTTTCTTTTATTATCACGCACTCTGTACTATTCCAAACTATTTAATCCAATAAATGTACCGCCATTACTATAACTCAGCTCCCGCATCAAAGCTGCAAACCTGATTGCTGAACGATTGGGCGATACGCCAGGTCTTAGATGCACGGGAAAACCAATTGCATGTATCCTGACCAACCTCTCATCATTTCTATTAGCTATGTTCAATGAATCAATAACTCTTACTACCTTGTTTATCGAACGACCCTGAAAGTCATCACCAAGTGTATAGATACTTATTTTACGATCAGGTTTGTAAAAAGTTTTAATTGCATTCTCAATCCCTTCCACGGGACTCGAATTGCTAAAGGGTGCCCATGAGGATAATTTATCGATTATTAGCTCTCTCATTTGAGGACTGTCGGGTATCCATTCTTTGTCAGATTGCGTGAACATAAATTGACCCATGTCATTCATGATCTGGAGTCCTTTCACTTCTGGATACACATCGAGGATGTTTAACATCTCTTTTTGTACTTTTTTCCATGCAGCCGATTGCATGCTTCCTGACGTATCGATTACAAAAATGATGTAATCACTATCTGCAGGTATTCCTCCCACTAAATCGTTTGATTGCGTAAAATTCGGTCCGAGAAGTCGTTCCATTTCTTCGGTCAAAACTTGGAGTACAAGTTGCAAATTTTGTTTTTCCTCTGATTGCGATTGAGCTAGCTCAGCCGCTTGTTTTGAAACGCTCGCAAGTTGTTCCTTCAATCTTGCAATTCGTTGGTTTAATTCAGATAACTGCTCTTGCCGAGATTTTAATCTTTTATCGAGTTCTCTTGCTTCACCACGAACATTAAATAATGCTTTTTGTTTTTGTTCGATGGATTCGATCAAATTAGACTCAAGCTCACTGGTTGCGGAGGGATCCCCAATTTTTGCGATAATTAGCAAAAGCACGATAGCGCCAAAACCACAGCTAATTACATCTAAAAAAGAAATACTTGCCTCTTGTTGAACGCGTTTGTGTTTTTTAATTTGTCCTCTCCTTATTTATGGCCAATCTCGGGATGGCGCAATAAATGCTCCATTTGTGTCAAGCGCAAGTTGCCAGTATAGAGCTGCCGCCTCTGGATCTCCTTCCATTGGGAAGAGAATCGTATTAATTGGAATGCCAGGTGAAAGTCTCGATATAGCCTCGTTAAAAAACTGTTTTCTTTGACCTCCTGTTACCATATAGTTTTTTGGTTTTGAGATCGACATAGTTGGCAATCCGTCCGTCAGGAGAAAGATATTATCGGGTTTCATTTCGAAATTTGAAACAGTATTTAGTCCTGATAAAAGACTCGTTCCTCCAAAAGGCACATATGTTTTTGAGGCTTCAATCACTCGCTCGATAGAAAGTGAGTCCGCCGCATCCAACCATTCTCCATTACTGTCTTCGAATATGGCACGGGAGGTTTCATTAAATGCATATACCTGGAACCTACTACTTGGCGGTAGTTGTGCAATAAGCCATTCCATTGTTCTGAGAGTCCATTGCCATTTTGGAGAGGCAACTTTAGTGTCGTCAGACATATTCCTTCGTCTCACCGCATTAACGACGGTATCAGCAAGCATGCTGGCAGATCCGTCGATTAAAATTAAAACTCTTTCGCCGCCTAGGGTCAGTCCAGTCAGATATTGTCTGTTGCCGTCGCCAATAAATTCTCGTACTTTATCGCCAAACTCAACCTCTTCAATATTTGCGGTTTCCTCCTCAAGTTTTTGTACCTGCTCTCGAAGTTTATCTAAATTTTTGGGGTCATCTTGTATGCTTTTTTCTTTTTCCTCCAGTTCAGTGATTATTCTCTTAGACATTCCTTGAGTTGTAACTATTTCATTTTTGATCGTCTCAAGACTGTTCAGTATTTCAGTTTTTATTTCCTCAGCCTCTTTGATATCTCTCTGAAGAAGCTCAGCTTCGTTTGCGAGTTGTTGATCAGGAATAATTATCTCACTTGCATTATGCCTGAGGATCAGAAACAAAAGTGTGACGGCTCCAAAACCACAGGCCATGATATCCAGAAATGAGAGACTAAAAGCAGTATTTCGTTTCTTTTTAGGCATTTTCTACTTTGATCAAGTTGATTTTGGCATTGTCGATAATTATTTGCTCACCCTCTTTAAAAGTCTTGGGAATAACTATCTCTTTTGATGAGCTCTGATGATAAATTTCTAATTTTTCATCTTTTAAAATAAACGCTAAATCAAATGTTTTGTCTACACCCACTTTGATTTGAAGCCCTTGGTTATTGTATTGAATACTTTTTCCATTCCTTATATCCCACGCATGATTGTCATAAAGAAGATGAGTAGCGGTGTGATTGGTGCAGGTTTTTGGCAGAGATTTTTCAGCTTTGGCGAGCTTAATGGCATTGATTTTTACAAGTTTATTTTTATCAAACTGACTGGTATTTAATAACTTTTCGATTGCATTGATATCGTAACTGGGTGCCAATCCAAGATAATTACCTGATGTGTCGAGGAGTTTTTCTAGCATATGAGCTGAATCTTTCAATGAAAACATATCCCCAGAATTAACAACTTTACGGTTAATTTTGCTTAATTCTTTTTTAAATAGATTTTTCAGTTCTGATGGATTAAGGGTAATGTTAACGATGCCTGAGGGACTTTTAATCTGAAAATTTAACTCATTGTTTTCTTCAAATTCGTTAATGTTAGATTTTATTTGATTGTAGAGATCTTGAGCTGAGCCACTACTATGCATCGGATCAAATCGAGAATTATTGATAAGTTTTTTTGATATATCTCTTGCGATAGTATTGCATATATGCATGAAACCAAAATTGGGTAATGTTTCGCTTTCTTTTATCGAGAAAATTTCTTGATCATCAGAGATTGATTTTTCTACAAGTGTAAGAGTTGCTTGGTGTAATTGCATATCAATTAACCAAGCACTCTGCCTCATTGCTAATCCAGCAAACAAATTGAGGTCAACTATACGTTTGATGCTAATATTTAGGGCTTTTAACAAGCCTGCTAGAAGGGACAGCTGCTCGACTGAGATGGTATTGGACACGCACAATACTACTTCATCAGGTGATCCTATACTTTTCAGAGTGCTATCTAGTTGCGCATATGCTAAGTCTGCGTTATGTCTTGCCCATTTCCAGTTTGTTTTCAGTGGTTGTTGATCTAGGAACAACCAATAATTATTACTGCACTTTTCTGGATGACGCCAAAATGCTTCAAATCCCTTATCTCCAGTAATGATGCCAGAATCCGTAACATGAGCAAAACCGCACTCATTATGTGTGTTATTGTCACTGGTGCTTGCCTTTATCGAAAAATCATTAATTTCTAAAAGAGCTGTTGTCATTTACTCAGAAGCCTTCATAAATCGGAGTAAGTTATTTTCGCAATATGAATGTGAATCAAGAACAAGGCGTTCTTGCATCAGTTGCAATTGATGCATAAAAAACATCACTACCATACTTATTAGAAGCGCAATGAAAGTCGAATTGAATGCAACTCCTAAACTACTGGTTACGCCAGCGATATCTCCTTGCATTGCCTCATGGGCTTGGCCAAGTGCTGCACCTATTCCTCGCACTGTTCCGATAAACCCGATCGATGGGATGGCCCAAGTAATATATCGAATCATTGAAAGCTCTGAGTCGAGACGATCATTTTCAGCCTCACAAACGCCATCAACGGCCTCTGATGCGAATTGAACACTATTCGTCACTTCGAACCTTGATAAAGCGGCTTTTAACGCCCTCGGCAGTAAGTAAAAAGTTTTCTCATTAGATAAAGTATCTAGTGGTCGCGTCAATTGATTTACATCTTGTGGCAAAATTTTAGTTCCCTCATGCAAATTAAAAAATTTATCATTTAGCATTGATTTTTCTCGAATTGCAGACCGAGTTTTGTATCCCATAATTGAGAGTGACCAGAGCATTAATATAAAACACGACTCTTGCTCTAGATCTTTGATGACGACAAAGAATGACCGCGGGACTTCGTATTGCTCACCCGCGGCAGCCATTTCCGCATGTTTATTGATAATATTTTCAGCATTAGGCCTTATGACCGTTACGTAAATAGTATGAATAATTATAATAGAGAGTAATAGTGCCACTATTTGAAAGAACATTTCATTTGCAGTGCGATCAGTCGTATTGTTCATTTTTTCACCTGTTGGAATTTAAATGTCATAGGGAATAGGAACAGGGAAATCCTCTGAGATCTCCTCATCTGGTTTGAAATCGTCATTTTCTTGATTTTGGTTTACTGCAGCTTGTTCTTCTTTCTGCTCACTTAATTTGTCTGCAACAATTTCAACAGCATCTTTTGCTCTAGTATTTTTGATCTCGTTTGCAAAACTTTCATAAGACAGTGCTGTTAAAAGAACCATACAAAATATATGTATCATAAGTCTCCCTTGGGTTTGTCGACATAACGAGCAATTCTAAATCCAACATCAATTTTGCCATCGTATCCTGGTTCTCGGTAACTCAATCTTAATTCAGATCTTGAACCAAGAGCCCAGCTTGCCCCGCGAATAACGTGACGATTACCTGTATTTGGACCTCTATAGTCTACCAATGGTTCCGATTTATTCACACGAATTTCGTAAAAGTCATTGACCCACTCAGCCACATTGCCGCTCAAGTTAAAGATTCCTTTTTCATTAGGTTGAAAACTCCCAACGCTTGCAGAAACGGGAAATGAGTCATTATAGTTACTAATAGTGAACGGTAGCATTGATTTTGCACTTTCATCAGCATAGTTGCCTGACACGAAGGGCGGAGGATATGAAGGACTATTCCAAGGGAAAACTTTTGTTGATCCAGCTTTTGTTACCTTGGCTACCCAAGACCATTCACTTTCTGTGGGAAGTCTGTAGCCATTAGAGTCCCAATTTATCGACGTGACTCTATCACCTACTACGTTGTAAAATTTGGGGAGATTTTCTTTTTCACTAAGCCAATTGCAGAAGAGTGCCGCATCTTGCCATGCTATATTGGATACTGGCTGATCATTCAGATCTAAGCTTAAACCTCTTATAGAGGACGAATTATGCTCGGATTTCCATTGGCGATATTCTTTGTTACTTGTCTCGGTAAGTGCAAAATAGAAGGGTCTTTGAAGTTGAATAAGCTTCTCTGCCTCATTTGCCCGTCTTCCCGGTTCTCTTCTAGGTGCTCCCATTGAGAAAACCTCATCTTTAGGCTTGAACAGTTTTAACTTATTCCCAAGAGGAGTTCTTATTACCCCTGGTCTAGATGCCCAATATGCCTCCTCAGTCGTAATCAGTTGAATAGAAACCGCTTGAGGTATTTTTGGTCTCGGGTTTATTGAAATAGTTTTTGTTTCAAATCCGTTTTTTGAAACTGAAAGTTTATATTTTTTAGTAGCCAATCGTAAATTCTGGCTACCTGTGCTCATTGCAACGCCATCAATTGAAATTAATGCATCTTCTGGCGACACATCAACATAAATTTCACCGATGTCTTCATTCAGACTTACCTTTATTTCTCTATTTTCTGCTGGTTTTAGTGAAATGGACCTCGATTCTTTGATATATCCTTCAAGGTATAACTCGATTTCGTGTGGTTTATTAGGTGCAACTGTCGTATCCATTGGAGTGGTACCGGCATATTTATTATCAATTGTGACACTTGCCCCGCTAGGACTGCTAACTATGCTTATTTCACCATCTGCAAGTTCAAGAAAGATAGTTTCATGCTGTGAAATAGAATTTGCCTTGGCAAAAATCACTTCTTCGAATTTGTTATAACCAGCTTTTTCTATTGTTATTGCAGAACCAGTTTCTAGTACTTGGGTCGTGAGTGGCGTTTTTCCTTTTAATATTCCGTCCACTGATATCGTTGCTTCAGGGGGCTCTGTTATGAACATCATATCTCCCCAAGCAGGTTCCAGTGCCACTGAGAGGGTTTCTGTCTCTCCTAGACCTTTGATGACGACATTTTTTGATTGAGGAAAGTAACCATATTTCTTCAGTTCTATATTATACAAGCCTTGACTCAGATCCTCGATTGTCAGAGGTGTCATTCCTTGCACATTACCATCAAGGCTTACTTCAATTGGAGATTGATCAGATTCTATTAACAAGTTGCCGGGCAAAGGTTCTAATTCGATCAAAAACTCAGGCACATACGCGTTTTTAATGTCCAGTTGTTGACTGTATGGATAGTAACCATCACTCGTAGCATTTACAGTATAAGTTGTGTTCATTAGCAAAAAGTTATTACCAATATTGAAGCTTAAACCGTCGATGGATATTTCTGCATTGTTGGGACTAGTGATGAAGACCACAGATCGAGAAACCATCAGCACGCCAATAATTATGATGGTTAAACTTGTCAAAGAAATTAATACTAAGGCTCTGGATGAAATCTTCCTACTCTGACGAGTTATCGGTGTGTTTATGGGCTGAAATTCTGTTGCCGAAATTTCAGTTTCGTCAAGTTTTTTTGATGCCATGAGAGCAGTAATCCATCTGTGACGTAGATTTTAATATTAGCTTTAAGTATACGTAAAAATTCTTTTATTTGGTGCAAGCACAAATTTTAAGCGTTAATGAGGTTAGATACTCTCAACACACATTATGGAAATATTTTTATCAACTTCATTTGGTTCGATTGCAAAGTCTAATCGAACATCCCGAAATCCAATCCTTTGTCCAAGGGCAACGTATTTCCCTGGGACTAACTCGATCGTTCTTTTTTCAAACAAACCAAGAGAACCTATTTTGAAAATAGTAACTTTTGTTTTGTTATCAGAGAAAAAATTAACTGGAATAGGGTTTCTAGCTTGTACGATAATTTTTGATACACTTTCTATTTGTTTTTCTAATTTTGCTCCTCTCTGGTTAATTCCTTGTGCAGTTTTAAGTAACTTCTTTGCTTTTTGGTGGAGCTCATCTGATCTCAAAGTCAGAGGGTTGTTTATCAGATTCTCCAGTTGTTCATCTAATTCTGCGCGTATTCGAACGTTAATCAGTCGGGCTTTGAGACTCACAAGGCTATTATCACTTTCAAGTAAAGCCTCATATTCCTTTTTCGCTTCACTCCAATTTTCTAAACTTTCATTTGCCTCTGCATTTTTAATCCTCTCCTTTATTTGAAAAGAGGACTCTCTTGATTCAAGTTGATTTAGTGCGTCATATACATCGGGCCGCTCTGGATAAGTTTTTAATGCTTCATTGAATACTTTTCTAGCGGAGCTAAAATTGTTCTGGTCCATTGCCTCAAATCCTTCACTCATAAACTCTATAAATGTTTTTTCTTTAATCTGTTTATTTAGATTTTCCATACTAGTTTTTGTTTTTTTTCGGTAGGGATCGAGCATTATCGCTTCACTTAGGACACTGAACGCATCTTCATATTTTTGCTCGCTTATAAACTGATCGCTTTGCACTACTTTGTTAAATAAATCAGGCAGCTTGAGTGATCTTTCTTTCAGAAGCTTGATAGATTCATTGTTTTTATCAATGGCAAATGCAAGGTTTATGGAGTTTATGGTTTGCTCTACGGTCAGTTCAGAGTCGAGTTTTTCAATATTATTATTTGCTGATATTATCGTACTCTCAATTATTTTTGCGGCGTCTTCCTTGAGATTATTTAATTGATCAAGAGCTTCTCTATATTGCTTAATCGATCTCAAGTATTCACCTTCTCGATACAGATCGTCCCCAATAGAGATATTTTCAAGAGCAATATTAAATTTTTCGGCATTCCATTTTTCAATAGATTTTGATTTTAACCAATCTCTTAACTCTACAATTTTTTCAAGTACGAGTTGTGCATCTTTTCTATATTTTGTTTTTTCAGCAATCCTTGATTGAGAAATTTCATTCGAATTATCTGCTTCAATCAAGGACTCGCTCGAGTCATCAAATAGTTTTTGAACTGGTAACTGGGGAAGAATAAAGATGACAGAAATAGCCAATATCATCAGTATGATCAAGAGAGTTTTCTTCATTAATAAAACCTCAGATGAACGATATAATGCAATTTGGAATGATTATATAGAGCCTCTCTCTTGAATATAAATTTGTTCCATTAACTTTTGCCACTGATCATACTGAGCTTTTACAGTACCGGTTAATGTTATCGTTCGATCTTCTAATGCTATTACTTGTGGTGCGATCTCGGATTCTAGGGACGATCCCATCTCGGCAATTGATTCATCAAAAGAGGCAGCTTGTTGTTTTTTCTCTAGTCCAGATTTCAGGATAAATCCCCCAACTGCTGCAGTGGCCGCACCAGCATCGGACGCTAATCGGGTCTCAGCCTGAGTTCTTCCGTAAATGCCTGCCAGTATCGATCCGATTCCAGCTACTATCCTTCTATTCCCTTGCCTATCAAGTTGTCTCGACCTTACGACCGAGTCATAAGTTGCAGTTCTATAATCTTGATATGCAAAATGCATCTGCTGTGAGAAGGAGTCATAGTAATCTTGCATTGTATCTATATAGACATAATCACGCTGTCGAATTTTTCTAACTCGCTCTAAAAGCGTATCATTCTCAGAGGGTAGACTTGTTAAACTTACGATGCCTTTTTTGTTTGTTGTCATGTAATTTGAAAAAGCATCTGGGGAGAATTTCTCTGCAAATTTGAGTTCAGATATATTTCGTAAATCTTGCACATTTTTGTTAGTAAGATTCTCACGCGTCATCAGCATATCATTTGCAATTTGAGTGAAAACATTCTGAAAAGGATCGCCAAGTGATGCTTTCATCTTTCTGTCATAGGCTAATTTTCCCGCTACTTTTTGATATTTTTTTGTGAACCATATTTTTCCAGATATATCTGATACGGATACTTCAAGAGACATTTTTTCACCATCTGAATGCAGAATTATCGCTTTAACGAAGACATCTGTTATAACCAGGTCGTTCGGGATAACTCTCACGGCCCCCCACGCGCCACTTCTTTCTAATACTTTTGCTAGCTGATTCGCAAAGTAAATGGATTCAGCATATCTGACTTCTGGGAAGACCAAATCATCGTCATCTGTTAAATAAAGTCCATCATTGAATGTTGGAATTCCGACATCAAGTAAGAAAGATTCGGGAATAGGTGTTGATGGCGTTAGCAATTGAATGGGAGTCGAAGACGTAATTTTGTCAACACTTGCTTGGCCTGAGCTAGTTATAGAAATACAACACAACAAAAATAGGACTCTTATGTTAAAAGAGCGATTTTTCAGTCGGTTTAATTTACTTTTGGAGATGCACTGCATTCTAAATGCCTTTTATTTTCCGGTATTCATCCCAGAGCTTTTCCCTCAAAACAGGATTTGTTTCTTTTAGTGCTGCTTCTCTAATTTGCCTGAGTACTATATCATCGCCTTGTCCATCTCCAATATCTTCAGGTACAGTAGGGCTACTATCTGGGGAATCTTCACTTGGCGACCCAGATTCTTGTTGTGACGTGTTCGCTTGTTCTTTCGCACTATCGGGTTTTGCGCTTGGCTGTGATTCTGTATTGTAGTCTTCATTTTCAATTGTTAATTCACCAGTTTCACTCAACGGAGCAATTTCATCATCTCCTTGCACCGTCGCGCTCCCGCTTGGACTCAAGATATCAATTTCATCCATAGTCTTTTTGTTACCCTGACTTTCTAGGGTACTATCAAATCCATCTAGTGAGTCCTCCAAAGCATCGTCTAGCTCCTCAACGCTCGCACCGTTTTCATTGCCTCTAGATTCTCCCGTTGGACTACTTGGCATCTCTGAGGAGTTTCCCCCGGGTGATTGTTGCCCGCCGCTCGACCCCTGAGAGCCAGAGGGTTTTGATGAAGATGGCGGGGTTATTGTCGTCGACCCTCCTGGCAAAGATGGTAACCCACCTGATTGATATGAGGGCATTTGACAGCTTGCCAGTACTGCCAGAGTCATCAGCACGAAAGCTTTTACGGTAATTTTTATGATTAACCTGGATAAATCTAAATTATTCATCTAGGCCTCTATTTTGGGGAGGTAATATGGGAGAACAATGTTCATAGAACGAGTTTTACCCT
>ENA-OSEY01001215-OSEY01001215.1-marine-metagenome-genome-assembly--contig:-NODE-1215-length-18198-cov-4.123393_pt1 | contig 18198 bp, 13 predicted proteins | sample MGYA00248465_ERZ534230 | MGnify/ENA primary metagenome ERZ534230 (study PRJEB26409, sample SAMN06344110) | marine metagenome | isolation source: Sea water from surface | place: Atlantic Ocean:Southern...
AAGCACAGCAGCAAATCCAAGACCATGCAACAATCCAAAAGCAAAAATGATCAGTAAACGCGAAAAGCGCAGCTTTCTCTGCCATAAATTTTCCAGTGCAACATAGGCGATTGACGCGGCAATCAGGGGTTCAACGATTGTTGCTGGTAATGTAAATAGCCCGCGTGATGCCAATGCCAAGGTCAGGCTGTGGGCAAGTGTGAAAATGGTGATTTGCATAAGTAAAGGACGCCACTTAGACGCATAGAAAAATAGGCCAAGAACAAATAGAATATGATCCAGCCCGCGCGGGATGATGTGGACGAATCCAATCTTGATATAATTACTGATCACAGCTGATGATGGCGTTGCTGTTGCGCCAATCCCAACCGAGCTAATGGCTGGGCTGAGACTTCCTCCACTTAAAAGACCGGTATAAAGACTATTCGATTCTATCGCTAGTCCCGCCGATGCATCGGCCATTTGGCGCAGGATAAGATCGCCCAGCCGTGCATCCCATCCAAAGCGGATGGAATGCTCAAACGCTGGCATTGGCGCTGTGATAATGGCTGTACTGATGCGTGGCAGGTTAAGATTTATATTTTCCTCGCTGGTGAAATTGACGAGTTCAAATAGAAGTCTATGGTTACCTGCTTGACCATTGAGATGGTCTGCAAAGGCGGGCCACCGTTTCGCAAATTCATTACCAAGTGCAACCGGTGATAATTGCCTAATGCGGTCATAAGCGGCCGCATTAGGGGCGTCATCGCTGTCCTTAATTGTGCTGGCATCAATATCGGCTAAAAACAGTTCGGCATTGAATCTAATGGTGACCGAAACCTGGGCTGGGGACACGATGATGTCGGCAATAGCTGGCCGCATTTCATGGCCATAGGCTGTTAATTGGCTTAAAAGCAAAAAAAGAATGGCAGGCAAAAACCGATGATAAATGACTTTACAAAAACACATGATTGGTCTGGACTCTTGTTAGCAAAGCGCGTTTGTTACCTGAGGATTTTCACAAATGCAAATCATCACTTACCTAGCTGTTAACTTGCTGGTTGGGCTAGTATCTTTGCACTCATATGCGCATGAATTTTGGATGGAGCCGTCTGATTTTCAGCCGCGAGTGGGAGATAAAGTCACTGTTGACCTCGTTATTGGCGACAATTTTGAGGGATTTTCCTCACCCTATACGCCAGATGAGATTGCCGCATTTGGAATGATTGATGCTGCTGGAACCAAGCCAATTATTGGCAGGTTCGGTGACATGCCAGCCGGCAAATTTATTGCCGCAGAAGCTGGCCTTTTGTTGTTGTACCATCAAACTACTCCATCGTATGAAACTTACACTAAGCCAGAAAAATTCACTAGCTTTGCAGCTGAAAAAGGGTTTGCTGATGTCGTGGCACATTATAAAAAGCCGCAGCCCCAAAATTTTAGACTAGTTGAAAAATATAGTCGTTTTGTGAAAAGCCTGATTATGGTGGGACCTGCCTCCGGTCAGGATCAGCTTCTAGGATTGGAAATGGAATTGGTGGCGCTAAAAAATCCCTATCAACAGCCAGTTTCCAAAGAATTTTCGGTGGCTGTCTATGAGTCTGGCGTGCCACTTCCAAGGGCACAAGTGACAGTTTTCATTCGCCACACACCGCGTGATATTGAAAAGAAAATCATTATGGCTGACAGCCAGGGGCGGGTGCATTTGGCGTTGCTGCCGGGTCGCCAATATCTTTTTGACAGCGTTAAATTAAAGCCGATTAAAGATGCCGGCTCTCGCAAGAATGCTCAATGGGAGTCATTGTGGGCATCGCTTACATTTGCTGTACCTGATGAGTAATATATGCAGGCCAGCATCATCACAACACCCTATTGGTGGGACGCCGCACCACCAGTCGACGCACCACCAGCTGAATGGCAAAATTGTGTCGATGTCGTTATTATTGGTGGTGGGTTTACCGGCTTTGGTGCGGCAATACCCTTGGCGCGTGCTGGGCTTCGGGTTCTTATTGTTGAAAAAGATAAAATCGGTGCCGGCGCATCGACCCGCAATGGCGGTATTACAAGTGGTAATTTGCGCTATTCCTTTGACCAACTATCCAAGAAATTTGGGCCAGAAAAAGCCGCAAAGTTTTATTTGGAGGCGCATGCTGCCCGGCAAGATTTGCTCAGTTTTATCACCGAAGAACATATTGATTGTGATCTTCAACGTTGTGGTCGTTTTGTAGGGGCAACCCAACCACGCACACTGGTCGCCATGCAACGTGAAGCTGATAATCTGTCAAAAATCACTGGTGTCGTGCCGGTTATTTACGACAAATCTGGTCTTGCCGACCATATTGAGAGTGACAAATATTGTGGCGGCGTCTGGCGTAATGATATCAGCGGTATACACCCTGCTAAATTGCTTGCTGGTATGCATAAGGTCGCGATGGCGGCGGGCGCGAGTATATTTACTGGTGTGGCAGTGTCTTCGGTCCGGCGGATAGACACCAGGGTAGATGCGTCCTTTATTGTGGATACCAGTAAAGGCCAAATTAACGCCGGTCATGTGATTACTGCGACCAACGGTTACACGGATCCCTCTATGCCATGGTTGCGGCGTCGGTTGGTGCCAGTGATCTCTGAAATGATCGCGACTGAGGAGATTGGTGAAAACCGCGTGCGTAGCTTGATGCCAAGTAGAAGTATGTATAGTGAAAGCCTGCAGCTTGGTTATTATTTTCGGCCATCGCCTGACGGTAAACGAATTTTGCTTGGCGGTCGGCGGATGGATTCTGACCCGGCCGCTGCCGCTGAACGTTTGCGGGCTGGATTGTTGTCTATTTTGCCAAATGTGGCAGATTGTGCCGTTTCCCATCACTGGTTTGGGTTCGTCGCCTTTCCGTTTGACCAACTACCGAAACTGACAGTGCATGATGGGGTTATTTACCCAGCTGGGTACTGCGGGTCTGGCACTGTTTGGGCCCGATGGTTGGGACAAAAGGCGGCGCAGATGGTGCTTGGTGATGTGGCTGGCGCGAACTCTTTTAGTTCAGGATCCGCCGATACTGTTTTTGCTGGGATACCGTTCCGTAGTATGCCCTTTTATTCGGGTGAACCTTGGTTTTTACCGCTTGCGATGCGTTTTTATAGGGTTAAAGACAAAGTAGCAGGCCTTAAAAAATAGTTTTTTAAAATGAAGTGGCCATCAATAACGGTAATGGGCGCTATTTCTCCTATCGAAATTCTACTTACAACTGGGCATGATACTTAAAAACCGCAAGCGCATATTATTGGAGCTAAATTTATGAAATATCGAAATAAGGCGCATATGCCAGATGATGCAGATGTGCGGCGCAGCGTTCCGCCCGTTATTTGTTACCCGATTGACGGTTTGCCAACAAGTGGCGCCAGCATATTGGAGAGTGCAAGGCAATCGCTAGAAAAAATTGACGAAGTTTTAGTGCCGCCGCGTGAGGCGCGCTGCTTTGATGTGCCGGCAGGCCATTTCTTTCGGATTGTTAGTGTTGAAGGTTCTCAGGTTGGAGATTTGAATTTGTGGCAGGCAGAAAATCTTGATGAGCGGTTTTATGCCGGCAAGACCCGCGCTTTGCATGGCACCCATCTTTCAACCGGCGACCGGCTATGGTCAAGCTTTCCTTTTATGCGGCCCTTGGCCAGCATTACCTATGACACACTTGACTGGTATGGTTGGGATGAAGATGGCGGATCTGTGCATGATGTGATTGGTACGCGCTGTGATCCGTATACAGCCAAATTACTAGCTGATGTTGACTATCATCATTGCTGTCATTCTAATTTGATACGGGCGCTGGCGGTGCATCGTCAGCTTGATTTTGCTACTGCGGAACCGTTGATTCATGATGTTTTGAACGTTTTTATGTGCACTGGTTTTACCCAGGATACGCATCAATATTTTATGAAAGCAAGCCCCGTGCGGCCTGGTGATTTTATCGAATTTTTTGCAGAGACCGATTTATTGGGAGGGCTATCAGCTTGTCCAGGAGGTGATTGCTCTACAGAACATTCATCGGATGTAGCAAGGTGTTATCCGCTGCTGATCGAATTATTTAAATCAAATGACCCGGCACTCACCGACTACAAGTCCCTGCCACCAAGTTCATATGGGCGGCAGCATCATGATGCGTGAAAACGCACAGCTGGAGCTGAGTTTTACAGCCATTTGGTATCCATTGCGAGAATTCCTTCATCGCCTGTCATGATCACGTCTGCTAACGCGTGGACTTGCGGCAGATGATGTGTCATAAAGACCCGCGCGGTCGCCAACTTGGCGAGCATGAACGATGGGTCAGCAGAGGGGTCAGACTTTTGCACCGCTGCTTTATAGCTGGCACGTGTCATCATCCAACCACCGCAGAGACGTCCTAACAGCATCAAGTAATTTACCCCATTAACCGCTGGGCGGCGCGGTTCATTGGCGGCTGCCAGAATATGGGCGGTGGCTCTGCGGGCGGCCTCAACAGCGCGGGACATATGGCTTACGTTATTCACAACAATGTCATCAGAGTGTGACGCGAGCTTTTGCATTTCAGCGTCGATCTCGTCAAACAGTTCTGTTACAGCCGCGCCGCCGTCGCGTAAAGTTTTACGAAACACAAGATCATTCGCTTGGATAGCTGTAGTGCCCTCATAAATTGGCAAGATGCGTGCATCTCGAAAATGTTGTGCCACGCCGGTCTCCTCAATAAACCCCATTCCACCGTGAACTTGTACAGCTTGTGAGGTGATATCAAGCGAACGCTCGGTCATCCAGCCTTTGATAATTGGAATTAGAAGATTGGCACGGGTAGACCGCGGGTCATCGGCATCACAACCATGCGCCAAATCCATGCTGGCGGCGCCAAGCATCATCAAGGCACGCATGGCCTCGATTTCTGCTTTCATTGTGGTAAGGGTACGAAGCACATCTGGGTGATTCACAATTGGGGCGCCAGATTCCTGTTCCAGAGGCGTGCCTTGAACCCGATCGAAAGCGTAACCTCGGGCTTGCTGATAAGCCCGGTCAGATACAGCCAAACCCTGCAAGCCAACTGCGAGCCGGGCATGATTCATCATCCCAAACATAATATCCAGCCCCTGATTTTCAGCGCCAACAAGGTATCCAATTGCCCCACCACTTTCGCCATATTGCATTACTGCTGTCGGCGATGCTTTGATGCCAAGTTTCTTTTCTATAGACAAACAACGCACATCATTGGCGGGACCCAAACTGCCATCTTCATGCGGAATGAATTTGGGGACGATGAACACGGAAATGCCCTTAATGCCGGCCGGGGCGCCCTCGGTACGGGCTAACACCAGATGCACAATATTTTCGGCCATATCATGCTCACCATAAGTGATATAAATTTTCTGACCGGTGATCAGGTAATGGTCACCATTTTTGACAGCCTTAGTTTTGATGCTCGCCAAATCTGTGCCGGCTTGCGGCTCAGTTAGATTCATGGTGCCGGTCCAACGTCCCTCAACCATGGGAGGTATGAACAGCTTTTGGTGTTCAGGAGATGCTGATTTCTGCAGGGCATAAATCTGCCCCTGTGTCAAAAGATGGCAGAGCGCAAACGCCATATTTGCTGCCTGCCAGAATTCATTGACCGCAGTGGTTAAAACCATGGGCAGATTTTGTCCACCAAATTCTTCTCGGGCTTCCATAGAGGTCCAACCGCCTTCTGCCATGGCCGCATAGGCATCGACAAATCCTACCGGCGTAGTGACACTGGAATCATCGTGGCGTTTGGCCCCGGCCTTATCACCGCTGTGATTCAACGGTGCGATCATATCGGTGGCTAGCTTTCCGGATTCACTTAACACAGCCTCTACAAGGTCAATGCTGATATCATCATGGCCGGTTGTTGCAATCAATTGGTCAAGACCGATCACGTGATCAATAACGAATTTATAATCGTCAACGGGAGCTTCATACATGATTGGTGTCTCTTAATACTATGGGTCTAAAAGTGATCTAAAGTTTTGGTTATTTACAGAATCTTATGGATGTGCATCGACAATAATACTGATTCCCTGGCCACCGCCAATACACATTGTCGCCATACCATAGCGCGCACTGCGACGGCGTAACTCATAGATCAGCTTGGTCATAATGATTGCGCCGGTTGCACCAACTGGATGGCCAAGCGCGATCGCCCCACCGTTTGGGTTAACTACTGATGCGTCCAGTCCTAGCTGCTTTGATACTGCACAGGCTTGTGCTGCAAAAGCCTCATTGCTCTCAACAACAGCCAAATCATCGACGCTTAGTCCGGCTCGCTCAAGTGCCATTTGGCTGGCTGGCACTGGTCCCATTCCCATGATTCGGGCAGGAACTCCGCCAAAACCATAGGAAACAATCCGCGCCATTGGAGTTGCATTATGTGAGTTTATTTTGTTGGCATCAGCCAAAATGACTGACGCGCTTCCATCATTAATACCAGATGAGTTGCCGGCAGTAACAAGTCCATCTTTGGCAAAAGCTGGCCGCAAATTTGCTAACGAGTCAAATGTAGTCTCGCTACGGATGAATTCGTCACTCTCAAAATTGATTTCTTTACGGCCCTGCTTGACTGTCAGTGGTACGATCTGCTCTTTAAAATATCCAGCGGATTGTGCGGCGCTGGCGCGGGCCTGGGACTCAGCAGCAAATTCATCCATACTGGCTCGGCTTATATTATAGTCTTGAGCAACATTTTCTGCAGTAATGCCCATGTGACCGATGCCAAAAGGGTCATGCAATGCTCCTAACAGCATATCGGTCAAGCCGCTGTCGCCCATCCGCGCACCCCAGCGATGAGTTGGCAGTATGTAGGGGCCGCGGCTCATAACTTCAACGCCGCCAGCTAGTACCGCTGTGGCATCGCCGAGCTGGATCAATTGGATACCGCTGACAATTGCCTGCAATCCGCTTCCACAGAGGCGATTTACTTGAAAGGCTGGTGCGGTATCGGCGAGACCAGCGCCGATGGAAATGCATCGCGGTGAATACATATCACGGGGCTCAGTATGGATAACATGACCATAAACCGCATGGTCAATCGCAGAGGCTGGAAAACCAGATTGCTCTATCGCGGCTTTGGCCACGGGGATGGCAAGATCGATTGGTGCTATGTCTTTCAAGCTCCCCCCATAGCTGCCAATGGCTGAGCGTTTTGCCGCTACTATGAAAATATCAGTCATGTCTGACTTCCTCTCAGACCCATGTCACCAGAGTAATTATTCAATTCGCCCAGTTTATTGGGCCGCCACGAAAGCTAGGGAAACCAGTCCCAAATATCATGCCTGCGTCTGCATCATCAGAACTGTCAACAACACCCTCTTGGACAGCTTTTTTACATTCGTCAACCATAGGCGCAAGCATTCTCCTTGAGATGTCGTCAGAGAGTTTTGGTTCTAAGGGTTCTCGTGAACGAACTGCTCGATTATCCGACCATTCGTAAAAGCCACTTCCAGTTTTGCGTCCCAACGTTTTATCACTGCATTTGCTCTTTAAGAGCTTTTCTGCTCCAGGTGCAATTCCCAGAACTGTTCCCACATCTAAACAGACGTCTAAACCGACTTGGTCACTCAACTCTATGGGACCCATTGGCATGCCGAAGTCCACCATTGCTTGGTCAATTTTTTCAGGATTTTCACCTGATACAACTGCCTCTATCGCTCCGAACATGTAAGGTAACAAAGCGCGGTTAACAAGGAACCCAGGAGATGACTTACAGCGGATTGGCATTTTGCCAATCTGTCCTGCAAATTGCATCCCGCTTGAGACAAGATCTTGATTAGAATGGATCGACCAAATCACCTCAACAAGGGGTAAAACTGGCACCGGGTTGAAAAAATGCAGGCCGATGAGGCGGCTAGGGTCGTTAAGTGCTGTGGCAATATCCTCTAACGGTATTGCGGAGGTGTTGGTAGCAAGAATCGCACCTGGTTTGATAATTTTTTCCAGATCTGCAAACACCGCTTGCTTTACGGAAAGTTTTTCGGCAACAGCCTCAATCACCAAATCAGCGTTTGCCGCGTGATCGCCCCCAGGATCAGCTTTGAGTCTCTCCGTTGCTGCGGCTATTTTTTCATCAATTTTCAGCCGCCGAGCAAAAAGATTGGCACTCCTGTTTATCGCGCTTTCAATAGCGCTAGAGTTAACGTCTGAAAGACTTACATTCAGTCCAGACATTGCGGCAACAGCGGCTATGTCGCCACCCATGACCCCGGCGCCAACCACATGTAGCTTCTGTATTTTGCTATCACCACGCGCGGTTTTACGCACTTTGTCTGTCAAGTAGTAGACACGTCGCAGGTTTTTTGAAGCAGAGCCAACCATTAGGTCAGGGAAAACATCCATTTCACCCGCACTCATAGCCACGGAACTGTGGCCATGTTTCTTTACATGGTCAATTATAGCAAACGGTGCTGGTGTGTGTTCAACCCGGACCTTTCGCAAAAACTTTTCGCGGCAAACTTCAAGTGCACCCTGGTCAGCCTTTGTTTCTCGCTGCCCTCGCTCAGGCTTTTTTTGATTTTGAGCCTCTAACCACGATTTTATAGCAGGCTTTATGTCATCAGCGCCGTTAACAATTTGGTCAATTAGTCCAATATTTTTTGCTGCTTCAGCAATCAGAGGTTTGCCGGAAACCATCATTTCAGCAACGGCGGCTGTTCCAATCCGACCATATGCTCTTCCACTTCCCCCGTAACCTGGCAAAATTCCCAAATTTACTTCAGGAAACCCCAGTTTTGTTTTGTTACTGGAAGTGGTAATGATGTAGTCAAAAGTCAGGGCAATTTCCAATCCGCCACCCACCGCAATACCATCTATCCCAACTGCAGTGGGAACATGCAGATTTTCAATCCGATTGAATAAACCATGTACAAATTCCATGTGACTACGGACATCGTGCTTAGTTTTGTATAGCTCAAACTCAGCAATATCAGCGCCATAAATAAAACCGCCTGGCTTTCCAGAAGTTAAACTGAAGCCCGTGATTTTAGTATTTTTTTCAAGCCAATCTATGATGTTTGCAAGATCGGTCATCACTTCCTGTGTGAGCACATTTACAGATTTGCCCTTAACATCAATCTCAGCCCAACATATGTTTTCGTGATCGGTCGAAATATTAAAGTGTTTAAAATTATCCATTTTTCAACTTTTTGAGGTGGTAAAGACTTATTACACAGCGCGGTTTTGACTTCTATCAAACATTAGACTCACCATGTTTACAGATATTCAATCAATAACGGATTACTGATGTCCAAGGGTATCAACCACAATTCAAATGGCAAACAAAAACGTCTGCAAAAACTTGTTTGGTCAATTCGGTCCAAATTAGAGGAAGTTGGGAATGGATCACACCAGAGTGAAGCGATCATTCAAAAAATTGATGATGTAAATACCAATAACACTCCAGCCCATCAAAGTGCATATATCCGGAACGAATATGAAGACATGTTGCTGGCAACGCTAGCTGAAGCAACAGAACCCTCCATTTTGAGTATTGTACGAAACATAAAAGCATGCCTAGGAGATTTAACCTGGAAAGAGGACAGGTCTGAATTTTACTCGGCCGGCTCGGATGTTGGTAAACGTTACATAGAGTCAAATTTACACACTCAACTGATTGGACCCGGCGGGAGTGTGGCTAAGTCAACAGAGTTTATGCTTGGTGTGTTTATACTCGGGCCTTGGACCCTCTACAAGGATCACAGTCACATCGCGCCTGAATTATACCTCAACCTCTCAAATAAATCTGACTGGAGATTTAACTTTGGACCATGGCAGAGATTCGGCGCAGGTTCATTGATTTGGAACCCGAGCAACCAAATTCATGCGACAATGGTTTCGGAGAGGCCTTTTTTATCAATCTTTGCTTGGCTTGGACACGTAAATTGCGTCTGTGAGGTCCATCCATCAGAAGACCATAATGAAATTGAGAAAGAACTCTTTAAGTCATTTGAGATGACCCGGAACCAAAAGAAGTGATTTTTTTTAAAATGTATTTGATTGCAGCAAGTGTATTTTTTTGATGTTGCCATCAAAATTCGCGGCTGGAATCTCTCACGATGTTCACAGCCTAAAAGCCCGGCCGGAAGGGGCAGAGAGAGAATCGTCGGACTTGAGCTTGAGTTATATTGCTGGTGGCGGGGCGCAAACTTGATGATAGCTGTAGCGATGCGGCAATTTTCCATCATATTCAAAAATATCCAGCATCGCGTCGTAGCCTTCTTGGGTTATGTCTATATGGCGTGTCCAACAGCCCATAGCTTGATATGTGGCTATGCAGTCGGTCAGAACCTCGAGATCAATATCTGGGAAAAGCGGCTTCTCCGCCTTGGCGATCTCAGAGGCACTGGCATCATTCATATAATCGCGGGTTTTGATGTAAGCTCGGGTAAACGCCCTAGCGGTGTCTGTAGCAAGCCAAGCAGGCGTGGCGGCGAGGCTTGAGAAACCGCAGGCACCTATCGTAGGTCCAAGCTGTGCCAGGACATGACCAACACCATCTGCTGCAAGCTGTTGCGGCGCCGGACCCTGCTGATGAATATATTGACCTTCTCCCTCACGAAACGCGGTGTCCATTTGGTTGCCATTACCAGCGTCAATAATTTTTATTTTTTTGATATCAATCCCCGCCTTGTGACATGCATATTTAAACATTGTCATTGGCTGGCCACCGTGATGTACAAGAACCTCAGCGCCTTCCAGATTGCTCCATTGGAAATTTGGCTCAGCATTGCGACCGGTAATGAAAAATCCGTCCATTTCGTTGATCTGAGCGAAATGCAAACATTTTGGGGTTTCACCTTTATTAAGTGTGTTAAACCCCTGGCTAAGTGTTGATTGTACCACATCGGCACTTCCATCATCGAGGGCGGTGATAGCAGTTACACCGGGCTTGGCGACAGACCAATCATAATCAAGACCTTCTTCTTTCAAAAACCCACCGGTCATAGTTGAAATTAATGGCGAATAAAAGGCAGAAAACAGGGTGAATTGGATGTTGATCTTGCTCATAAGCACTCCAATGATTTGATGACTATCAGTCGCGCAAACCGTTTCTAAGATTAGACAATATGAAGGTAAAATTAGACTGAATTTGACTTAAATTCCACGGTGAAAATTATTGAAACCTCAATGACCATTGATAAGATACTGTAATGCGATGCAAGCTGTACTGTCTCTTGAAACCGTATCAAGGTGAAATATTTTGTAAACTCCTGCCTTGTTGAGATAATCTTTTGTTTCGCGATTTACCAGTAGGGGAATAGTCCATGCCAATTATGTTTGAGCCACCAGCAACCGCGGCAAAAATAGTGATTGTGGGAGCAGGTGCCATGGGATCAATTTATGCTGGGTTCTTTGCCGAGGCTGGACATAGCGTGGCTGTAGTTGATATCTGGGCCGAGCATATTTCTGCAATCGCGAGAGCTGGCCTAAGGCTGGAGGGCGCTAGTGGTGACCGTGTTGTACAGGGTATTGGTGCTTTTGGGACCGTAGAAGAGGCTGGTCCCGGCGATCTTTTTGTGATTGCTACCAAAGCTAACGGGGTTGGCCAAGCTGCAGCCAGCATTGCCAAAGTAATAACACCGAAGTCCTTGGTTCTGACCATTCAAAACGGGCTAGGCGCCGGTGATCGAATTGCCCAGCATATGGCAACTGATAATGTGCTGCTTGGGGTTGCAGAGGGCTTTGGCGCATCCATCAAAGCGCCTGGACACATCCATCACAATGCCATGAGATTGATTCGTATTGGTGAATTGAACGGTGGTGAGACAGCTCGTCTAAAATGGGTTGAAATGATATGGCAAAATGCAGGGTTTAGCGCGAAGGCATTTGCAGATATTCACCAGCTCATTTGGGAAAAATTTATCTGCAATGTCATGTGTAGCGCACCATGCGCGGCTTTTGAATGTAATATTGGTGAGTTGTTCGCCGATAAAGACCGTCGTCAAGTAGCCCTTGGCTGTTTGATCGAAGCGCACGAAATAGGAATTGCCAAGGGCATCCACTTTTCATTTGAGGATGTACTGGCATACGGCACAAAATTCGCTGAACTAATGCCGAACGCCAATCCCTCCATGCGTTTGGATCACTTGGCTGGGAGAAAATCTGAGATTGATGCAATTAACGGGATGGTGCCTATGCTCGGAAAAGAGCTGGGCATTGCAACCCCTTATAACGATACAGTTGTGGCGCTGGTGCGGTCGAAAGAGGCCTCTTTTCACTAATTTTATTCATATCTTTAAAGGCACAAATTTTGGTGCTGCATAGCTGTCTATCAAAATATTCAAGCACGCTGGACCGTCCTGCTCTATTGCTGTCGTAAGTGCAGCATCTAGGTCATCATCTGCCCTAATCGTGGCTGCATAAACACCAAGCCCAGCCACTGCCTCAGCATAATTTGCTGTTGCATCCAGCTCACAACCATACACTCGGTCAGAGCCAAAGCTGTCGATTTGAATCTGCACTTCTGCATTCCAGCAATAATCATTTCCAATCAGTGCTACGATTGAGCAACCATTGCGCACCGCCGTGTTAAACTCAGCCAGATAAAATCCAGCAGTGCCATCACCCATCGTCAAGAATATTGTAGCGTCTGGACACGCGACGCTGGCCCCGATAGCGTAACAGATACCGCCACCAATGGCTCCTGATGGGCCGTTAATTATGCGTGTCTTTGCCGTGCACCCAGCCTGAATCCACTGACAGAATTCACCACCATCAGCAATTAGAATAGGCTGGTTGGATTTCTTCATTGCTGCCTGCAAACTGACCGCGACGGTGGCGGGATGCCGACCGTCTCCGATGACGGCCCATGGCTTGCGGCTGGTGATCAAATTTTCTATGTGCGTGGCCCAAGCTGGGTCAACCGCTGGGGCAACGCTCGCCAAATCCTGCATGGCTTTAGGAATGGCGCCAACCCGCATAACGTTGATAGGAACGCTTTCATGAATTGGGGCAGGTTGGTCATCGGTCAAAATGGCAATAACCGGCGTGGTTCTAGCAATGCGCCCGGGGGTGAGCAAACCGGTGGCATAATCGCCGCGTTTTCCCATTAAAATGATCAGATCACTTGCCGTCAGAACATCGGGGAAATTACCATAAAATGTATCGGCAAGCCCTCGGGCCGACTCAAGGCATATAAGCGGCATGCCAAGCTTTTTTGTCAACGCCTCACAGGCGACTGGTTGCCGGCTCTGATTAGATTGTGGGCCGGTGATCACGATTGGCCTACGAGCGGTGGAAAGTGATTCGAAAAGTTCGTTTAGCTGAGCCTTAGATAGGCCTGTTACTTCGGGGCTGGGTATGGTGAGCAAGGGTGCGCCTGCATCGGGCGCAGATAGCGTATCAAAAGGCAATGCTAGATGCACTGGCCCAGGAGTACCGCCAAGCGCATTTGATACTGCCGTAGACATTGCGGGTAACATGTCGTGGGGGCACATAGGCCGAACTGAAATTTTGGTAATGGGGCTGGTGATACTTATTTGATCAAGTTCCTGAAATGCGCCGCGGCCATCTAGATGGCTTGCTGAATCTCCACTGATCAGCAATAGAGGGGTTTCTGACTGAGCAGCTGAATAAAGTGCTGAGACCGCATTCAGCAATCCTGGCCCGGCAGTAACAAGTGCTACACCCATTTTGCCGGTTATTTGTGCATAGGCTTCTGCCATATAGACAGCCGCGCCTTCATGCCGAGTATGTATAATGCGGACATTAGCGTCGATGCAGGCGTCATATAGTGGCATAATCTGGTTGCCTGACAGGCTGAATATTACCTCGACCCCCAGATTGGCCAAAGACTGGATGAGTGCTGTGCTAGGAGACGTCACGACTGGTTCTCATTAATCGGGTTAAAAATAATTCAGGCATGATGCCATGGGTATTTATCATGTAATGGATTATGTCTCGCTGGCAATGCTGTTATGATGCATTGACTTTGTCTTTGAGTGTCGTAACGATTGCGAGAGCTCAGCCCAAGCCATCGTGGCATATTGCGATCATCCAATACAGGTTGATTTGTTTTTGTCGCTCTGGTCAGTTCACGAGGGTTTTAATGTCGCATGTTTTTCCCCGTCATAGTCACATATCAGCGCCGATCGCTGTTTCGGGCGAGGGCTGTTACTTAATTGATTCGAATGGTAAGCGCTACCTCGACGGGTCCGGCGGGGCGGCAGTATCTTGTCTTGGCCACAATGATGCCGACGTAAAGGCCGCAATTATGGGGCAGCTTGATAACCTTGCCTTTGCGCACACAGGGTTTTTTTCAAGTGAGCCAGCTGAAGCCTTGGCAGATGGGCTTGCAGCGGCGGCCCCCGGGGCGCTGAACCGGGTCTATTTTGTGTCACGCGGCTCCGAGGCAGTTGAAGCCGCACTAAAACTGGCGCGTCAATATTATGTCGAGCGCGGCATGCCTGAGAAACAATATTTGATTGGACGCCGCCAAAGCTATCATGGAAACACGCTTGGGGCGCTGGCAGCTGGAGGCAATGAATGGCGGCGCGCCCAATTTGCCCCACTGTTATTTGGTAGCCATCATATCGCAGCTTGTTTTGCCTATCGCGATCAGCGTGATGATGAGACTGAGTTTACCTATGGCCAGCGCGCCGCCAATGCACTTGAAGATGAAATTTTACGGCTTGGCAAAGACAATGTGATGGCCTTTATCGCAGAAACTGTGGTTGGAGCGACGCTTGGTGCGGTGCCAGCCGTTTCTGGTTATTTCGAGCGTATCCGCGAAATTTGCGACTATTATGACGTGTTGCTCATTCTAGACGAGGTTATGTGCGGAATGGGACGGACCGGAACATTATTTGCCTATGAAGCTGAACACATTCAGCCCGATATTGTCACGATCGCCAAAGGTCTTGGGGCCGGATATCAGCCCATTGGTGCGTTTTTATGCAATGATCACATCTACCAGACAATTGTTGATGGTTCGGGATTTTTCCAGCATGGGCATACCTATCTTGGTCATCCAACAGCCTGCGCGGCGGCCTACGCCGTGTTACAGAAAATGATTTCACAAAATTTGCCAGCACGGGTGCAACTGATGGGTGGCAAATTGCAAAAAGCCTTGCATGATGCGTTTGGCCAGCACCCACATATCGGCGATATCCGTGGACGAGGTTTGTTTCTTGGTTTGGAGTTTGTGCATGACCGCGATCGAAAAACCCCGTTTGACCCACAGCTTGGCATAAACCGCAAAATTAAGGCAGCGGCGTTTGAGGCGGGGTTGATCTGTTATCCAATGGGTGGGACCATTGATGGGAAATCCGGTGACCATCTGTTGCTGGCACCGCCCTTTATTCTTGATGATCATCATATCGATGAAATCATCACGAAACTATCCACCGCGTTTGCCACCACCTTATCTGTCTGATTATGATTGCCAATAAAAGAGGATTGCATAATGAATTTTGACAGGTTGTTGCCGCAAATTCTTGATTTGGCGGCACTCGACAAAAAGGCGCTTGACGCTGTTGCGATGGCTACAGCAAAGCTATCATTTTATGATTGGCTAGTGGTGAGTTGCGCTGGAAGCACCGAACCGCTGGCTAATATTCTGCGTGATTTCATCGCAAGCGAGGGCGGCGCCGCCATCGCGACAGTCACTGGGGAAACGAAGAAATATCCAGCACGGGCGGCAGCACTTGTAAATGGTGCGATTTCGCATGCACTTGATTATGACGATACGCATTTTGCCTATGTCGGCCACCCGTCTGTGGCAATTTTCCCGGCTGCGCTGGCAGCTGCTGAAGAGGTTGGTGCCTCGGCTGGTGATGTATGTCAGGCGTTTTTGCTGGGGGCTGAGGCCAGCTGCCGTATTGGTATGGTTTTGGGCCGGCGGCATTATGATGCAGGCTTTCACCAAACAGCAACCGCTGGTTGTTTTGGTGCCACAGTTGCCGTGGCGCTTCTTTATGGGATGGAGCGCTCAGCTCTATCGGCCGCATTGGGCCTTGCTAGCACCAGGGCATCTGGCCTGAAATCCCAATTTGGAACAATGGGCAAGCCCTATAACGCTGGCATTGCGGCAGCCAATGCTATAGAGGCTTGCGGGCTGGCACGGCGGGGATTTACCTCGGCGGTAGATGGGCTTGGTGGGCCGCAAGGGTTTGTGCCTGCCCATCATCCACAGCATGACTCATCTGAGGCAATATTGCCAGACGGGTCAGAGACATCATTTATGTTCGCGGATGTGCGTCATAAATTACATGCTTGCTGTCATGGCGCGCATGCGATGATTGAAGGGTTGCGCAATCTTGTGGCGGCGCATGATATAACCGCCCAAAATCTGGCTGCACTCTCCATCAGGGTTAACCCACGCTGGTTGAAAGTGTGCGATATTAAAGCCCCTCGCACTGGGCTTGAGGTGAAATTCAGCTATGTGTTTCTGGCGGCTATGGTGCTGCATCATATCGATACCGCGGCTTATCAAAGCTACGATGACTCGATATGTGGTAATGCCGGGCTCATTGCCACCGCCAGTAAAATAACGGTGATTGGCGATGAAGCCATTAGTGATGGCGCAGTGAATGTATCCGCCGATACACAAACTGGGGTACGCCATACAACTGATTTTGATTTGATGGATCCCATTGACCTTTCTGTTCTTGGGCCGCGTCTTGTGGCGAAGGCCTCGGTTCTTATCGGCCCGGCAAGGGCAGAAAAAATCTGGGAAAGCATGGATGATCTTGATAGCATGCCTGCCGCACAAATGGCGGGCTGTCTGCAGCCCTTACAGAGCGCATAACTTGACAAGACCATTTTGAAAAAGGACAGGTAATGGATTTTTCCAGTTGGATTGGCAATAGCGTAACCAGACAGGACACCATAAACAAGCGTATGGTTGATCATTTCAAAGACAGTCTGGCACCGCATTGTTTTGCTGGCCAGCCAGTGCCTCCGGGGCTGTTTTGGTGTTTGGCACCTGACGTGGTGGCGGCCGATCAACTAGGTAGTGATGGGCATCCCAAGCTTGGTGGTTTCTTGCCAGAAATTCCCTATGAAAGGCGCATGTGGGCCGGCGGATGGCTAGAATTTTATGGCCAGTTCGCCATTGGTGATGAGGTACAAAAGACCAGCCGGATTGACGATATTACCTTTAAATCTGGGCGTAGTGGCAATCTTTGCTTTGTCGCGATTATGCATGAATTTTCTGTAGCAGAGCGCCTGATTTTGCGTGAACGTCATGATGTTGTCTACCGCGAGATTGTAACACCGGCATCACCCCAACCGGCGCCAGCCAATGAGCCAGCCCCGGCGCATCGATGGCATGTTGATGCCAATCCGGTAATGTTGTTTCGCTATTCAGCGTTGACGTTCAATGGCCACAGAATTCATTATGACTTGCCTTACTCGACAAATGTTGAGGGGCATAGCGGTCTGTTGGTTCACGGACCTTTACAGGCAACTCTGATGCTTAATCTGGCCTGCCAAATTAATGGAAAACAACCGCAAAGAATGACTTATCGTGGCGTGAGTCCGCTGGTTTGCGGCGAGCCGATAATGGTAGATGCGGATACCGCGGATACTGGTGGACTAGCATGTTGCGTGCGGGCAGCGAATGGCATTGTAACCATGACGGCTGAGGTCATACTGTAGGGCGATCTGTTGACCAAAGGATAGATGATATGACCGCTACCAACTCACCCAAATTGCCATTATTTGTGCCAGGTCACCGAGCTGACATTGCGCCAAAAGCTGCAGCAAGTGGCGCTGATATGGTGATTATTGATCTTGAAGACGCGGTGGCTGAACCTGACAAAGAGGCGGCTCGTGCGCAGTTAGCCAATTCTGCGCCGTTATCGGTGCCGATTGCGGCTCGTATTAACAGTTCGGACTCGCCTTGGTTTGCTACCGATCTTGATGCGGTAAAAGCCAGTCCAGCGGAAATGGTAATCTTACCTAAGGCTGAAAGCGCTATTGATCTAGACAGTGTGCGTGATGCGCTGGGGTCAGATATGCCAATTTTGCCAATCATTGAAACAGCATGCGGTCTTGATACCGTGGCGACTTTGCTAGCGCATCCGACGGTGCCGTTATGCGCCTTCGGTCATCTTGATTTTTCACTTGATATTGGCGCCACGCCGACATGGGAAAACCTGCTGTTTGTGCGTAGCCAGCTGGTGTTGCAATCACGTCTGGCGGGGGCGGCCCCGCCATTGGACGGTGTGACCGTATGGTGTGATGATCCCGATATTGTGGCC
>ENA-OSEY01001218-OSEY01001218.1-marine-metagenome-genome-assembly--contig:-NODE-1218-length-18165-cov-6.756413_pt1 | contig 18165 bp, 12 predicted proteins | sample MGYA00248465_ERZ534230 | MGnify/ENA primary metagenome ERZ534230 (study PRJEB26409, sample SAMN06344110) | marine metagenome | isolation source: Sea water from surface | place: Atlantic Ocean:Southern...
TCAAACATGGCGCCAGCAGGTGTAAAATGATAAGAAAAACAGTTTTGTACAATATCACCATAACCAAAACCAGCAGCATGCAATGCTCTAGAAAATCTCCACCAATCTTTTGAATGGCCATCTAAGTCATATATTGGTCCTGGAGATCTATATATATGAGCAAAATCCTTAATTTCAGAAACATTTAATTCTGCAAATGGTGGAAAATCAGATTGTTTTTGAATTAATTCTGATTTTCTCAACAAAGGTATTGAGCTTAAATCTTCTAAAGCATCAAGAGTTCTATGAAGTCTTAATGATTGATTTTTATTATTTTTAGCATTTTTAATTAGATTATTTATTTTTTCTAAATGATCACTATTTCTTTCATCAATTGAACGTGTTTCTAGATCATCAAAAAATTTATTTTTAATCATTTAAATATTATAACCATCTTTTACGTCTGCGATATTGTTTTACATCTTTAAAAGATTGTCTTCCTTCACCTGAAATTCCAAGATAGAATTCTTTTACATCCTCATTGTCTCTCATTGACTCAGCTGTACCTTCCATAACTACTCGGCCATTTTCAAGAATATATGCATATTCTGCATATTGAAGTGCCATATTAGTATTCTGTTCTGCTAATAGAATTGTTACTCCTTCTTTCCTATTTATTTCAGCAACTATTTCAAATATTTGTTTAACTAACTGAGGAGCAAGGCCCATAGAAGGTTCATCAAGTAAAATCATAGTAGGATGAGCCATTAGAGCTCTTCCAATTGCAATCATTTGTTGTTCACCACCTGAGGTATAACCAGCTAGTGATGTTCTTCTGTCACGAAGTCTAGGAAAGTAATTATAAACTCTTTCTAAGTCTTCTTTAACTTCTTTATTATTAGTTCTAGTATATGCACCAGTTAGAAGATTTTCTTCAACAGTTAAATGTTCGAAGCAGTGTCTTCCTTCCATTACTTGGATTACACCTTTCTTAACTAATTGAGATGGGTCAAGATCGTGTATATATTCGTTACTGTAAGTAACAGAACCTTTAGTGACCTCTCCTCTTTCTGATGCAAGTAAATTTGAAATTGATTTCAATGTAGTGCTTTTCCCAGCCCCATTTCCGCCAAGTAAGGCTGTGATACCACCTTTTTTAACTTTTAAGCTTACGCCTTTTAGTACAAGGATAACATGGCTGTAAACAACTTCTATATTATTTACAATTAAAACATCTTCAGATGTGTTTGATTTTTTATTTTTACTAACTTTTATGTCATCCATTTTATTTTCCTATATGTAAAAGAGAGCCTAAATAAATAGGCTCTCAATTTTTTTAGTTACAACGCTCAGCAATTTTTTGCTCAGCAGCATATTTTGCAGAATCTTCAGCGATTAACTTTTGCACCACATCAGAATCTCCATACATATACTCAGTAATCATGTTCCACTTTTTAGCTTTAGCATCCCACTGCTGTACTGCAGCAAGTCCACTACCACCATGATTTTCACATGAATTTTTGAAAGGAGGAGCAAAGTCTTTGAAACCTAACTCTTCTAATCTTTTAGCACTTAAATTCACATTTTCCATACCATCTCTATACATAGCTGGAGTGATTTTTGATGTACCATGAATTTTCTGCGCAACTACAGCAGCTTCGACTTGGACCATTGCTTGGAATAAACCTCTATTATAAAGTACTGTTCCAAAGTGAGATCCATCACCAGAAGCTTCTCCTTTATCATGAACATATTTCTTGATGTCTGCATGTACTTGATAGTTAGTTCCAGGAGCATTAAAAGTCAGAGACTTATAACCATGTGCGCCTTGACCTGCTGGTAAAACATCATTTTCAGAACCAGACCACCAAATTCCAATAAATTTATCCATAGGAAACTTGATAGATGCTGCAGATTTAATTGCAACTTGGTTCATAACTCCCCAGCCCCACATTAGTACATTGTCAGGTCGAGCTTTACGTATTTTTAACCAAGTAGCTTTTTGCTCTTGTCCTGGGTGATCAACAGGTAATAACATCAATTTAAAACCGTGTTTTTTACTTAGTGTTTCTAGTGTTCTTATTGGTTCCTTACCATATGCAGAGTTGTGATATACAAGTGCAATTTTCTTACCCTTAATGTTACCAAAATTTTGCTTTAGAATATGTCTTACAGCAATAGAAGCACCATCCCAATAAGTAACTGGAGCATTAAATACCCACTTAAAAACTTTTCCATTGGCAGCAGATGTTCTTCCGTAACCTGTTGAATATATTGTTACACCATCAGCTGTTGCTTTTGGAATTAACTGATAAGTGATACCCGTGGACATTGGCTGGAAAACCATAGCGTCTTTTTTGTTTTTTTCATAACACTCAACACCAACTTGTGTTTTGTATCCTGTCTCACACTCAGGGTGAAGTATTTTTTCACCACCAATTCCACCATCTCTAGCGTTGATCATTTTGTAATAATCTACAAAACCATCAGCGTTTGGAATACCATTAGGCGCGTAAGCTCCTGTTCGGTAAACCAACATAGGAAATTTGAGATCCGCAATCGCCATTTCTACATAACTAGAAACAGCAATAACAGAGGCTGTCATTCCTATTAAAAGTTGTTTTATTCTCATTAGATCCTCCCTTAGAGAAAAAATTAACATTATCTACTAAATTAAATTTAGTAGGGGAACGGCCATCTTCTTAACTTTTCTTTTGCGATGGACCAAAGTCTTGCAAGGCCATGTGGCTCTACAATTAAAAAAACTATCATTAACAATCCCCAGATTGTTATCTCAAAATGTTTTGCTGTTACAGCTGATAGCCCAACCATATCAACCATAAGAAATTTAAGACCTATTGGTAAGGTAACAACGAATGCAGCTCCTAGAAAAGAGCCTAACATTGAACCTAGTCCTCCAATAATAATCATAAATAAAACTGGAAATGAAATTGTCATAATATCAAATGATTCTGTCACCTCAATTGCACCTAAAAAGACAGCAAAATACAATGCCCCAGCAACACCAATGTAGAATGAGCTTATTGCAAAAGCTGATAACTTTGTCTTAAGTGGTGGCACACCAATAATTTCTGCAGCAATATCCATATCTCTAATAGCCATCCAAGAGCGACCCATTTTACTTCTTATTAAATTTTTGGCTGCAAAACTTAATACTACAACTAAAACTAAACAGAACAAATAAGTTGCGTATGATGGGGCTTCCGCTCCTGTAACGGGAACACCAAACATCGTCCTTTCTGAAACAGTGATTTGACCTGTATCAGAGTAATTATAAAACCATGGAACTTTGTTAAACAGCCAAACCAAGAAAAATTGAGATGCAAGTGTGGCAACAGCTAAATAAAAACCTTTAATCCTGAGAGAAGGCAGACCAAAAATAATACCAACAGCAGCAGTAATCAGTCCTGAAATGAGGATAATAATCATTATATTCATATCTGGGAAATAGGTCATAATTTTGTAGGTTGAGAAAGCCCCAACAGCCATAAATCCGCCTGTTCCCAATGATACTTGACCACAATATCCAGTTAAAATATTTAATCCAATTGCAGCTAATGAAAATATTAAAAATGGAACTAAGATAGCTTTTTCCCAGTAACTATTAATTACAAATGGTATTATTAAAAAAGCTATGAACATGAGTGTACTAAATGCTATTTTATCCTGTAACAGAGGAAAAATTGCGTGGTCTGATTTATATGAAGATTTGTATTGACCAGTTTCTTTGTAAATCATTAAATTTAAACCCTCTCGATAATCTTATCGCCAAATAAACCTTGTGGACGAAATAATAAAAAGACTAAAGCCATGACATAGGCAAACCAATTTTCAATTGCACCTGTTTCAAAATAACCTCCTATATAAATTTCGGCTAATTTTTCACCTACACCTATCATTAGACCACCGATAATAGCTCCAGGTATAGAGGTGAAGCCTCCTAGTATGAGAACAGGTAATGCTTTCAAGGCTATTAATGATAAAGAAAACTGAACCCCTGACTCAGTTCCCCACATAATACCAGCTACCATTGCAATAAAACCAGAAATAGCCCAAACAAGTATCCAAATACTTCTTAGTGAAATGCCAACTGACAATGCAGCTTGATGATCGTCAGCAACAGCTCTTAATGCTCTTCCTGTTTTTGTATACTGTGAGAAAAGAGCTAAGGATACAACTAAAATGACAGCAATTACTGTTGCCCAAATATTTAAGACATCCACATACATTCCGTAATAATCACTTCCTTCTGCGGCAAGACCAATTGTCGCTTCTTCTAACCAGATTGATCCTCCACTAGGAATACCAACGTCTAAAACCTTAACATCTGATCCCCACATTAAATCACCAACGCCTTCGAGTGCAAAAGCTAAACCAATAGTTGCCATAAATAAGATTATAGGATCTTGATTAACAAGGTGTTTTAGAACCAGTCGTTCTATTATCCATGCAAGAGCAATCATGGTTACCATTGTTAATAATATAGCAAAAAAATTTGGCATCGAGGCATACCAATTATGATAATTCGTTCCAAAAAGTTCATTTATTAGATGTGCGAAAGGCACTTGACCTGTTTGATAACCAACTAGAGTAAGCGCAGCAAAGAGAGCAAAAACGCCCTGGGCAAAGTTGAAAACTCCAGATGCCTTAAAAATCAAAACAAATCCAAGAGCTACGAGTGAATACATCACTCCGGACATTAATCCATTCAATACCGTTTCAATAAAATTAAGTAATTCTACACTCATAAAATAATTTCCTTACTAATCATCAGACACACCTAAATATGCATCAATAACTGCTTTGTTGTTTCTAATTTCTTTAGGTAATCCAGATCCAATTTTTTTGCCATAGTCCAATACAACTATTCTATCTGAAATATCCATCACGACACCCATATCGTGTTCTATTAATACTATTGTTGTCTTTAATTCATTATTTACTGTGAGAACAAATCTACTCATATCTTGCTTTTCTTCTACATTCATACCAGCCATAGGCTCGTCTAGTAAAAGTATTTCTGGTTCCATTGCTAATGCACGACCAAGCTCCACTCTTTTTTGTAGACCATATGGGAGTGATCCAACTGGTGTACGTCTGATTGATTGAAGGTCTAAAAAATCTATAACTCTTTCAACTCTTTCGCGATGTTCTTCTTCTTCTTTTGCCACTGGACCAAAATACAGTGCCTGCATTAAAAAGTTTTGCTTTTGTTTTAACAATCTTCCGGTCATAAGATTATCTAATGTGCTCATTCCCTTAAATAATGCTATATTCTGAAATGTTCTAGCAATTCCACTTTTTGCAGCTAATTCAGGTTCCATTTCATTTCTGTCTGTGCCAGCAAAATTTATTGTGCCACTTGTAGGTTTGTAAAACCCATTTATAACATTTAACATTGAAGATTTACCTGCTCCATTGGGCCCTATAATTGCAAAGACTTCGCCTTTTTTTACATCAAAGGAGACATCCGTTAGAGCTTTTACACCCCCAAAAGCTAAGCTAATGTTTTTAAGCTCTATTGCAGTCTTTCCATAAGGTATTTTTTTTAAATCTTCTAAACTCATTTATTTTTTACCTTTACTAGATTTCTTTGCTGTAGAAGTAGGTTTCTTAGATTTTGTATTAGGAGTTTTTATTAAATGCCTAATTTCCATAGTTGCACTGATTTTACTTTTTCTTCCATCTTCTAGCGTAAATTCTGTATTGATTGTGGCAGTGTCTTTATCAAGATATAAGTCTTTTATTATGTCTTTATACCTACTATTAATTACACTTCTTCTAACTTTTCTCGTTCTGGTTAATTCACCATCATCTGCTTCTAACTCTTTAAATAATAATAAAAATTTTGCAATTTTAGTATTATCAGGAAGTTGTTCATTAACTTTTTTGATTTCATCTTCAATTAGTTCATAAATTTCTTTATGTGCTGCTAGTCCAGTGTATGAGGTAAATGGTAATTGTAATTTCTCAGCAAGTTTCGATACAATAGAAAATCTTATACAAATAATTGCAGTTAAGTATGGTTTTTCAGAACCAATGACTACAGCTTCTCCTACATAAGGAGAAAATTTTAATTTGTTTTCAATATTTTGAGGTGAAAATTTAACACCATCTGATTTAACAGCAATATCATTTACTCGATCAAGTACGTTAAGTCTTCCTTTTTCATCAAAAAAGCCTGCGTCGCCGGTATACATCCAACCTTTTTTGATAGTGTCTTTATAAGCTTTCTCATTATTATAATAACCGGAAAACATGCTTGGGTGTTTTGTTATTATTTCACCAAGTCCATTTGGATCTGGGTCTACAATTTTTACTTCACAATCTGGAAAAGGAACACCTACAGTCTCACAATCCATTGTACCATCTGGCACATCCTGCAGTGTGTAAGCGCCCATAAGTTCAGTTTGTCCATAAAGTTGTCTAAGAGGAATACCCATAGCAAGAAAGAACTTAAATGTTTCAGGACCAATGGCAGCCCCTCCAGTGGCTGCTGATTTAACCTTGCTAAAGCCAAGTCTATCTTTCAGTGAAGAAAATAATAGTTTGTCTGCAAGAAAATCTCTTTTTCCCTGATCAACAGCTTTTAATCCTCTTTCTACCATAGTGTTGAATAACCATTGAGTTATTTTGGGGGCGTCTAAAATTCTCGATCTCATGTCAGCTGCAATTTGTTCCCATAATCTAGGAGCTCCAAGCATAAAAGTTGGACCAACTTCTCTCATGTCTTCCATTGCGGTTTCAGGTCTTTCAGGAAAATTTACTTTCATACCTCCAACAATGTTAAAACCCACACCATAAGTCTGTTCCATTATCCATGGAAATGGTAATACTGAAACGTATTCATCATCCACAGACTTTGGGTCAACTTTAAGATACCTTATGACATGTTCAATAAACTTAGCCCCTGGAAGCATCGCTAATTTAGGATTTGAGGTTGTTCCAGATGTGGTGCATAGAATAGCATTTTTTTCACCTGAGATTTTCTCTATCATTTTATTATATTTATTGGGGTCTTTCGAGGCGATCTCTTTTCCTTCTTCAATTAAATCAGTCATGTCTGTGATCTTTGGGTCATTCAATTCCTTAAGACCACGACTATCTTCAAAGAAAATATTGATTTGATTATTTTTAGGCCTTTTAATAGTTAATATTTTATCTACTTGTTCTTGATCTTCTGCATAAACAAAGTTCACTTTTGCAGCATTTATTAAATAGCCAACTTCTTCATCTAATGTATCTCTATATATACCTAAGCTCATTCCACCTATAGCTTGCGCAGCTAGTTCAAAAAATAGCCAGGAAGGTTTGTTATCGCCAATTAAACCAATAACATCGCCCGACTTGAAACCTCTTTTAGATAAGCTAAGTGCCAAATATGAAACGTTATCATTATACTCTTTCCATGTGATTTCGTTCCAAATACCTAAATCTTTATCTCTTAAAGCGACTGTATTTGGTATAGTCTCAGCTCTGTGTTTCAGAATTTTTGGAAGCGTATCGTGAATATTTGTATCTGGATAATTAGACATGTGTACCTTTAAGTTTAACCCCATAAATATTTAAGTATCTACTAAATTAGTAGATTACTTACATTAATAAAAATTGATGAGATCAAACTTAGAAATAAGTAACCCCCCCCATATAATTTATAGGCTATCCAAAAAAACATTAAAATCAACATAAACTTTAATAAAATTTAAAAAAAATTATCTCGCTTATTTTCAATGACTTATTTGGTAAAAACTATATTGCCAAATTAAAAATTTAATTAATTTACTTGTTAAATAAAAGAATCGCCCGTTAACTGAACTACGGTTGCTCCTTTCGTAACAATTTTGAAATGAGACTCTACCCTAGGCAAAATATGAAAATCAAAAAATTCAGCTGAGATAATTTTACTTTTTAGAAAATTTTCATTTTGAGATTTTTCTGACAATTTTAATTTAGCTTTAAGTTTTCCTTTATGCATAAGCCATCCACCAATCAAATAGCCAAAACCCATCATGTAATCAAAACTAATACAAGATAGCATTTCAGCATCATCTCTATTTTCTAAAATAAAATCTAGAGTGTTTGATGCTAAGGCAATCATTTTTGACATTTCTTGATTTTGTTCGCACTCGACTTTAATTTCTTCTAAAAATTCTTTTGCAGTTTTCCCATTATCTTTTAAAGTTTTTCTAAACATAAAGTCATTGGCTTGAATAGCATTAGTGCCTTCATATATTGGTAATATTCTTGCATCTCTCATATACTGAGCGGCACCAGTTTCTTCAATGAAACCCATACCCCCGTGGATTTGTAGTCCATTACTCGTAACTTCTTGTGCTAATTCAGTTGACCAACCTTTGATTATAGGAATCAAAAAACCTTCTTTTAATTTACATTTTTCATCGCCGTCATGCGCTCTTTCCATAATTTCGGATGAAACTAATATTAAAGCACGCATCGCCTCTGTAAGACTGCGCATGGATAAAAGCAGTCTTTTTACATCACCATGTCCTATTATTGGCGTGCCTTTTTCTCTGTTAATAGGAGTTCCTTGAATTCTTGTGTTTGCGTACTCTAATGCTTTTTGTCTGGCAGCCTCAGAAATTGCCATCCCTTGAAGTCCTACATCAAACCGTGCTCTGTTCATCATAATAAACATGTATTCAATGCCTCTACCTTCTTCTCCCAACATATAACCGATAGCGCCTTCATTCTCTCCGTAGGACATAACTGCTGTTGGGCTTGCTTTTATACCCATCTTATGTTCGATGGATATGCATTTAAGATCATTTCTAATTGTATATTCACCACTTTCATCTTTTAGGAATTTTGGAATTATAAAAGTAGAAATACCTTTTATACCTTCAGGTGCGCCCTCAGTTCTTGCAAGGACTAGATGAATTATATTTTCTGACATATCATGTTCACCATAAGTGATATATATTTTTTGTCCTTTTATTCTCCAATTCTCACCATCATGTTCAGCTTTAGTTTTTATTGTAGCTAGATCTGTTCCAGACTGAGGTTCTGTTAAATTCATAGTGCCTGTCCAGGCTCCAGAATTAAACTTGGGTAGATAAGTTTTTTTTTCTTCTTCTGTGCCTACAAGAGTAAATGCGTCAATTAATCCTTGAGTTAATAAGCTACATAACGCAAAAGACATATTCGCTCCATGCCAATATTCATTAATTGCAGCGCTCATTCTAGCTGGTAGTCCCATACCATCATAATTAGAATCACTTGCTACTCCAATCCAGCCTCCCTTAGCAATTTCTGAAAAGGCATGACTAAATCCTTCAGGTGTTTCAACTTCGTGATCTTGCCGAAGAATAGGATTATTCTTATCACCAAAATGATTTAGAGGTGCTAAGTAATTATCGGCTAGCTTTCCAGCCTCAGACAGAACTGCGTCAATTGTTGTATCATCAAGATCCTCATGAGCAGGCAAAAGGTTTTCTAAAACAAATTTTGTGTCCTCTAAAGGAGACGTGTAACCCATTTAAAACTCCGGTATATTTTCATAGTTGATAAAATCTAGCACTACTATTATGAATATTATTAGGAGGAAATCAACTATGTCTGAAATAGAAAATGGTTTAAGTAAAAATAAAGCAAATTATGCCTCATTAAGTCCTTTATCATTTCTAGAAAGAACAAGAAAAACATTCCCAAATCAAATTGCTATTGAATATAAAGATTATAAATTAACTTACCAGCAAGCTGGTGAAAGATGTGAAGCATTAGCAGAATTTGTTAGAAATAAAAATTATGCTGACGGAAGTACAATCGCAGTAATGCTACCTAACATTCCAGTTATGTGGGAGTGTCATTTTGGTATACCGATGGCAACTGGTGTCTTGAACGCAATTAATACAAGACTTGATAGTTTTACTGTTAGTTTTATTCTTGAACATGGAGAATCTAAAATGTTCATTTATGATTCTGAATATAGTCAAATAGTTGAGAAAGCCATAGAGAATTTAAAAAATCCTCCATTATTAATTGAATATGTTGATAAAATTGCTGGTAATCAAAGGTCTGGTTTTGCAGAGAAATTTAACTGCCTGGACTATGAGACAGAATTAGAAAAATTTTTTGGTTTTAAATTTGAACATGTTTTGCCAACTGACGAGTGGAATTCAATCGCTTTGAATTACACCTCTGGAACAACGGGCAACCCAAAAGGAGTTGTTTATCACCATCGTGGCGCATACTTGAATGCCATTGGTAATACGCTTACCTGGGACTTACCAATGCACCCTAAGTATTTATGGACACTTCCTATGTTTCATTGCAATGGATGGTGCTTTCCTTGGACTATTACAGAAAGAGCAGGTACCCATGTTTGTTTAAGACAACCAGCTGGAGAATTAATTGTAGAGGCTTTTCAAAAACACAACATAACTCATTTATGTGGAGCTCCAATTGTAATGCAAATGGTAGCGGATTATTTATTACAAAATAAAATATCTCTTAAATCAAAAATTAAAATGATGACTGCTGGTGCCCCTCCTCCAGAGGCTGTTCTTAGTAAAATGGAGAGCTGTGGTATTGACGTCATTCATGTTTATGGTCTTACAGAAATTTATGGGCCCGCCGTTGTATGCGCATGGCATCCAGAGTGGAACCAATATGACACCTCTGAACAGGCTAAATTAAAAGCAAGGCAAGGTGTTGTTTACTCTGTACAAGAAAATATGAAAATTGTGGATCCGGAAACTAATAAAGAAGTTCCAAAGGATGGAATATCATTAGGTGAAGTCTTCATAAGAGGTAATATAACAATGAAAGGTTACCTTAAAAACAAAAAAGCGACTGATGAAGCTTTTGAAGATGGTTGGTTTCATACAGGTGACTTAGGTGTATGGTATGATGATGGATATATTCAACTTAAGGATAGATCAAAGGATATAATTATATCAGGAGGAGAAAATATTTCCTCAATTGAGGTAGAGGACGCTATATATAAACACCCTGATGTTATTGCAGTAGCAGTTGTCGCAAAAGAAGACGAAAAATGGGGTGAGACCCCTTGTGCATTTGTAGAATTAAGTGAAGGATCTCTAATTGGAGAAAATGAGTTAAGAGATCATTGTAAATCTCTATTAGCTGGCTTTAAAGTGCCAAGATATTTTAATTTTGTAGAGCTTCCGAAAACAAGCACAGGAAAAATACAAAAATTTAAACTAAGAGAACAAGCAAAACTTGTTTGATTTAACTTACTTTTTTTAAATTCTGGTTATTTAGAATTTTATCAAAAGATTTATCCCATTTTTCTTCAGCAATTTTTATATTTTTTTCTTTAACGTGACCATACCCTTTTATTGATAAAGGTATATCAAGAAATTCGATAATTTTTTTATAATTATTATCATTTAAAATTTCAGATATCTTATTAATAGTAGTGATAGTTTTTTGAGCTAAAGCGCGTTCTTTTTTTCTTTCTAAGGTATATCCAAATATATCTAATTTTGTTCCTCTTAGAAATTTAAGATAAGACAATACTTTGAAAACTTTATATACCCAATGACCAAACCTTCTTTTAAGTAGATGACCTGTTTCAGGATCTTTTTTTGAGAACAAAGGTGGTGCTAGATAGTATTCTAATTTCGCGTTTTTATTTTCATTTAAAAAGGTTTGGGCAAAATCCCCGCTAGTATGTAATCTAGCAACTTCGTATTCATCTTTGTATCTCATAGCTCTAAATAAAGTAAGAGCAGCTTTCCTGGATAGAGGTAATTCTTTTTCTGATTTATCTATTTGGTTTTCTTTTTTAATTATTTTTTTGACATTAGAAAGAAAAATTTTGGAGTACTCTTTGTTTTGATATTTTTCAAGTATGTCAGAAAAATTATCTACATATTTATCTATTGATATAATTTCAGACTTTTTTGAGTTTAAGCCAGCTAAGTTAAATACTGATTGAGGTTGTTCGCACAATAATCGTCCCCAATTGAAAGCCCTTAGGTTTTGTTCAATAGCCACTCCATTGAGTTCTATAGCTTTTTGTAGAGAATCAATGTCTATCGGAAGAAGTTCTTTTTGAGCGGCTATTCCTAACATCATTATATTTGCAGAAACTGTATCGCCAACTAAAGCTTCAGCTAAGTTGGATATATCAATAAAGTCTATATTTTCAGTTTGAAGATGATTTTCTAAATGCTTTTTTAATAAGCTATCATCGACAACTGTACCTATGTGAACACCAGCAACTCCAACTGGCTCTACTCTTCCATTAATTATGGCATTTGTTCTTAAAGGATTCAATGTTCTGGTAATAGAAGGAGAAACTGACACAACAGCGTCACATCCTAAAAGCACGTCGGCTGTTTCGTTTGGAAGTCTTGCAGATCTATCATAAAGTGATTTTTCTTTTCCAATTCTAATTTGACTTGTTACGGCTCCATTTTTTTGAGCTAATCCAGTAAAATTCATTGATTGTGCAAATAATCTATCAATTCTAGCAGCCATAACTATTATGGCAGCGACAGTAGAGACACCTGTGCCACCTATGCCTGCCATTATTATATTTTGAATATTATTTAATTTTTTCTTAGGTTTTTTTAAGTCATTTATTATCTCTGGAATATCTGGGAACTTCTTTTTTTCTTTGATTGAAATACTACCAGCTTGCACACCTATGAAACTTGGACAAAATCCTTTTTTACAAGAATAATCCTTATTACAAACACTTTGATCAATTTGTCGTTTAGTTCCATCAAAATGCTCAACGGGTTTCACAGCTACGCAATTTGATTTTTCAGCACAGTCTCCACATCCCTCACAAACATCAGGATTAATATACATTTTAATATCTCGATCTTGAACATATCCCCTTTTTCGTCTTCTTCGAAGTTCTGTTGCACAAGTTTGCACATAAATTATTGCTGTAACTCCTGAGATTTCTCTTACTTCTTTTTGGATATTTATAAGTTCATCTCTATGAAATATTCCAACTTTGTCTGCAAATAACTTTGTTTCTTTGAACTGTTCTGGTTCATCTGATACAACATAAATTTTTTTAACACCTTCTGCTGCAAGTTGTTTAGAAATTGCCCATGGAGTTGCTCCACCAATGGCCTTTTGACCACCAGTCATTGCTACTGCATCATTGTAAAGAATTTTAAATGTTATGTTAACATTTGCTGAAACGGCTGCTCTTATTGCTAGAGAACCAGAGTGAGCATATGTTCCGTCTCCAATATTTTGAAATGTATGTTTATGATTTGAAAATGGAGCTCTTCCTATCCAATGACCACCTTCACCACCCATTTGACTGAAATTAGTTAATTTTTCAGGATGGAGAAAATATCCAATAGAGTGGCATCCAATGCCAATACCGACAACTTCTTCATCTGGTGTCTTTGTTCCTGAGTTGTGGGGACATCCTGCACAATACCAAGGTGTTCTTGAAACAACTGGTGGTAAATTTCCACCAATTGCTTCTGATTTTGTTTTGGGAATATCAATGCTTATCGAAGAATGGATAGCTTTTTTTAGCAAACAATCTGCGATAATATCACTGGATAATTCTGATATCTTCGGAACTAACTCCTCTTTAGAGGAAGCATCTAACTTTCCAGATAATCGAGGTCTTGATTTGGAATTAAAAAGAATATGAGCAACTTGTTCTTCTACAATACTAGCTTTTTCTTCTATAACTAAAATTTCTTCAAAGTTTTTACAAAAATTAATTATTTCTTGGTCTATTAATGGCCAGGGAATTTTGCATGCAAATAGACCAATACCACTCCTTTCAGGATCTTTAATGCCAATTTTATCTAAAGCATCTATAGTTTCTGTAGTAGCTTTTCCAACAGAAATTATACCCAATGTTTTTTTTGTTGGATTAAATATCACATTATTAATTTTGTTTTGTTTAATAAAATCCTTAGACGCAGGTATTCTTCTTTTAATTAGCGCTGCTTCTCTATCTAAAGCTGGGTCATGTCTATTGACATGAACATTAATTGGATTTTCCAACTTGGATGAAATAGGTCTTAATTTCCCGAGGTCAATCACAGAATTTGAATCAGCTGTATCACTTGTAATTTTGAGTGCAACACATACGCCTGCATGACGTGACAAGGCAAAAGCTTGCAGACCCATTGGTATAACTTCATCTACATTTGCTGGATAAAAAACTGGAATACCTGCAGAAATAAGAGATTGCTCTGATTGATATGCAATAGTAGAACTTTTTCCAATTGGATCATCTGCAACTGCTAATACCATGCCACCTTTCATTGAAACACCACCCATGTTTGCGTGTCTTAAAGCATCCATAGATCTATCTAAACCTGGCCCTTTCCCATACCACATTGAAAAAACACCATCTATTTGGGGTCTGTCGTATAAACCGAGCATTTGGGTTCCCCAAGCTGCAGTAGCAGCTAATTCCTCATTCACTGCTGGTTGAAAAATTATATTATGTTTTTCTAGATGTTTTTTTGATCTTCCAAGTTCTAAATCAAGTGTCCCAAGTGGTGATCCCGGGTATCCACTGACATAACCATGTGTTACTAATCCATTATCTTTGTCGAGTTTTGCTTGTTCGATTAAAAGACGTACTAGTGCTTGAACACCATTCATCAGTGCTAAATCATTGTCCTTAGTAAAACAATCGTCTAATCTAATATTATCAATGTAATTCAAAGCTGACCCGATGTAATTTTGTTCATAATTAATTTAAATAATTAAAATGATTTTAACAAGTAGTAAGAATAATTTAAGGAAAGGTGATTATTTTTTATGCTTCAAAAATTGAATAATTTTGAAGAGCTATGTTTATCATTTAAATGGAATATTCCAGAATTTTACAATATAGCGTCTGATACTGTTGACCAGGATATTTATCAAAATAGGATAGCATTAATTAATTTTTTACAAGACGGCAAGATAGAGGAATGGTCTTTTGTTGATATAAAAAGATATGCAAACAAACTTGCTAATGTTTTTGATCATTTTCATCTTGAGGCCAACGCAAGGGTTGGTATTATTTTAGGTCAATGTCCTGAAACTGCAATTGCACATATGGCTTGCTTCAAGTCTGGAAAAATTTCAATACCTTTATTTAATTTATTTGGAACAGATGCATTACATTATCGTTTGTTGAATTCTAGAGCATCCTTGGTGATTTGCGATAATATTGGCTTAAATAAAATTTTTGAAATTAAAGATAGATTACCAGATTTAAAAAAAATAATTTGTATAGATAGTAATGACGAAAAAAGGAATGTTTTTAATTTCAAAAAATTATTAGAACATGCCTCAGACAGTTATATTACAAAAAAAACAAAAGCATCTGATCCCGCTTTAATAATTTATACTTCTGGAACGACAGGAGGGCCTAAAGGTGCTTTGCTCCCTCATAGATCGTTGTTAGGACATATACCAGGAGTAGAAATTCCTCATGAGTTTTTATCTTCATCTGAACCAGTTACAGATTTGTTTTGGACACCAGCTGACTGGGCATGGATAGGTGGGTTGTTTGATGTACTCCTTCCAGCATGGCACTTTGGTATTCCTGTAGTAAGTTACAGATCTCAAAAATTCGATCCTGAAGTTACTTTTGATTTAATATCAAAGCTAGAGATAAAAAATACTTTCTTGCCACCCACTGCACTTAAAATGATGAAATCATTTAATCCCTCTAAAACAGTAAAAAACTTGAAATTAAGAACTGTTGGCTCAGGTGGTGAAGCTCTTGGAGAAGATTTGCTAGAGTGGGGTAAGCAAATTCTAGGGGTTGGTATTAATGAGTTTTATGGTCAAACAGAATGTAATTTAACAGTCTCGAATTGTGGAGCAATTATGCCAACTAGACAAGGTTCAATTGGTAAACCCGTTCCCGGTCATGAAGTTAGAATAATTAACGAAAATGGAGAACTTATCAAAGAACCTGGATTAGATGGAGAAATAATAGTCAAATCTGATACCCCTGTATCTTTTTTAAAATACTGGGAAAATGATAAAGCAACAAAACAAAAAGTTAGGGATGGTTGGCTCTACACTGGCGATTTTGCCTATAAGGATGAGGAGGGTTATTTTTATTTTAAAGGTAGAAAAGATGATATTATCAATACCTCAGGTTATAGGGTTGGACCAAGTGAAGTAGAAGATGCTGTGCTTTCTCATCCCAAAGTTAGTATGGTTGCAGTGATTGGCATTCCAGATAAATTAAGAGGTCATATCATAAAAGCTTTTGTTGTTCCTAGGGATCATAATAATGTTTTAGCTGAAAATGAAATATTAAAAAGATCTATCCAAAATCATGTAAAATTAAAGTTGGCTGCTCATGAATATCCTCGACTTATAGAGTTTGTTCACGAATTACCTTTAACAACTACAGGAAAAATTATCCGTAAAGATTTAAGAGAAAATAATTAATATATTTATGATTAATTTTGACTGACTTTCAAATGTGTTTTTATCTTATACTTTTTTATTAGGTAAATTTATATTTTTAAGGTTTAAGAAATAAGCTATAATATTTAAAATTATTTTAAGGAATTTCAATGAGTGAAAATTACAAATTCGATACCCTCTCTTTACATGCTGGTCATATTCCTGACAAGGAGACTGGTTCTCGTGCTGTACCAATTTATCAGACAACATCTTACGTTTTCAATAGTACAGAAGAAGCAGCGTCTTTGTATAATATGGAAGTTGGTGGACATTTATATACTAGAATATCAAATCCTACAGTTGCAGCACTCGAGCAGAGGTTAGCAGCTCTTGAAGGTGGAGCAAGTGCGCTTGCATGTTCAAGTGGAATGGCTGCGATGCATCTTGTGGTTTCAGCAATTTGTAGTAGTGGGGATCATATTGTTGCATCAAGTAAAATGTATGGAGCAAATATTAATTTACTTCAGCATACTATGCCTCGTTTTGGTGTTAATACCGACTTTGTTAATCCCAATGATCCAGAAGCAATTAAGAGCGCAATAAAACCAAATACAAAATTAGTATTTGGAGAAGTTATTGGTAACCCAGGATTAGATATTATGGATGTTCCAGAAATTGCTAAAATATGTAATTCAAAAAATATCCCTCTAGTACTAGACGCTACTTTTAATACTCCATATTTAATGCAGCCATTTAAGCACGGAGCTAATATTATTGTTCATTCACTTACTAAATGGTTAGGTGGTCATGGTATTGCGATAGGAGGTGCTATTGTTAATGGCGGTAACTTTGATTGGGGAGATAAAGACAAGTTTCCTACAATTTCAGGACCACATTTTGCTCTAGGTGGTATAAGTTTTTGGGAAGAATTTGGTCCATCTGCTTTAATAGCAAAAATAAGAGCAGAAGGTATGTATAATTTTGGACCTTCTTTATCCCCTACTAATGCATTCCATTTAATGCAAGGAATTGAAACGCTACCTTTGAGGATGAAAAAACATATTGAAAATACTCACTCTATATTAGATTTTTTAGTAAATCATGAAATGGTAGAATGGGTAAAACATCCAGATTTAGAAACACATCCTGACCATGAAGTAGCAAAAAGAATTTTACCAAAAGGATCTGGGTCAATTGTTGCTTTTGGTATTAAAGGTGGACGTGAAGCAGGGAAGGCATTTATTGAATCTGTACAATTAGCTTCACATTTAGCAAATGTTGGTGATGCTAAAACATTACTTATTCATCCAGGGAGTACAACTCACTCTCATTTGAGTTCTGAAGCTATGAAAGAGGGTGGATTAACGGATGACATGATAAGATTGTCAGTTGGATTAGAAGATATTAATGACATCAAAAAAGACTTTGAAAGAGGTTTCAGAGCAGTAAAAAAGCTTAATAAGTAGGAATATCATGATCATTAATTTTAAAGGTGCTAAGACCTATATAGGTACAGGTGGTAAAAGTTTAGATATTAATAAAATGACTTTGTGTTTTTTACACGGGTCTGGTCAAAATCATTTGAGCTTTATTCAACAGGCTCGTTTTTTTGCTTATAAAGGGTATTCTGTAATTGTCCCTGATATGCCAGCCCATGGATTTTCTGATGGCAATCCCTGCAAATCAATAAAAGAAAATGCAGAATGGATAAATGACCTATTAGTTAACTAAAACTCAAAAATGTGATTATTACAGGCCATTCTCAAGGATGTTTGGTTGCTTTAGAATTGAATAAGATTTTCAAGTATCCTTTGGAAGCTA
>ENA-OSEY01001219-OSEY01001219.1-marine-metagenome-genome-assembly--contig:-NODE-1219-length-18164-cov-4.347819_pt1 | contig 18164 bp, 14 predicted proteins | sample MGYA00248465_ERZ534230 | MGnify/ENA primary metagenome ERZ534230 (study PRJEB26409, sample SAMN06344110) | marine metagenome | isolation source: Sea water from surface | place: Atlantic Ocean:Southern...
CGGCATACGAGATTCAAGTGTGACTGGAGTTCAGACGTGTGCTCTTCCGATCTACCGTGTGCGGCGCTTTCGCGGACATCATGGCGATGCAGGTCCTTGTCGACGAAAAGCTTGGCCGGCTCTTGGTCGCCAGCATGGTGCCGATTTTTCTTGGATAGTGCGACCTCTTGCGCGCTGGTGCCATTCGCCGTTGCACCGGCGCGGAATTCCATTAAGGTTTTCACAGGACAGGTATCGCGCGGAAACAGCAGGCGCGAGAATGGGTAGAGCATGACACAAGACCAGTGGCCGGCCGGAAAACATTACGTCGAGACAGCCAACCTCCCCGCTGCCTTCTTTGCGAATGTGGATGCCGGTGGTGACAGGGACCTGCTTGTCAGCAAGGTTGACGGCGAATGGCGCGGCATCAGCTGGCGACGCGTCGCCGATCAGGTAAGGAGACTTGCGAGCATTCTGGTTGAACGCGGCGTCGAGGCCGGCGACCGGGTTCTGGTCTCGGCCGAGAACCGGCCGGAATGGGCTGTCGCCGATCTTGCGGTGATGTCGATCGGGGCCATCGTCGTTCCCGCCTACACCACCAATACCGAAGATGACCATCACTACATCATGGATCATTCCGGGGCGAGCGTCGCCATCACATCGGGCGGAGTACTGGCAACCCGCATCGCGCTGGCGGCCAGCCGGGCCACGTCACTGCACACGCTGATTGTGATGGATGAGAGATTCTCCCCGCCGGACGGCATGCGCCAGCAACTGCTTCACTGGCACAGCGTCATAGATGATGCTCCGCCGCTTGCCGATCTCGAAGACCGCATCGCCGCGCAACAGCCCGACGATGTCTGCTGTTTCATCTATACATCCGGAACAGGCGGACGGCCCAAGGGCGTGATGCTGACCCACAGGTCGATCCAGGCGAACATCACGGCGGCAATTGAACTCCTGCGCGAAGGCGATGTCATCGAGAACCAGCGGTTCCTGTCGCTGTTGCCATTGTCGCATTCCTACGAGCACACGGCCGGCATGCACCTTCCCTTCCAGATCCTTGCCGAGGTCTGGTACTGCGAGAGCACCGACCAGATCGCCAACAATCTGGTCGAGGTGTCACCGACACTGATGACCGCCGTGCCACGGCTTTACGAGGTTCTTCACGACCGCATCATGCGCGGTGTCCGCGCCAAGGGCGGCATGTCGGAAAAGCTGTTCATGGCGGCCGTCAGGCTCGGCACAAAGCGCTATCAGGGCCGGCGGCTCCTGCCCCATGAACTCGTCCTGAACATGATTGTCGACAGGCTGGTCAGGACAAAGGTCCGCTCGCGCCTTGGCGGACGCCTGCAATATTTCATCTCCGGTGGTGCTGCGCTGAATCCGGAAATCGGCAATTTCTTCATGGCGCTCGGCATCAATATCCTTCAGGGATACGGCCAGACCGAAGCCTCGCCGCTGATCTCGGCAAACCGCCCGAAACGGATCAAGATCGAGAGCGTCGGCCCGCCTGTCGCCGGTATCGATGTCCGGATCGCCGATGATGGCGAATTGCTGGTGCGCGGCGACCTTCTGATGAAAGGCTACTGGCGTGACGACGCCGCAACGGCCGCCACGATCCGTGACGGCTGGCTCTACACAGGCGATATCGCCGCCATCGATGATGAAGGCTATATCTCGATCACCGGCCGGAAGAAGGACATCATCGTCAATTCCGGTGGTGAAAACATCGCCCCGGGCCGGGTCGAGGCCCTGCTGACCATCGAACCGGAGATCGAGCAGGTCATGGTCGATGGCGACAAGCGGCCATGGCTTTCCGCCGTCATCGTGCCGTCGGAAGAGTTGCGCAACATCGCGACATCGCCGGACGCGCTCTACACCATGGTCGGCGAAGCCGTGGACCGGGCGAACAGCCGTCTGTCACAGCTGGAGCGCGTTCGCCGATTCCTGATCGCGGACGAGCCCTTCACCATCGATAACGGGCAGATGACGGCGACGCTGAAGGTCAGGCGCCATATCGTTCGCGATATCTATGGCGACAGGCTCGACGAGCTTTACCCGCAAAAATAGGCATGGAACGCGCAGCGCACCGCCCGCCCAACTTTCTGGTGATCATTTCCGACGAGCACCGGAAGGACGCCCTGGGATGCGCCTTGCACCCGCTTGTGCATACCCCGCATCTCGACAGGCTTGCCGCGCGCGGCACCCGCTTCACCAACGCCTATACATCGTCACCGATGTGCGTTCCGACACGTGCGGCGCTGGCCTGCGGCGACTATGTCCACCGCACCGGGTTCTGGGACAGCGCCACCCCCTATGACGGGTCTGCCGCCACATGGATGCACAGGGTGCGCGATGCCGGGCACGAGATGGTGTCGATCGGCAAGCTGCATTTCCGCAGCGGCGAGGATGACAACGGGTTCAGCGAGGAGATTCTGCCGATGCATGTCGTCGGCGGCGTCGGCTGGATGGCGGCCTTGCTCCGCGAAGATCCGCCGGCCTATGACGCGGCGGCGGAACTTGCCGCCGACAGCGGCCCCGGAAGCAGCAGCTACACTGACTATGACCTTGCCATCACCGCCGCCGCCACCGACTGGATCGCCGCACGGCGAAATGCCGAACGGCCTTGGGCGGCCTTTGTGTCACTTGTCAGCCCGCATTTTCCGCTGAGGGCACCGCAGGAATTCTACAACCTCTATGCCGATGCCGATTTCGATCTTGAGCCGCAGCAACTCCCCGATCATCCGGAGATCCGCAATCTGGCGCGTTTCTTCGACTATGAACGGCATTTCACAGCTGAAACCAGACATGCCGCCATGGCGGGTTATTTCGGCCTGACAAGTTTCCTTGATGATTGTGTAGGTGAGATTCTCGCAACGCTGGAAGAGAGCGGCCAGGCCGAGGACACGGTAATCCTCTATCTGTCTGACCATGGCGAATTGCTCGGCGACAAGGGCATGTGGACCAAGCAGGTGATGTATGAGGCATCCGCCGGCATTCCCATGATCCTCGCCGGCCCGGGCGTGCCGGATGGCATTGTGCGCAACACGGCTGCTTCGATTGTCGATGTCGCCGCGACGGCGCTCGACGTCATGCTGGACACGTCGGACGACAGCGCCCCGGGCCTGTCGCTGCGGCAGCTTGCGCAGGATCCCGACGATGCCGACCGAACCGTGCTGTGCGAATATCACGATGGCGGATCGACGACCGGCGCGTTCATGGTGCGCTGGGGCGACTGGAAATATGTGTGCTACCCGGGCATGCCGCCCCAGCTGTTCAACCTTGCCGAGGACCCGTCGGAGGACCATGACCTTGGCTCGGACGTATCGCAGCGCGCCGCCGCGGCCCGGGCCGAGGGTGCGTCCCGCCTTGCCGCCATCTGCGATGCGGATGCCGTGAACCGGCAATGTTTCGCCGACCAGGCCGCGCGGATCGAGGCGCTTGGCGGCATCGATGTCTGCAGAAACGCCCATCTGTTCAACCATACGCCGACCCCGGCCGAACAGGCGGCAATGCGCGAGGACGGGCGATGAGCGAAGGGAACCCGCTGGCAAAGGGCGCCGCCTGGATGAATGGCGAGATCATGCCGATCAATGAGGCACGCCTTCCGGTAAACGACTGGGGCATCCTTCACAGCGACATCACCTATGATGTTGTGCCCGTCAGGGACGGCGCCTTCTTCCGCCTTCCCGACTATATGGAACGTTTCCGCGCGTCACGAGCCAGCCTGCGCCTCGATATCGGAATGGACGAGGCCGCGATCAGTGCCGCCCTTCACCGGATGGTGGCGGCATCGGGTTTGCGTGATTCCTATGTGGCGATGGTTGCCTCGCGTGGCGTGCCGCTGATCCCGGGCACGCGCGACCCGAGGGAATGCGGCAATCATTTCTACTGCTGGTGTGTTCCCTACATCTATCTGATGCGCCCCGAAATGCCCCCCGACGCGCGCACGGCCTGGATCGCCAAGTCGGTGACACGCATTCCTGCGTCCAGTGTGGACCCGCGCGTGAAGAACTATCACTGGGGCGATTTCACCGCCGGGCTTTTCGAGGCCAAGGACAACGGCTTCGAGACGGTGATCCTTCTCGATGCCAACGGCAACGTTACAGAAGGGCCCGGCTTCAATGTCTTTGCCGTCAGCGGGAACAGGCTGATCACGCCGGATGCCGGCGCGCTCGAGGGCATCAGCCGGCGCACAGTCATCGAGATGGGACAGTCACACGGGATGGATGTGGATATCCGGCCGCTTCCGCTTGCAGAGTTCATGGAAGCGGACGAGGTCTTCCTGTCGACATCCGGCGGCGGTGTCATGCCGCTGACCCGCGTCGACGACCGCATTTTCAGCAATGGCGCGATCGGGCCGGTCGCAGCGGCGATGCACGAAACATACCGGCTATGGATACAGGACCCGGCCTATCGCACCGAAATCGAATACGACACGAAACCTTCGGCGTAGTAGGCAGTCAGTCAACAAGGGTGGTACCCGCCGGGGCCCGGAGCAGCGGCTTGCGCCGCATGCTTCCCCCCACACTTGACGCCGGCATGAACCGGCATCAAAAACCGGGCTCGCACGACGGGTACCGTCTCTGGAACGGTCAGGAAGCCTCTTCCAGCTTCTCCTCACCGCTCATGATCTTTTCAAACTTCTCGAAGAACATCTTCGAGAGCTTCTTGGCTGTACTGGTGATCAGCCGGCCGCCAAGCTGGGCCAGCTTGCCGCCGGTTTCGGCCTTGGCGACATATTTGAGGATAGTATTCTCGCCATCCTCGATCAATTCCACATCGGCCCCGCCCTTGGCGAAACCGGCAATGCCGCCGTCACCTTCACCGGACAGGCTGAACATGCCGGGTGCCTTGCTGGGATCGAGAGTGACCCGGCCACCAAACTTGGCCTTTACCGGACCGACCTTCAGCGTGACCTTGGCCACGAGCTCGTTCTCGGACTCTTTCTCCAGCTCTTCACATCCCGGGATGCAGGCTTTCAGGATCGCCACATCATTCAGTGCCTCGTAAACACGGTCACGCGGCGCGGGGATGGTGATTTCGTCGGCTAATTCCATTCTGGGTGTCTCCTTTCAGACCCGGCAGGCAAATATCTGGCGGCATCCGCCAGCACGTCGGCATAGGCATCCGGCGTATCCATATCGACAAAGAACCCGTCCCTGTCGGTTTCGAACGCATGCAGCAAGTCCGGCTCGCGGTCAAGGAGGCCGCGGCAGCCGAGATTGATCCCGCCATCCAGGACCGACTGCGCGGCCGAGGCGGGAAGAATAACAGGATTGCCCCGCTGACGCGCGCCTGCATGCGCGCGGTACGGCACCGTGACGCGCCCCTCGGGGGCTTCATCATGCGCATCCAGCAGCAACAGGCAGTCCAGCGTCGTCAGGCGCGGCATATCGGCCGGCACAATCAGGAAACAGCAGCCCTCTCCCGCCGCTGCAAGGCCGGCATGGACACTGCTCATCTGTCCCGTCGCATGATCATCATTCATGGTGAAACCCACCGGCATGCCGGTCAGCGCCGCGCGGATCTCGTCCGCCTCATGCCCCAGAACCACAGTCACATCCGCATCGGGAATGGCCGCAAGGGCCTCTGCGGTGCGCCTGACAAGCGGCACGCCGCCGATCTCGAGCAGCAGCTTGTTGGGCACACCCATCCGGCGGGACTCACCCGCCGCCAACAGGATGACTTGCCGATCAGCCATGCGCGGCCTCCGCGCGGCTCGTGCTGCGGCGAGTACGGACAATCTCGGCCATGATCGACAGGGCGATTTCCTCGGGCGTCACAGCATCGATATGAAGCCCGGCCGGTGACCGGACGTCGCCAATCAGTTCGGCCGCGATGCCGGCGGCGATCAGGCGGTCGCGATAGCTGGCGAATTTGCGCCTGCTGCCGACAAAGGCCAGATATTCGGCACCAAGCGGCAGCGCCGCCGTCAGCGAGGCAACGTCACCCGCCCCCTGGGTAGCGACAACGATGAAACGCCTTGTGTTGCCGGATGCGGCAAGCTCCTCCGCCGTGGTGTAATGCCGGTCGGCAGCCGGCGCGGCTTCGCCGTCTGCCGCGCCATAGCTGGCAAGGGTAAAGCCGAACCCGGCCGCGATACGCAGCAACGCGCGTGCCACCGGCCCGTGCCCGAACACCAGCAACTCGGGCTGCGGCACCACAGGCTCGACGAAGATGTCCATGGACCCCTTGCTGGGACAGCCATTGCGCGCCAGCGTCACCATGCCCTCGCCGCCCTGCTCAGCCCCGTCTTCATCGGCCATGAGCTCTTCCGGCCGCAGGCAGACAAGCGTCGCCTCGCCGGACCTGATCGCCTCTTTCGCGGCACGCTGCACCGCAGAGGTGACGCAGCCGCCGCCAAGCCAGCCTTCGGCGAATTCACCATTGTCCAGAACAAGCGCCTTCATCCCCGGCTTCGCCGCCGTCGAGGACAGCGTGCGCACGACCGTGGCCACCGCATGCGGCGTCCCGGAAGCCCGCAGGCGGGCCGCGACAGTCTCGACATCGCGTGACGAGAGATCTGGCGATTCCTTCGTCATAGCCGTTCAAGCTCCTCTTCGAGCGCCGCAAGGCTCTCCAGCGTGTTGCAGGGCGCAAACACGTCGACATGGGGCAGCGCCGCTGCCATGCTCGCCGCCACCGGCTCGTAATCCTTCCACCCGATCAGCGGGTTCAGCCAGATGGTCTTGCAGCCCTTGCGCTTCAGTTTTTCCATCGCGGCGCCGACACGCTCGGAAGATCCGGTATCGTAACCGTCCGACATGATGATCACCACGCTCCGGCGGCCCAGCATGCGGCCTGCATACTGGCTTGTAAACTGGTCGAGGCAGTGGCCGATGCGGGTGCCGCCGCCAAAGCCCTGCGCCATCATCGACAGGCGGTTCACGGCGCGCAGCGTGTCGCTGTCACGAAGCGCGTCGCTGACGCACATGAGGCTGGTGTGGAAGACAAAGGCGTCGGCCCGCTGGTCGACATCGATGAGCCCGCGAAGGAAGGCAAGGAAGACACGCGCATAGAGCGTCATGGACCCCGACACATCGAGGATCGCGACAAGATGCACCGGACGGTCAGGACGACGCCTGCGAAGAAGCTGCATCGGCTCGCCGCCGCTGGAAACCGACCGGCGGATCACCCGCCGCAGATCAATCAGCGCGCCTTTGCGGGCCGCCTTGCGCCGTCGCGAACGACGGTAGCGGATGGCAGCCGCGATACGATGCGCCGCACGCTCGGCCATGGCGCGGTCCTCGGGCAACAGGAACTCGCGCATGTCCGTCTTGTCATTGTTGACCGTCTCGGTGGAGACGAGCTTGCCCTCGCCGTCGCTGTCCGCCTCGCCGTGATTGTCATTGTCGGGCGTGTCGGTATCGCCGGTCTCACCCGTGTCATGCTGTGACAGGAATTTCGAAATGTTGCTGAAGGCGCCCTGGTCCTGGTTGAGATTGCTCACCGGCTTGTGCTCGGTGCGCGAGCGCCCAGGATTGTGCCAGTAGGCGTCAAACAGATCGTCGAACTTCGCATATCCCGCGGCGTCAGCCGCACAAATGGCCTTCAGGGCCATGCGAAGCTCGCGCGGGTCGCCGACATCCAGAAGCGGCATGCTGCGCAGCGCCATCTCTGTTTCAGGCATGCCGACGCGAAAACCGTTGTCACGAAGATGGCGGGTAAAGGCCCCCATCCGTTCCGCCGTGGTGGCGCGTGTCGGAAATCGCGTGACAACGGCCATGGCAGTTTACCCGGCCGCACCGGCAAGCCGCTGTGCGACAGGCCCCGGAATGGTGGCCTGGTCCGCCTCGGTCTTCAACAGCGCCACAAGCGAGGCCTGAAGCGCCACCGGATCATCGGTCAGGTCCTTCAGGCCAAGGCCGGCAAGCGCCGCCGCCCAGTCGAGGGTTTCGGCAATTCCCGGTTTCTTTTCAAGGTCTTCCTTGCGCAGCGCCTGAACGAATCCGACGATCTGGCGGGCAAGTTGCGGCGACAGTTCGGGCCCGCGCTTGGCGAGGATCGACAGTTCGGTCTCGCGGTCGGGATAGGGAACGAAACTGTAGATGCAGCGCCGGCGCAGCGCGTCGGACAGGTCCCGCGTCCCGTTCGCCGTCAGCACCACGATCGGGCGGCTGGTGGCGGTGATGGTGCCGAGTTCAGGCACCGTGATCTGGAAATCGGAGAGAATTTCGAGAAGAAACGCCTCGAATTCCTCGTCAGCGCGGTCGATCTCGTCGATCAGCAGCACCGGCGGGCGTTCCTGCTGTATGGCGCGAAGAAGCGGACGCTCGAGAAGAAACTCGCGCGAGAAAATGCGGTTTTCAATATCACCTGTCGAGGTGCCGGAATCGGCAGAGGCGCGGATGGAGAGAAGCTGGCGCTGATAGTTCCATTCATAGATGGAAGCCGCGGCGTCCAGCCCTTCATAACACTGCAGGCGGATCAGCTCGGTGTCCTCGATCTCGGCAAGTGTCTTTGCGATCTGGGTCTTGCCGACACCGGCATCACCTTCGAGAAGAATGGGGCGTTCGAGTTGAAGGGCGATATGAATCGCCATCGCGAGCTCGTCGGAAGCGACGTAGCCCGCGTCATCGAGGCGTGTCTTGAGGTCTGTCCAGGTCATAAGTCAGCGGCAGGGGCGACGCGCGCCCCCGCCGTATCCGTTCTAGTCGTGAAGACCAAGGCTGTTGGCCGTCTTCCAGATCCGCCAGTGGTCGTGCGGCATGTGCGACTGCGTCAGCCCGAATGCCCGGAAGGCATCATGCACGGCGTTCGAGAAGGCCGGCACACCGCCCACATTCGGGCTCTCACCAACACCCTTGGCGCCGATCGGGTGATGCGGGCTCGGGGTGACGGTGTGGTCGGTCTGGTAGTTCGGCGTCTCGACAGCGGTCGGGACGAAGAAGTCCATCAGCGTGCCGGTGGTCACATTGCCCTGCTCGTCATAGGCAATTTCCTGGCCCATGGCGATGGCGAGCGCCTCGGTCAGGCCACCATGGACCTGGCCTTCGATGACCATCGGGTTGATGCGGGTGCCGCAATCATCCAGCGCATAGAACTGGCGGATTTCGGTGGTGCCCGTATCGACGTTGATCTCCATCACGCAGATGTAGGAGCCGAACGGATAGGTCATGTTCGGCGGGTCATAGTAGCTGACCGCCTCGAGACCCGGCTCGACGCCCGGGATCGCCTGATTGTACGAGGCGAACGCGATTTCCTTCATCGTCTTGAAGCGCTCCGGCGCGCCCTTGACTACGAACCGGTCGACATCCCACTCGACGTCGTCATCATGCACCTCGAGGAGGTAGGCCGCGATCATCTGCGCCTTGGCGCGGATCTTCCGGCCGGCCATGGCGGTGGCGGCGCCGGCCACTGGGGTCGAGCGCGAGCCATAGGTGCCGAGGCCGTAAGGCGCGGTATCGGTGTCGCCTTCCTCAAGTGTGATGTCCTCGGCCGGAATGCCGATCTCGGACGCCAGGATCTGCGAGAAGGTCGTGGCGTGGCCCTGACCCTGCGAGATGGTGCCGAGGCGGGCGATGGCCGAGCCTGTCGGGTGGATGCGAATCTCGCAGCTGTCGAACATGCCGAGCCCGAGAATATCGCAGTTCTTGACCGGACCGGCCCCGACGATCTCGGTGAAGTGGCTGAGGCCGATGCCGAGAAGCGTACGGGTCTCGCCGCGCTTGAAGGCTTCGACACGCTCGGCCTGCTCCTTGCGGAGATCCTCGTAACCGACTGCTTTCAGGGCCTTTTCCCAACCGGTGTGGTAATCACCGGAATCATATTCCCAGCCGAGAGCCGACTGATACGGGAACTGGTCCTTCTTGATGAAGTTCTTGGCGCGGAGTTCCGCCGCATCCATGCCGAGCTTGATGGCGAGAACCTCGATCATCCGCTCGATGAAATAGGCAGCCTCGGTCACCCGGAACGAGCAGCGGTACGCGACGCCGCCCGGAGCCTTGTTGGTGTAGATGCCGTCGACGGCCAGATAGGCGGTCGGGATATCATAGGACCCGGTGCAGATATTCATGAAGCCGGCCGGGAACTTGGTCGGGTCGGCACAGGCATCGAAAGCGCCATGGTCGGCCGTGGTATGGCAATGCAGGCCGGTGATCTTGCCGTCCTTGGTCGCCGAGATGCGGCCCATCATCCAGTAGTCACGGGCAAAGGCCGTGGCCATCAGATTGTCGGAACGGTCCTCGACCCACTTCACCGGAACGCCGGTGACGATGGAGGCGACGATCGAGCAGACATAGCCGGGATATACGCCGACCTTGTTGCCGAAACCGCCACCGATATCCGGCGAGATCACGCGGATGTTGTGCTCGGCGATGCCGGAAATCAGCGAGGCGACGGTCCGCACGGCGTGCGGTGCCTGGAAGGTGCCCCAGACAGTCAGCTTGCCGTTGACCTTGTCCATCGATGCCACGCAGCCGCAGGTTTCCAGCGGGCACGGGTGCGTGCGGTGGTAGTAGATCATCTCCTCGGCGACGACGTCGGCTTCCGCCAGCACCGCCTCGGTGGCCTGGCGGTCACCCGATTCCCAGGTGAAGATGTGGTTCGGGTGGCGACGGGGACCGTGCGCGCCTTCTTTCTGGTCGGCAATATCCTCGCGGAGCACCGGCGCATCGTCGGTTTCCGCCTTGAACGGATCGACCAGAACCGGCAGTTCCTCATACTCGACCTCGACGGCAGCGACGCCGTCAGACGCGGCATAGCGGTCATCGGCGACGACGAAGGCCACTTCCTGGCCCTGGAACAGCACCTTGCCGTCGGCAAGCACCATCTGCTTGTCACCGGCCAGCGTCGGCATCCAGTGCAGGCCCAGCGGCTCTAGATCGGCCGCGGTCAGCACGGCATGGACGCCCGGAAGCGCCAGCGCCTTCTCGGTGTTGATCGCCTTCACCCGCGCATGCGCATAGGGCGAGCGGACGAAATCGCCGAACAGCATGCCCGGCAGCTTCAGGTCGTCGACATAGTTGCCCTTGCCCTGGGTGAAACGTGCGTCCTCGACCCGCTTGCGCGAGGTTCCGAGGCCGTTCAGCGCGGCGACGCGCTCTTCCTTCGGAGGGGTAGCTTCGTTCATTACGCGGACTCCTTCATTTCATTCATCTTCGCGGCGGCGGCGAGGATGGCTTTCACAATGTTCTGGTAACCGGTGCAGCGGCAGAGATTGCCGGCGATGCCAAAACGCACCTCTTCCTCGGTCGGGTTCGGATTTTCCTGAAGCAGGCGATGCGCACGGGTGATCATGCCCGGTGTGCAGTAACCGCACTGCAGGCCGTGATGCTCCTTGAACATCTCCTGCAGCACATGCAGCCCGTCTGGCGAACCGAGACCCTCGATGGTGGTGATCTCGGCACCGTTCGCCTGGGCGGCAAACACGGTGCAAGACTTCACCGACATGCCGTTCATATCCACCGTGCAGGCGCCGCAATGCGACGAGCTGCAGCCAATATGCGGGCCGGTGATTCCCAGCTCCTCACGCAGAGCGTGGATCAGAAGCGTGCGCGGCTCGGTCAGAAGATCGACGTCCTTGCCGTTCACATTCAGCTTGATATGCATCTTTTCCATTGTTGTCTCCCCTAGGCGCGCGAGCGAGCGCTCTCGATCGCCTTCTTGACGATCACGCCTGCGACATATTTCTTGAAATCGACCGGACCGCGGGTATCGGCGACCGGGTCGGACGCGTCGACGGCAGCCTTCACAGCGGCCGCAACGGCGGCATCATCCAGCGACGAACCGACCAGAACACCGACCGCATCCTCGCAATAGACGGGTGTGTCGGACAGGTTGGTCAGCGCCACAGACGCCGATGTGCAGGACCCGCCCTCGACGGTCAGCAGAACACCGGCGGCAGCCGTGGCGTAATCACCGATCTTGCGCTTCTGCTTTTCATAGGCGTAGCCGCCGCTGGTTGCGGCGAAGGTGATGCCGGTCAGGATTTCGTCATCTTCGCGGGCAGTGAAATAGGCCGCCTCGTAGAATTCACGCGCCGCTACGGTGCGGGTGCCGTTCGGGCCTGCTAGATGGTAGGTCGCGTCGAGTGTCTGCATCAGGCCCGGCATGTCGTTGGCCGGGTCGCCGTTTGCAACATTGCCACCGATGGTGCCGATATAACGGACCTGCGGGTCGGCGATCTGCAGCGAAGCCTCGCGAACGATCGGCGCGGCAGCGGCAAGCGCGTCGCTACTGATCAGCTCATGCTGGGTGGTCATGGCGCCGATGGTCACGGTGCCGCCATCGACGGAAATGCCCTTCATCGACTCCACACCTGCCAGATCGACGAGATGGCTAATATCTGTGATCCGCTGCTTCATCACCGGTATCAGGCTATGGCCACCGGCGATGACGCGGGCGTCATCGCCCCATTCAGAGAGCAGCCCTACGGCTGCGTCAACGCTGTCAGGACGGTGGTATGTGAACGCACCTGGAATCATGCGTAGTCCTCCCCTTGAACATGATAAACTCCGCATTGACTAACGCGGAGGAGTTTGAATTTGTTCTAAACACCTTTCAGCATGAGCGTCGGCGAAGGAAGCACAAAAAGCCGAGATGGATGTGACCAATGAGCGCAACCAATTTTCAGACTTGGACTAAATCGGCCTTTTCACCCCTGGCGGTACTTTCTAAGCACCAATTTCAACTTCTGATATCGGCTATGTGCTTAGTCTGTAAGGTTTGCCCTACACAAGACGGCGCCAGTGCATATATCTTGGAGGATGGTTTGTCATAGTAGCGCTTATTACTACGACGCGCACCCTGTTCCTGACTGACATAAAGACAAAGGACCAAGACCATGTTTATGCGTTCGTTTTCTTTGAAACCTCTGCGTGTTCAAGCACTCGGCCTTGTCTTGCCGGCAGCCTTGGCCCTGGCCGCGCCGGCGAATGCTGATATCATCACATCACACGGCATTTCGACGTTCGGTGAGCTCAAATACGAGGCCGGGTTCCCGCATCTGGACTATGTCAATCCGGACGCGCCAAAAGGCGGGGAAATTTCGGTCTGGGGATTTGGATCCTTTGACTCCATGCATCCCTACACAACCAAGGGACGGTCGGGGCAGTTGTCCTCGATCTTTTTCGAAAGCCTTCTCGAGGGCACGGCCGACGAGCCTGATGCTGTCTACGGCCTTGTGGCGGAGTCGCTGGAATATCCCGAGGACCGGTCGCACGTCATCTTTAACATGCGCCCTGAAGCGCGCTTTTCCGACGGCTCGCCACTGACGGCGGATGACGTCGTCTTTTCCTATGAAATTCTGCGCGACAAGGGCCTTCCCTCGTTTCGCGCGGTCATCCAGAAGCAGGTCGAGAGCGCCGAGGCGCTGGGCCCGCACCGGGTGAAATTCACTTTCAAGGAAGGCGAGCCGACGCGCGACCTGCCGCAGACAGTCGGCGGGCTGCCGATTTTTTCCAAAGCCTATTACGAGGCAAGCGGCGCCGATTTCGAGGCATCGACTCTGACACCCGGGATCGGGTCCGGGCCCTATGTTCTCGACTCGCTGGAGGTTGGCCAGCAGATCGTATACCGGCGCAACCCCGACTATTGGGGCAACGACCTCCCAATCAACAAGGGGCGGCATAATTTCGACCGTATCAGGATCGAGTATTTCGCCGACTACAACAGCGCGTTCGAGGGCTTCAAGGCCGGCACTTACACATACCGGACCGAGGCTTCGTCGAAAATCTGGGCGACCGGCTATGATTTTCCGGCCATCCAGAACGGCTGGGCAAAGAAAGACACACCGCCCGACGGCACCCTTGCCAGCGGCCAGTCCTTTGTCTTCAACCTGCGGCGCGACAAGTTTCAGGACAAGCGCGTGCGCCAGGCCATCGGCATGATGTTCAATTTCGAATGGTCCAACAAGACGCTGTTCTACGGCATCTACGAGCGGATCCATTCCTTCTGGGAAAACAGCTATCTGAAGGCTGAGGGCGCGCCGATGGAGGGCGAGCTTGCCTTCCTGAGGCCACTGGCGGATAAGCTCCCCGAAGGCGTGCTGGACGGGCCTGTCGTGATGGCGCCCGCCTCGTCGGACCGCCAGCTCGACCGCAAGAACCTGCGGCGCGCCTCGGCCATGCTCGACGAGGCAGGCTGGCCGGTCGGCGATGACGGCATGCGGCGCAACGCGGCAGGCGAAACCCTTCAGGTCGAGATTCTCAACGACTCGCAGGCATTCGACCGGGTGATCAACCCCTATATCGAGAACCTTCGGGCGCTTGGCGTCGATGCCGTCCACACCAGGATCGACAACGCGCAGATGACCGAGCGCGAGCGCAGCTTCAATTTCGACATGGTTGTCGGCAATTTCCGCACGGCGCTGACACCCGGCTCCGAGCTCGAGCAGTATTTCGGCTCGGAAAGTGCCGAATTCTCGATCTTCAACCTCGCAGGCTTCGGCAGCGAGGCGGTGGACAGCCTGATCGATTCCGTTACGGCAGCCGAAGACAGGACCACCCTTGATGATGCCACAAGGGCGCTCGACCGCGTTCTTCGCGCCGAAGTGTTCTGGGTCCCGCAATGGTTCAAGAACACGCATACCGTCGCCTATTACGACATGTATCGCTATCCCAAGAACCTGCCGCCCTATGCGCTGGGCACCCTGGATTTCTGGTGGTTTGACCAGGCAGCGCATGACAAACTGAAAACGGCTGGCGCCTTCTAGCGCCGCTGATACGGAGGCGTTGCCGGCATGCTGGCCTATATCCTGCGCAGACTGGCACTGATCCTGCCGACCCTGTTCGGCATCATGCTGATCAATTTCGTGCTGGTGCAGTTCGTGCCCGGCGGCCCGATCGAGCAGATCCTGGCGCAGCTTGAGCAGGAGACGGATGTCTTCGAGGGGATCGCCGGCGGTGGCGGTGAAATACGCCAGCCAAGCGAGCGCGGCGACTATCTCGGCGCGCAGGGACTGCCGGAGGATTTTGTCGCCGACCTCGAACGGCAGTTCGGATTTGACAAGCCGCCTCTCGAACGGTTCCTTGGCATGATCTGGGACTATCTGAGGTTCGATTTCGGCGAGAGTTATTTCCGCTCGATCGCCGTCACCGACCTGATCCTCGAGAAAATGCCGGTTTCCATCTCGCTTGGGCTTTGGACGACGCTGCTTGCCTATCTCATTTCGATCCCGCTCGGCATCCGCAAGGCGGTGCGCGACGGCACTTCTTTTGACAGCTGGACGTCCAGCCTGATCATCGTCGGCTACGCCATTCCGGGATTCCTTTTCGCGATCCTGCTGCTGGTGCTGTTCGCCGGCGGCTCCTACGTGAAAATCTTCCCGCTGCGCGGCCTCGTATCTCCGGATTTTGCCGACATGTCCCTATGGCAGCAGGTACTGGATTATTTCTGGCATATCGCGCTTCCGGTCCTCGCCTCGACAATCTCGGCCTTCGCCACCCTGACCCTGCTGACGAAAAACTCCTTCCTCGACGAAATTCGCAAGCAATATGTGCTGACCGCAAAGGCCAAGGGGCTGAGCGAGAAACGCGTTCTTTACGGACATGTCTTCCGCAACGCGATGCTGATCGTCATCGCCGGATTTCCGGCCGTGTTCGTGTCGGTCTTCTTCGGCAGCTCGCTGATCATCGAGACCATCTTCTCGCTCGACGGGCTCGGGCGCATGGGTTTCGAGGCCGCTGTCGCCCGCGACTATCCGGTGGTGTTCGGAACACTCTACATCTTCAGCCTGATCGGGCTGTTCATCGGGCTTGTCTCGGACCTGATGTATGTCTGGATCGATCCGCGGATCGATTTCGAGAGGCGCATGTCATGACCGGCACCAGCATGAACAGGCGCCGCTGGCAGAATTTCCGGCGGAACAGGCGGGCCTATGTCTCGTTGATTGTCTTTTGCGCCTGCTTCGCCCTGTCGCTCTTCGCCGAGCTGCTCGCGAACGACCGGCCGATCCTGGTGAAATACCGCGACGGCTACTACATGCCGATCTTCCAGTTCTATTCCGAACAGACATTCGGCGGTGACCTGCGGACCGAAGCCATCTATGGCGATGTCGAGGTGCAATGCCTGATCGTCACCGGCGGGCTCGATGCCTGCTGGGACACGCCGGAGCTGCTGATCGAGGATGCGAGGGACGGCACCATCGGCGACCAGCCCGCCGAGACCGGATGGATTGTCTGGCCGCTGATACCCTATCACCATTCGACCATTTCGACGCTTGATGTGCCCGCCCCCTCGCCGCCGGATTCCGACCACTGGCTCGGCACCGATGATACCGCGCGCGACGTTTTGGCCCGCATCATCTACGGCTTCAGGCTGTCTGTCCTGTTTGCTATCTTCGTGTCGGTGATGGCATCTGCCATCGGCATTCTGGTGGGCGCAGTACAGGGGTATCTGGGCGGCAAAACCGACCTGTTCGCCCAGCGCCTGATCGAGATCTGGGGCGCGACGCCGTCGCTCTACATCATCATCATCGTCTCGGCGATCTGGCGGATGGATTTCTGGCTTCTCGTCTTCCTGATGACGCTGTTCAGCTGGACGGCGCTTGTCGGGGTGGTGCGCGCCGAATTCCTGCGCGCGCGGAACTTCGAATATGTGCAGGCGGCCAAAGCGCTTGGCGTAAGGCCACTGACAATCATGTTCCGCCATGTGCTGCCGAACGCCATGGTGGCGACGCTGACCATGCTTCCCTTCATCGTCACAGGCGCCATCGGGTCGCTGGCGGCGCTCGACTTCCTTGGCTTCGGACTTCCCTCCTCCGCCCCCTCGCTTGGCGAGCTGACCCTTCAGGCCAAGCAGAACCTTCAGGCACCCTGGCTCGGCATCACGGCATTCCTTGTCTTCGCATTGCTTCTCGCCCTGCTTGTCTTCATCTTCGAGGGTGTGCGCGACGCCTTCGATCCGCGAAGGACCTTCTCGTGAGCGCGCCTCTTCTCTCGCTTCAGGACCTGTCCGTCACCTTCCGCGGTGACGGTGTCCAGACGCGCGCGGTCAGGAACCTGTCCCTCGACATCGCCGCCGGCGAGACCGTCGCGCTTGTCGGCGAAAGCGGGTCCGGAAAATCCGTCTCCGCGCTGGCAAGCCTCGGCCTGCTGCCGGACAATGCCGAACAGGGCGGCGGCGTGGTCTGGAAAGGCGCTGAAATCGACCGCGGCGATGCGGCAGCCATGCGGCGGCTGCGCGGCAACGAGATCGGGATGATCTTTCAGGAGCCGATGACATCGCTCAACCCGCTCCACACCATTGAAAAGCAGATCGGCGAAAGCCTGCGCCAGCATCAGGGGATGAGCGTCGAGGCGGCCCGCGCGCGCACCCTCGACCTGCTGAACCGGGTCGGCATCCCGGGGGCGGAAACGCGGCTTGCCAGCTATCCGCACGAATTGTCCGGCGGCCAGCGCCAGCGGGTGATGATCGCCATGGCGCTTGCCAACAATCCCGACATGCTGATCGCCGACGAGCCGACAACGGCGCTCGACGTTACCATCGAGGCCCAGATCCTCGACCTTCTGGCCGATCTGAAGCGTGCCGAAGGCCTTTCGATGCTGTTCATCACGCATGACCTTGGCGTTGTCCGGCAAATCGCCGACCGCGTGTTTGTCATGCGTCAGGGAGAGCTTGTTGAAAGCGGGGATGCCGCGTCCCTGTTCGCCGCCCCTCGCGAGGCCTATACGCGCGACCTGATTGCCGCCCAGCCGCAGGGCATCAGGCCGCCGGAGCCGACACGAGGCACCCCGCTGCTGACCGCGCAGGGCATCAAGGTCCATTTCCCGATCCGCCGCGGGCTGCTGCGCCGCACCACAGACTGGATCCGCGCCGTCGACGGTGTCGGTCTCGAGCTTCATTCGGGCCGCACACTCGGCATCGTCGGCGAGAGCGGCTCGGGCAAATCAACGCTGGCGCGCGCCATCGCCAAACTGGTCGACCATGAGGGCGAAGTCGCCATCGACGGCACCGCCGTCACCGCGAAAAGCGCCGGCGGGCTGAAGGCGTTCCGCCGTGACGTCCAGATCGTCTTTCAGGACCCGTTCGGCGCCCTGTCACCCCGCATGTCTGTGGGTGACATCATCGCCGAGGGACTGGTGGCGCATGATATCGGCACGGCGGAGGAACGCGGCCGCGCCGTCGCCGAGGTGCTGCGCGAGGTCGGGCTCGACCCGGAGGTTGCCGGCCGCTATCCGCATGAATTTTCCGGCGGCCAGCGCCAGCGTATCGCAATCGCAAGGGCGCTGGTGCTCAGG
>ENA-OSEY01001221-OSEY01001221.1-marine-metagenome-genome-assembly--contig:-NODE-1221-length-18153-cov-3.639577_pt1 | contig 18153 bp, 11 predicted proteins | sample MGYA00248465_ERZ534230 | MGnify/ENA primary metagenome ERZ534230 (study PRJEB26409, sample SAMN06344110) | marine metagenome | isolation source: Sea water from surface | place: Atlantic Ocean:Southern...
AATAATAATAAATATGTAAAAATTTTTTTCACCATTAAAATGGAATAATTGTTTATGTAGTATACTGTTTTATTTCTCTAAACCCTTAATTTTGTAACAATCAATGGGCTAAACTTAAATTCAAATCAAGTGACAACAAAGTTTTAACACTTTTGGGACACTCACTGTTTTTCTTCGGTTAGTAAATAAAACTTTTATCCAGTAAATCAGAATCTCCATACTGTATTCTCATTTGCTTTAAATCTTCTGTGAGCTTTTCTATAATTTTTTTATATTTTGGGTTATTGTAAACATTTTTCATTTCGTTGGGATCCTTCAAACGATCGTATAATTCCCATTCATCTATATCATTGTAAAAATGTACTAGTTTGAATTCTTTACTTACTATCCCGTAATGTCTTTTTACCATGTGAACAGACGGATATTCGTAATAATGATAATAAACAGCCTCTCTATTCCAGTTTTCAAAATCCCCTTTCAGCAACGGAATAAGACTTTCACCCTGCATATCATTTGGCTGGTCAATCATAGCCGCCTCAAGAAAAGTTTGAGCAAAATCTAAATTTTGAACCATTTCCTCGCTCTTTGTTCCAGGCTTAATAACATTAGGCCATTTTATTATCAAGGGAGTTTTAAAAGATTCATCATAGATAAACCTTTTATCAAACCATCCGTGTTCTCCAAGATAAAACCCTTGGTCAGATGTATAAACCACAATGGTATTATCTTCTAAACCACTTTCCCTCAGATAATCCAAAACCCTACCTACATTATCATCAACGGAAGAAATGGTAGCCAAATAATCTTGCATATATCTTTGATATTTCCATTTCATTTTTTCTTTATCATTCATTTTTGGCCAATTTTCTTTGAAGTCTTTACTTATTTTGTCTAACGTAATATTATATTTTCTTTTTTGCTCATCATTGGCTCTATTAAAAGGCCCATAGAATCTTTGAGCTGTTGGCTTTACTATCTTTCCTTTGCCAGTTACATATTGAATTTCTGGCTCAACTTTACCCATCTCTTCAATAGTTGATGGTCTTACTTTACTGTCGTGCATGTATTGCATATGATTGAAAATATTCATTTCAGCACTTTTTGCTGCAGTCCCTCTTCCTTTATAATTGTCAAATAAAGTTTTGGGTTCTGGGAATCTTTTTTCATAAAATTCTGCAAACTTCTCTGGACTTGGCCACCATGCTCTATGTGGTGCTTTATGCAAATACATCATTAAAAATGGTTTACTATTATCTCTTTTATTTTTAAACCAATTTAGAGTTAAGTCAGTGATAATATCTGTAACATATCCTGTAATTATGGTGTCCTTTTCTTTACCAATAAATCTTGGATTTATATAGTCCCCTTGTCCTGGAAGAATTAAAAAATCATCAACTCCTTTAGGATTGTTCCCAAAATGAAGTTTCCCAAACATAGCTGTTTGGTAACCATTTTCTTGAAAAAGCTGAGGGAAAGTTAACTGTGAGTCATCAAATTTTGCATGGTTATCAATCTTTCCGTTTAAATGGCTATGTTTGCCTGTTAAGATTACAGCTCTTGACGGGGCACATATAGAATTTGTAACACAAGCATTACTGAATATCATTCCCTCATTGGCAATTCTGTCAATGTTAGGGGTTTGGATAAGAGAATTGCTGTAAGCACTAATAGCTTGATATGCGTGATCATCAGACATTATAAATAAAATGTTTGGTTTGACCCTCGATTCTTTTTTTTTGTCACAGCTAACAATAAAGGCTAGAATAGAAATAGTTAAGTAGAAATATTTCATATCAAATTTGGGTTCTTAAAAATTTATATGATTTCGTTATATGAAATTCAACTGTTTTAATTGAAATATCTAAAAATTTCGATATTTCTTTATTTGTTAAACCACTTTGCTTGCTTAGTTTAAAAATTTCTTTTGTTTTTGAAGGCAGCTTTTCAATACTAGCGATGATTTTTTTAAGTTTTATTTCAAATTCTTCTATAGGGGTATCGTTTACAATTTGATCCAATAATTTTAAATAAGAGTCGTGTAATTTAGATCTCGATTTATTCTTGTAATAAAGATCAATGAATTTATGATAAAGAGACTTGTATAGAAATGACTGGAGTGAGTAATTGGGGTTAATTTTTTTTCTGTATTCATACAACTTTATAAAAACCTCCTGAACTAAATCGTCAGCAGTAGCATGATCACCAGACAAGCTTAATGCGTAAGCAAACAACTTGTCACTATACAAACTTACGGCTTTAATGTATGCTTTTTCGTCACCATTTTTAAGATCTTTTGAAAGTTTATAATCAGACATATAAAGTTAAACTATATATAAAAATTAATGATTCAAAATTTTTGTTCTATATAATTAATTCTACTAGGGTTATGATTTTTAAAATCGTAATGAGTATATGTCACCATTAATTGAGAGGAAGATTATCAATTTTCTTAACTGCGAATCAAGTATTGAAGAGCTAAATTTTCTTCTTAAATGGATTGAAAAAAAAAATAATTTAAGAGTCTTTAAAGATTATGTATCTGTAAATCATTTCTCAAATTTAGCTATGAGTAGAGCCAACCAAGAAAAAATAATTAAAGAAATTAAAGATAGAATAAATGCTCAGCAGACAAAGAGGGAACTAAATTATAGTTTTAAAAATATTTTTAAATATGCAGCCATAATCTCAATTTCTGTTGCGGTAGGTTACTATAATCAAATGAGCAAGGGAGTAACAGATGAAAACAAGGTGGTGCTTGATCCAAATAAAGTCACTCTACAGACCTCTAATGGTAATCAAATTGTTTTAGAGAATATAAATGATAAACTAATTGAAATAGATGACGAAATTGTAATAAAAAAAGAATCAAAAAAAATAGTTTTTGATCAAAAAAAAGGGATTAAAAAGCTCTCATATAATACCTTGACTGTACCTTATGGAAAAAGATTTGATGTTGAATTATCAGATGGCTCAATTGTATATCTAAATTCAGGATCCTCCTTAAAATTCCCTGTTCAATTTATAAATGGGATGGAGAGAAAAGTTTATTTAGATGGAGAAGCTTTTTTTAATATCACTGAAAATAATAAAGACATTTTTAAAGTAGTGTCTAACGATGCCATTACAGAGGTTTACGGAACACAATTTAATGTCAAAAGTTATAAAGAAGACAGTTTTTCAGAAATAATACTTGTAAATGGAAGTCTTGGAGTGAAGGGGCTTTCAGATAATCAAAAAATAGTTAGCTTAAAACCTGGTTTTAGAGCTAACGTAAATCAGTCCAATGAGAAAATAGAAATTTCGAAAGTAAACACTAAAATTTACACCTCTTGGATAGATGGTAGAGTTATTTTTAGAGATGAAAATATAGACTCTATGATTTTAAAGCTTGAAAGGTTGTATAACGTAATTATTACGAACGACAACAAAAAGCTGTCAGATAATTTTTTTAACGCCACAATTGTGGTTGAAGAAGAATCAATCGATGAAGTTATGGGATATTTAAAAGAAGTTTATAACATTAAATATCAAAAGTTCAACAATAAAATTATAATTAAATAAACCAAACAAACAATTATTAATAACCAAACATGAAAAATTTATGAATTTAAATAGCAATAGCGTTCAACGCGAACAGAAAAAAAGATTGCGAGCAAGGAATATTATTTTTTCATTAATTCTAGGAATTACTTTTATATTTAATTCTTTCGCAAGCAACAATGTTTATTCTCAAACAGAAATTACAATTAGTGTTGAGGACACCTCAATTATCGATGTACTGGATGAGATAGAAGCTAACACAAAACTGAGATTTATTTTCGATAGTAGTATTTACAATTTCAATCAAAAGGTATCAATATCACTAGAAAAAAAGAATATCGAGGAAACAATCAAGGCACTGTTTAATAATTTAATTGAATACCAAATAAGTGAAAATTTAGTTTTTCTTAAAAAAGTTGTTTCAAATCCAGTTGCTAAAAAGGTGGAAGATTTGATTGAAAATATTCAAAGAAGTGTAACCGGTGTGGTAGTTGACTCTGAAGGAGTTCCCCTCCCAGGAGCAACTATTATAGAACAAGGAACTGATAACGGAACAACAACTGACTTTGACGGTAATTTTTCTATTCAATTAGAAAATGATGATGCCATTTTAACCATCTCATTTGTTGGTTATGGTGACCAGTCAATTGATGTATCTAATGGGGATAGTTTTAATGTATCTCTTTCACCTGAGGAAGGATCACTTGAGGAAATTATTATAACGGGTTACGGGACAACCAGAAAGAAAGATCTGGTTTCATCTATTGCAAAAGTATCTGGAGATGCTTTGTCAAACCAGCCTGCTTCAAGTGTTAGCAATCTTCTTCAAGGTAGAGCAGCAGGCCTTCAAGTCACTGCTCCTGACGGGGATCCATCATCTGCCCCTACAATTCGTATTAGGGGATTAAGTTCAATTCAAGGTAATAATAACCCACTTTTTGTAATTGATGGTTTTATTGCCGGGACCGACTTTAATCTACAAAATATCAACGTTAATGATATTCGATCCATCGAGGTTTTAAAAGATGCGAGTTCTCTAGCCCTTTACGGAACTAGAGGAGCTGCTGGTGTCATTTTAATTCAAACTAAAAATGGGAAGTCGGCAAAATCTGGAGATGTTGATGTGTCAATAAATCATTACACAAGTTTTAGTAGTATAGCAAACCCTCCTCAGTATTTAAATTCTACTGATTTTGCAAATTACTGGAATGAGGCAGAAACTTTGGTTTATGGAGCTAGTGGTTACGGAGAAAATGATCCATCCATAGATCCACTTTTTGACTTAGCTACTATTCCTAATACAAATTGGGTAGACTTGGTAACAAGAAACGGTCAGGTTAATAATACCGACATAACACTGAGTGGTAATTCTGAAAAATCCAACTATTATGTGTCTTTAAATAGATGGTCTGAACAATCTATAATTGAATCATCAGGTCTTAATAGATATACTCTTAGAGCTAATATGGATTTTAATGTTAATGAAAAAATTAGAACTGGGTTTAGACTTAACTTATCTGATAGGAAAATTGAAAACAACAAAGTTAACTGGCAAGAGGTTCAAAACGCAATGCCTCCTTTTTTAGAAGTTTACAATAGCGATGGCACTTATAATGGCGTAAATCCAGTGGCAAATACACCTTTTCGAAATCCGTTAGCAGATGTGAATGAAAGGATTGATCATACATTAACTACAAATCTATTGACCAATGCATTTTTGGAATATGATATTATTCCTGGACTCACATTTAGATCTACAATTGGGTTAGGACTTGATTTTAGTAAAAGAAACCAATACTTTTCGACAATCTTGCCAGATAGAGTTGCAAAAGGTCAAGATGGCGAGGCCAATATCATTTCAAGAAATAGCAGAGATATATTAAATGAAAATACGATTACTTATGTCAAGGAGTTTAACGAACACTCTCTGAAAGTCCTTGCTGGATATACATCTCAAATAACCACGTTTGAGTCTTCTAGATCCGGGGCCTATGGTTTTGTTAATGATGTAGTTACATTTAACAATCTTGCTCTAGGTTCTGATCCAAATCAAAATGCAGTGTCAAGTAACTATGAAAAAAGAACATTTGAATCCATTTTGGGAAGAATAAATTACTCTTACAAAGACAAATATTTACTTACCCTTGTTGGAAGAAGAGATGGTTCCTCGGTTTTTGAAGAAGGCAATAAATATGCTTTTTTCCCATCTGTTGGCGCAGCTTGGAGAATTGGTCAGGAAAGTTTTATGCAAAGTGTTGATTACATAAGTAATTTAAAACTGAGAGTAAGTTACGGAATTGTTGGTGAACAAGGTGTACCGGCATACAACTCTCTATCAAGATTTACCCCTTATGTAACTTTTTTAAATAATCAGGTTTCCAATGCAGTATTGCTAGAAAACTTAGCCAGCTCAAATTTAGATTGGGAAACAACAACCCAAACTGATATTGGATTAGAGGTTGGGTTTTTAAATAATAGATACTCTTTGGAACTAGATTATTACAATAAAAGGACCAAAGATTTATTACTCAACAGACCCATACCAGGAACAGCTGGAGAAACTAGGTTAGAAAATGTTGGTGAGATAGAAAATAAAGGGTTTGAGTTTACCATTAATTCATTAAATATTGACAAACCTGATTTCACATGGAGTACAAATTTGACTATTTCTGCAAATAAGAACAAAGTAATTTCAATCGGTGATGGGGCAGAATGGATTGATTTAGCTTCTCCAGGTCAAGCAACAGGGCCAAGTATTAGAATAATCCCAGGATATCCTGCACCTGCTTATTTAGGCGCTACGTATCTTGGAACCTATAGAACCACTGCTGAAATTGATGCCGATGGTGTTGTAGGTAGTGTTTTAGGAGGACCTAGATACGTTGATTTAGACGGTAATGGTGCAATTAACCAACTTGATTTCGTTGTACATGGAGATCCAAATCCAGATTTTTACGGAGGTTTAAGAAATACACTAACCTATAAAGATTTTACTCTTGATTTCTTTTTCCATGGATCTTATGGAAATGAGATTTTAAATGCAGCTTATCATCTAGGGTATTTTGGAAGAGACCCAAGAAGTAATTTGTTGCCAATTGTAAAGGATAGGTGGACTACTTCAAATCAAAACTCAGACATTCCTAGAGCTGGTTCAAGTTTCGGAAACTACCAGCAGCGAAGTGATGTCTCGTATCAAGATGGTTCTTTCTTAAGATTAAAAAACGTAACCCTAACTTATGATTTAGATATCCCTGGAATGAAAAGAGCCAGTGTTTATTTAACAGGTAACAACTTATTGCTCTTCACCAAATTTACCCATGGGGACCCTGAGCAAAGTAATTATGGTGACGGTTTGGCACAAGGTGTAGCTAACGGAGGATACCCTTACAACTCCTCATTTGCACTTGGATTTAATCTAACCTTATAAAAAATATCATTATGAAAAATAGAAAAAATAAAGCAATGAAAAATTATAAAACATATACAATAAATTGGATGGTTCTAGTTTTATTAATCGTCTTATCTAGTTGTGAAAAAGATTTCTTAGAAGAAGATTTAAGAAGTGGATTGTCACCAACTGGTTTCTATAACAATCTTAATGAAGCTCAAATGGCAGTAAATGGTGTTTATGCTACATTAAATAACCAAAACCTATACCGAAACAGAAATTACAGGGGTGCTGTTCAGTACGGGAGTGACGAGGTTTGTCCTCAAAGAAAAGTTATTCAAACTCCCTATAATTACCTTTACACGGAGGGGAATGGAGACTTGCACGCGGCTTGGAAAGAGTTTTATTTACTTATAAGAAATGCAAATTCTGCTATTGCCAATATTTCAACTGCAGAAGCACTAACTGTAGAGGAGAAAAATCAGCTCCTAGGAGAATTATATGTGTTAAGAGCAATGGCTTACTATGATCTAACCCGTTTCTATGGAGATGTTCCATTTTTCACAGATGAATTGGGGACCGATGAACTTTCTGTTCTTCCACGAACTCCAATGAGCGAGATAAGAACACGAATGAAGGAAGATTTAGCTCTTGCTAAAAGTTATTTACCAGATGCATATTCTGGTGGTGACCTCGGTAGAATGACAAAGTGGGCGGCAGCTGCATTGAAAGCCAAATTTCATTTATTTGATAAAGAGTGGTCTTCTTGTCTAGCTGAGTGCGTGGATATAATTAATAACTCACCTCACACATTAATGGATGATTTTGCAGATGTCTATGCGTATGATAAAACAACCCTTGATAATGAGGTAAAGAACGAACATATTCTTTGGGTTGACTTTGCAGGGGACGCTGCCCTTGGAACAAATCATTTAAATACTACCGGTGAAATTAACAGTGGGAATTTACAAACCAATCTTTGGATTGAGGAGTACAATCCTCGTGCTAAAGATAATCCTAAAAATAAAGGAGATAAAAATGCATTGAATGCTGCTCTTGCTGCAAATAACCAGTCCTTTACCGGATTTGGAGCAGGTATAGCTTGTCCTGATATCGGGAAACGTAGTAATTGGGAGGCGGGTGACCTAAGATACGACGTAACTTTTATGGAGTATTATGAAGGGATTCAATTAAAATTTGTTTATATAGGTAAATTAATGAATTTAAACATTGACAAACCAAGAAATGCTAAGTCTGAAAATATTGTTCTTATAAGGCTTGCGGATATTTATCTAATGGCTGCAGAGAGCGAAAATGAACTTAACGGACCCGACAATGCGTATCAATATGTAAATAAAGTTCGTGAAAGAGCGTTTGAACCAGACAGCCCATGGGGTGGTCTTTCTCAAGCAGAATTTAGAGTGAAAATGTATGATGAGAGAAAGTATGAACTCTTTGCAGAAGGACATAGAAAGCAAGATTTAATTAGATGGGGAATACTTCTGGAAACAGTTAGAAATACAAAGGTTACTAAACATGCAGAAGGTGCAGCAATTAATATTCAACCCAAACATGTAAAGTATCCAATCCCTTTGAATGAAGTACTTACAAATCCAGTGTTGTTGGATTCAGACCCAACGAACAATGGATACAGATAATAAATAATCTCTGGTATTTATTTAGTTTGATTAATTTAGAAAAAGGTTGGCTTTGGCCGACCTTTTTTTATTTTAATTTATCCTTTTACTAAAATCCTAGCAAGCTCTTTTTCTGGAATTCCACCCAAGTCATTTATATTCTTGAGCCAAGAGTCAAGTTGTAATTTTAATTCATTGATGTGTGGTGCGAACTTCTCATCCTCTATTAAATTATTTAATTCAAATGGATCATTCTCTAAGTCATAAAATTCTTCTGGTCTTTTGGGAACTTGAAACCAAAGCTTCTGTTTATCAGAAAGAGAATTAGATTTATTTAACTCATTAAGATGTTTCATCAAGTTCATTTGAGTCCTATAGACCACATTAAGGGCATGAGGCTTTTCAATATTATAGTTTCTAACGTACTTAAATCTTTTACTTTTTACAGCTCGTATTCTATCGGTTAATTCATCAAATCTATCACTTGCTGTAAATAAATATTTTCTCTTTTTTAAAGACTTTTTAGCACCCAAGAAAGGTTTGCCCTGATATATCTTAGGGATATCAATACCAGCTATAGACAGTATTGTAGGGGCAAAGTCAATAAAACTTAGCATATCATTATTTCTTTTATCATCTGTTTTAAATCCTTTAGGGAATTTTACAATAAATGGAACTTTTGTTCCTGTTTCATAAATAGCTCTTTTGTGTCTTGGGAAAGGTCCCCCATGGTCGCTGTAAAAAAATATATAGCTGTTATCATATAGATTTTCCTTTTTTAATCTATCTATAATTTTACCCATTTGGATATCCATCTCAATCAAATTAGAATAGTTAACAGCAAGAGCATGACGCGTAATTGAATCATCTGGGAAAACGGGAGGAACTTTTAAAATATTTGGATCTACCTTTAATTTCTTTTTGTCCCTATTCCATATTGACGACTCGTGTGTTACACCAAAATTAAATACTGCAAAAAAAGGTTGGTCTTTTTTTCTATTTTCCCAAGACGCATGGTTACTTGACTCATCCCATGCCTGGTCTGTTAATTTAAAATTATAGTCTGTTTTTGAATTATTTGTACAATAGTAACCGTTTTCTCTTAAAATTTGTGTGAATGGTTTGATGGCCTCAGCTAATTTTGATGAGTAATAGGGAAAGTCAAGTTGTGACTCGGAATCAGGTCTTACTTTTCTCTTTTGATGATAAGCCCTTTGATTACCGGTGCCTATCGAACTTGGATACATGCCGGTGATTATTGCACTCCTCGCAGGAGCGCAAACTGGATATGGAGAATGCATCTCATCGTATAAAATACCATTTTCAAGTAGCTGACCAACATTGGGAAGATCTACTGTTTTATCTCCGTAAAAAGGAAAGAAATATTGTGACTGATCTTCTGCAACAAGCCAAATAATATTTGGCCTATTTTCTTTTTCTTTTTTACAATTAAAGAATGAAAAAACAAAAAGGAGAGAATAAAGAAATAAGACTATTTTTTTGATATAAAATTCTTAAATTATAGTATCAAAAATAGAGATTTAAAATGAAAAGCTTACCATTGGTATTACTATTCTTTTCCTTGTTTTTAGATCTATCCTGTGACAAAGCAAAAACAGATTCTAAACTAAATTTCATTATTGTTTTTGTTGACGATATGGGGTATGGTGATTTGGGAGTGTATGGACATCCCACCATAAAAACACCAATTTTAGATCAAATGGCAACCGAGGGTCAAAAGTGGACACAATTTTATTCAGCAGCTAGCGTATGCACTCCTAGTCGCGCCGCTCTTTTAACAGGGCGTCTTCCTATTAGAAACGGGTTGATGGGAAGTCAGGTAAGAGTATTTTTCCCTGATTCTCAGTATGGTATCCCCACATCTGAAATAACTATTGCAGAAAAGTTAAAAGAAAATGGATATAAAACAGCTGCTATTGGGAAATGGCATTTGGGACACAAAAAACAGTATCTCCCTCTTCAACATGGATTTGATTATTATTATGGTATTCCATATTCAAATGACATGGAAAATATCAATGGAGGGGCTATTCCTGTAAAGGACCACTACTGGAAAATTTATGATAGCGAAAAACCAGTTTCAGATAATTACAAAGTCCCACTTTTAGAAAATAATGAAATTATTGAAAGACCTGCTGATCAGACAACAATAACAAAAAGATATACAGATAAAGCAGTTGATTTTATTAGAAAAAATAAAGATGAAAATTTTTTTATTTATCTAGCCCATAACCTTCCTCATACTCCTCTATATGCCTCAGACGAATATAGAGGAAGAAGTAAAAGAGGCCTATATGGGGATGTCGTTGAAGAAATTGACCATGGCGTTGGATTAATTATGGAAGAACTCAAAAAAAATAGCCTCGAAAAAAATACTATAGTAGTATTCACTTCCGACAATGGCCCATGGCTACCTTTTGAACAACATTCAGGATCTGCCGGACTTTTAAGAAACGGAAAAGGAACCTCTTGGGAAGGTGGGCACAGAGTTCCTGGAATTTTTTGGGGCGGACCAATAAAAAAAGGCATGGTTGACGAATTAGGCTCAACATTGGATATATTCCCAACCATCCTAGAAATGTTGGGGGTTGAAAATATAAAGGATAGGATTATGGATGGAGTGAGTCTAAAAAATACTCTTTATCATGGTAAACCTAGTAAAAGAGAAAAGATTTTCTATTATAGATCAAGGGAAATTTATGCGGTTCGATACAAGCAATATAAGGCGCATTACATAACCCAAGGTGTTTACAATTACCCTCCTGGGAGTAATAAAAAAATAATTTTAAAAGAGCCATTACTGTATAATTTAGATGTTGATCCATCAGAGAGATATAATATCGCAGACGAAAATCCTGATATTTTAAGGCGGATAAAAACAATTGTTGATGAACATAAAGGAAATCTGGATCCCCCAGATGACTTACTTCAATACAGAGAATCGGATTAATTTACAATTACCTAACATGAAATTCCCCCTTTTTTTAATTATAACTAGTTGTTCAATAATCTTCAATATATTTTCAGGATGTTCAAATAATCAAACAAAATATAAAAATCAAATTGAAAAAAAGAAAACTAAAATTGTTTCAAAAGTTAAATCAAAGAAAGATTCCTTGCTAGTAAGAGGAATGGTTCTCATTCCATCAGGCACTTTTAATATGGGTGCGGATAATGACCAGGGGTTTGAAGATGAATACCCTAAACATAGGGTAAAAATTAATTCATTTTGGATTGATGAAACTGAAGTAACCAATGCTCAATTCAAAAAATTCGTTGATGAAACAGGTTATGTAACTACAGCAGAAAAAACAATTGATTGGGATGAAATGAAGAAGGATTTACCCCCAAATACTCCAAAACCCCACGATAGTCTTTTGTCTCCATCATCACTATGTTTTAATTATACATCTTCACCTGTCAGGTTAGACAACTACTCTCAGTGGTGGAAATTATCAAAAGGTGCTAATTGGAAAAAACCTTGGGGCCCTGGAAGTTCAATTGAAGGTAAAGATAATTACCCTGTTGTACACGTTAGTTGGATTGATGCACAAGCTTATTGTAAATGGGCTGGGAAGAGGCTCCCCACTGAAGCAGAATGGGAATATGCCTCAAGAGGAGGTGTTGAAAACTCAATATTTTCGTGGGGGGACGATCCATATATCCCCTCTTATGCAAATACTTGGGATGGTACGTTTCCTTTCAAAAATACAATGGAGGATAAATTTGAATTTTTGGCTCCCGTTAGAAGTTATCCTCCAAACAAATTCGGATTATACGATATATCTGGAAATGTATGGGAATGGTGTTATGACTGGTATACTTTTGATTATTACAAACTCTTCCAATATAAAGTTGCGGACAATCCTATCGGACCATCAACAAGTTATGATCCAAATGAGCCCTACCTTCCAAAAAAAATAATGCGTGGGGGGAGTTTTTTGTGCAATAAATCCTATTGTACGGGTTATAGAAATTCAATGAGAATGAAATCATCTCCAGATACAAGTTCTATTCATGCTGGTTTTAGAACGGTTGTTGATGCAATGTAAAGACCTATTTATAAAAATTTTTTATACGTCTTTCATATTCAGGGCGTAAAATAAATTCCTCTAAATAAATTTTATAATTTTCATCACCCATCCAAAAACGTGTTTTAGGTTGACTGAGGACCTTTCCCTCGGGATAGTCTTTACCTTTAAGACTAGCATCTACAGAATTATTCCATACCAAATACTCTTTTTTCATTACTTCGAAAATCTCCGGATGAGTTTTTGAAATATCGATAGATTCCTTTGGATCATTTTTTAAATCGTATAATTCAAATTTTTCACTTTTTATACTATGCACTACAAACTTGATATTATTGTCAATTAAGGCCCCTTTGTCTTCAAGACGAAATGGTATTTTATTTTCTCTTCTTTTAATTTTAGAATTAAAAACAGGGACAATACTAACGCCATCAATAGGTTTAAGCATTTCAGATTCGGGTAATCCAACAATTTCTGCAATCGTTGGGAAAATATCCATTGTAGAAGCCGGGTAATTGGTTTTTTTGGGTTTAATCATTGAAGGCCACTCAATAATACTTGGTACCCTTAGGCCCCCTTCCCACATTGAACTTTTAAAACCTTTCAAGCCTCCAACTGTGGACGGAGAAATTCCACTGTCCAAACCTCCGTTATCACTACAAAACCATAGTAATGTATTTTCAGATATACCCAAATCTCTAATTCTCTTTCTTAAAACACCAATACTTCTATCAAAGGCAACTAGTTCTCCATAGTGATTTTGACTCTCTTCATCTAAACTTTTGAATTGTTTTTTATCTTCTTCAGAAGCTAAAAATGGATCATGCGGGGAGCCATCCCAAATTATGATGAAAAAAGGCGATTTAGATGAATGAATCTTTTCAATAAACTTTAAAGACTCGTTTACTATTATCTCAGATGAGCTGCCTTTAAAATCAATAAATTCTCCCATTTGACTCATCATAGGATTTAAATCAAAAAAATTTGTTGTTGATATCCAATAATCAAATCCAAAACTTTCAGGACTATGGTCGTCATCTTTTAAAATCGGAACACCAGGACCTTTTAAACCATTTAAATGCCATTTTCCAAAATGTGCTGTTTTATAACCTTTCTTCTTTAAGGCCTCCGCTAGAGTCTTTTCTTGCAGGCGCAGAGCATATCCATGAGAAAAAACACCTGTTCTATCATTAGACCTTCCAGTCAAAACAGTTGCCCTTGTAGGTGAACATAGAGGTGAACCTGCATAAAAACGGTCAAGACGTAGGCCATTTGTAGCCATAGAATCTAAATTTGGAGTTTTTAAAAGGGGATGATTATAATATCCTGTCTGTCCCCAGCCTTGGTCATCGGTCATAATCAAAATAATATTAGGTTTTTTCCTAAATGATTTATCATTACACGCTAAATTGAAAAAAATTATAAAAACTAATGAAAAGTATTTCATTGAATGAGATAAAAAATTAAAATTTGCTTTTAGGCTGAGAGTAAATAGGTTTTGGTTCTCCCGTTTCTTTAGGAATATTTTGTTGGCCTATTCCATCTGGTATTTTTCTTGCATCGGCAATCCGATCTCTTATTACTTTCTTTAAAGAGTCTTTTAGTGCTCTGTAATCCTCGACATTTGCGAGGTTATTGAGTTCTGGTTTATCAAATTTATGATCATACAGTTCATAACCATGGATTCCGTTTTCCCCCCACTGAGTAAGCCTGTAACGGTCGGTTTTTATAGAATAACCTTGGACCATCTCATCTTTTGATCCTATTATTAATTCTGTGAGAGCACTTTTTCTGACCCTTTTTGAAGAGTCTTTTAAAAGTGATGCAAAACTTTTTCCAGAAACAAAAGACGGAGTTTTTTTGCCAGTTAAATCCATTAGAGTTGGATAAATATCAATCATTTCTACTGGTGCATCCATTATTTTTTCATTCTTATTGATACCTGGACCTGATACAATTAGAGGAATGCGCGTACCATTATCGAAAAGTGTTCTTTTCATCCAATGTCCATGTTCACCTAAGTGATACCCGTGATCGGATGTAAAGACAACAATAGTATTTTTATCTAACCCTGTTTCTTTCAATTTATCAAGCACTCTTCCAACTTGTGCATCTACAAAACTTGTTGTTGCATAATATGCTTTCTTTATCGTTTTGGCTAGGTCCTTATCTAGATCATGTTGCTCAATTTTTGATGGGGGTCTGACGCTTCGAGCTGCAGGCTCTGGGATACTCATTAAATACTGATCTGAAATCTCAGGTATTTCCATATCATTTGAATCATACATGTCATAATATTTTTTTGGAGCAACATATGGGGTGTGTGGTCTGTAAAGTCCAAATGCTAAAAAAAAGTTTTCTCTACTTTTAGCGAACTTATCTAAAAACTCAATGGTTTCATTTGCACCAATTCCATCAGTTTGTTCTTCATCTGTACCTTCTGCAGAAAGCCAACTAAGTGTCCCTCCATAACGTTGCGGTTTAAGAGTATTAATCTTGTATTCTTCTAGTTTATCTCTTCCATATGGATTAACTGTTTGATCCCAAGTATAATTGTCATCATTTCCTGATGTTCCAATATGCCCTGGATTATGATAATGAAATATTTTACCTATCCTAACTGAGTGATATCTTTCTTCTCTATATTTTTGACCTACGGTAACAACCTCAGGGATAGCCTCCCTAATATTAATTCTTAATTGCTTGACTTTAGTTTGATCAGGGTACAATCCAGTCATAAATGATGCTCTAGAGGGGCCGCACCAAGGATACTGAATATGAGCGTTTCCAAATAAGACGCCATTTCTTGCTAGCCGATCAATATTGGGAGTTTTAATTATTGGATTACCATAAGCACCAATATCACAATTAAGATCGTCTGCGATAATAAATAAAACATTCAAGTTTTGTTTTCTAGGCTCTGACTTCGAGCCCATCAAAACCAAGCCAACTGTTAACATTAATAAGTATCTAAAATATTTCATAATTATATGTTCTTAAAAAGGACCTTTGTTATTTATTTTTGTTGCGTTATTTGAGGCACCAGGAAATTCCCCCCTGATTCCGTGAAATTCTGTTTTTAGAGATTCTATAGATTTACTTAAACTGTTTCTTGCTTCAATTGAACCAGGAGTTCTTTTATACCAATGTTTAGTTATTGACTCAGGCTCAGAGTCTCCAGTCTCTTCTTTCCATTGATTTAGAACATTCCTAAGGTTATTTATTTCATCTTGAAAATCTCTATCTAGCACTAAATTTTTTCTCTGAAATAAATCATTTTGCATATCATAGAATTCTTCTTTTGATCTTGGAGATATAAAAATTTCACCTTGAATTTCATTTATTTCTCCAGTTTCATTTTTCTCAAATAAACTAGCAAACGAAAGGCTATTGAGTGCATCCAGTGGCCCTAGTTGAGCGTACTGATTTCTATTATTTTCGATATACATAAAATCTTTATTTCTCACCATCCGCTGGTGTGACTCATAATCATGCCAATTGTGTTCAGCAAACACGAAATTTCTAAATGGAGCATCCGGGGATTGTAGTAAATTTTTAAAACTTTTACCTTGATAATTTTCTCCTATTTCAATACCAGCAAATTCTAAAATAGTAGGTGCAATGTCTATTACGCTAACCAAACTTTTAGTTACACCGGATACATTTCCATTTTTATATAATAAGATAAATGGCGTTTTAACTCCTTGATCATTTAGTCTTGTCTTACTGTGTGGAAAGGGTCTGCCATTGTCTGCCATAATTATTATAAAAGTGTTATCGTAAATTTTTTCCTTTTTAAGGGTTTCGACCACATTGCCTATAGAATAGTCAAACCTCTTAATTTCGTCATAATAATTAGCCAAATCCAACCTTGTTGGCTGATCATCTATAAGATAATCAGGTGGGGATATTTCGTCAACGGGGTGGGTACCAGAAAATTTATTTTCACCCCAATCTCTGTGCGCGTCGTGAGCTGCATACCATAAAAAAAATGGTTGATTTTTGGGTCTGTTTTCGATGATATTAACCCATTGTTTTTCGCCTCCCAAACCAGTAATTTTTCTGTCCTCGTGAATTAAATCAAAGCCTCTTCTAACATATTCACCCATATGGAATTTACCAGATGACACTGTGTAATACCCATTATTTTTCAATTCTTCTGCAGCGCTAATCATTTCCAATGGAGGCTCTGTGTGTAACTCTGGAGCCCCAGTATTATGTGGATATCTTCCAGTTATTATAGAATTTCTACTTGGACTACAGGAGCTTGTAGTTAAATACATATTTTTAAAAAGCATTCCCTCTGTAGAAAGTTTGTCAATATTAGGAGTTTTTACTTGTTTATTACCATAACACCCAAAATCATCCCAACTTATATCATCGGCAATAAATATTATAAAATTTGGTCTTTCTTTTTTCTTCTTGGAAATAGGATTACACGAGATAAACGTGAAAAGCATTAAGGAAAAAGACATTAAATAAATCTTTAGTTTTTTCATTTTAATTCAAAATTTGATTTAACATAAATCTTAGTTATTTAATTAGTCTAAAATGGGGATATTGAATTTTTCAAGTGCAGCTTTTGTATGAGCTTTCTTCATTAGATTTTCTAATTTGTCTACAATCTCAGGATAATTTTCAGCCAAATCAATCATTTCTTTTGGGTCATCTTCCAAATTAAATAACTGGAGTTTAGATTTACCTTTTAGTAAATTTTTCTTAATACCTTTCCAATTATCTTTTCTTATTGCCTGTTGACCTCTATATTGTTTCTCAGGGAATTCCCAATATAAGTAATCGTGTTTTATTTGTTTTTCCCCAACCAATGTTGGTAAATAACTAATCCCATCTGTTGGATAAGGTAAAGGACTACCAACAATATCTGCCATGGTAGCAAAAAAGTCATAAAAAACACTTGGATGATCAGATTTTGACCCAGCTTTAATTTTACTTGGCCAAGTAGCAATAGTAGGGACTCTTAACCCCCCTTCGTTTACACTACCTTTCACTGTCTTTTTAGAATTGACAAAAATACCAGCACTGTTGAAAAATTCAATATCTACTTGTTTCACATGGGTAGGTCCATTATCACTTGTGAAAATAACAAGGGTATTTTCGTATTTACCTATTTCTTTTAGTTTTGATATTAGTTCTCCAACCTGCTCATCTAGATAAGAAATCATAGCCGCATATGTTGCTTTTGGATACTGATTTGGATAATAACCTTTGTCTCCCAAATAAGGTTCTTCGTCTCCAATTTTTTTTCTGTAGTAATTAACCCATTTTTCCGGTGCTTGAAGCGGAAGGTGAGGAAGAGGGCTTGCATAGTAAAGAAAAAATGAATTCTCTTTGTTTCGTTCTATAAATTTTAATGATTCCTTGTGCATTAAAGTAGGGGCATAATCAACTTGATTATAATTATTATAGCTTTTAGAATCATTTGGATTCGCATCATTACTTAATGGCCCCTTGTCTACTATTTTATTGTTTAGTATATGTCTATCTGTGTTTCTCCACAGGTGTGACGGATACAAAG
>ENA-OSEY01001222-OSEY01001222.1-marine-metagenome-genome-assembly--contig:-NODE-1222-length-18141-cov-2.573461_pt1 | contig 18141 bp, 19 predicted proteins | sample MGYA00248465_ERZ534230 | MGnify/ENA primary metagenome ERZ534230 (study PRJEB26409, sample SAMN06344110) | marine metagenome | isolation source: Sea water from surface | place: Atlantic Ocean:Southern...
CAGGTGCGCCTGCGAGCGACAGTCAAAGTGAATCTATTGAAACAGCAGTTGTTGCTGCTACTGAATCTGCTCCGGTAGCACCAGTATCTGCTCCACCAGAGATTGAAAAAGTTGAACCTCCCAAACCAGTTGCCCCTTGGGTTATTGCTGCCAAGGAGCGGAAAAAAATCCCAGTTTGGATGGCTCCTGTAGCTCTTTTCCTTCCGATCTGGGCATTTATGATTTGGGGCACTCTCGAAGCTCCGACATATGACGAGGAAGGACCAATAGCTGCCGGTGGTGCTGTTTATGCTCAATGTTCTGCGTGTCATGGTGCGGGCGGTGGCGGTGGCGTAGGTTACCAATTAAATGATGGTGAGGTAATTAAGACATTCCCTGACGTTGAAAGTCATGTTGCTTGGGTAGTAAACGGTTCCTCTGCTGCAGGAACACCATATGGCGATCCGAACAGAGAGGGCGGGCAACGGATCTCACAGAATCAGGGTGTCATGCCAAATTTCGCAGCGCTTGAATCTTACGAAATTCTTGAGGTTGTTCTTTACGAACGAGTAACGCATGGGTTACAAGATGCAGGAGAACTTGAAGCTTATGTCTTGTGGGTAGAGTCGGGTGCAATACCTGATTGGGAACTTGGTGTTTCTCCCCAATCAATTTTCGCGAACTTTCTTGAGTTCCTTGAAATGAACCCTGAGGCAAAAGAAGCATACGAAGAAAACTTAGAAGAAGCATCTGGGTGAAATAACGTGCAATCATAGTAATGTGATTGACCCAACTGACTCAAAACATTGGAGAGAGCTTTCTGAGCACGTTTCGTTCCTTGAAACATTGAGCCTGAAACAATTATTGAACGAAGAGTCTTCTCGCGTAGAGGATTTATCCTTTGAGGTCGGAAATTTGCATGTTGACTTTTCAAAGCAATTCATTACCAAAGAAACAATCAGTAAGCTTGTGGCTCTGGGGAATGAACTAAATCTTTCAGAGAGAATCGATGGTTTATTTGCTGGTGAAATTGTAAATGTTTCTGAGAACCGTCCCGCTCTGCACACAGCTCTTCGATTTTCTGAAGGCTCAAACGAAGAAGTAGACCGAGTCGTTAGAGAAGAATTCGATCGAGCTAGTGATTTTTCACTGTTAGTCCGATCAGGGAAATGGGTGGGTACAACCGGTAAACCAATAAACACAGTCATTAATATCGGTATAGGGGGGTCACATCTGGGGCCTCTTATGGCAGATGCTGCTTTACGTCCTTTTAAAAATGAGACAATTAACTCTAAGTTTGTATCAAACATTGATCCTGCGGATATTGATTCCAAACTTCATTTACTTGATCCTGAGACAACGATGTTTATCATCAATTCAAAATCCTTTACCACTTCAGAAACAATCACGAATGCTGAAGCTGCCATTCATTGGCTCACAACTTCACTTGGTACTGAGAAAGATCTTTTGAGGCAGCATGTTGTCGCAGTAACCGCGAATCCCACCGCAGCAAAAAATTTGGGAATCCCGAGAGAAAATATCTTCACCATATGGGATTGGGTTGGAGGAAGGTTCTCTATCTGTTCTTCGGTCAGCCTTGCAGTAATGATTTCAGTGGGGCCTGAAAATTTTCAGCTCATGTTAGATGGAGCGAACAGCATAGATGAGCATTTCAGGTCAACTAAATTATCGGAAAACATTCCTGTTCTGATGGGATTGATTGCTATATGGAATCGAAATTTTTTAGGTTATGAAAATCATGCATTGTTGTCTTACTCCGAGGATTTAAAGTACTTTCCCTCTTATCTTGAACAGTTAGAGATGGAAAGTAATGGGAAACAGTTTCGCGTTGATGGGGGAAAGATTACTCATCACACCAGTCCAGTTATTTTAGGTGGAGTCGGGACGGATGCCCAACATAGTTTTTTCCAACTGCTTCATCAGGGAACAACAACTATCCCCTCTGATTTCATAGTCTTTTGCAAACCACCCATGTCATCACATGCTCTGTCTGAAGAGACTATGTTGAAACAGCACGAGGCTCTCGTCGTAAATTGTTTTGCCCAAAGTGAAGCGCTTGCTGTTGGTTCCGGTCGTAAATCAGGTGAATTAAATTCTGATGGTAACCGACCAAGCACAACTATTTTAGGTACTCGCTTGGATCCATACACTCTTGGACAACTTGTTGCACTCTATGAGCATAAAGTATTCACGATGGGCGCAATCTGGCAAATAAATAGTTTTGATCAAGAGGGCGTTCAAATTGGCAAGATACTCGCAGCAAATATTGGGAACGACCTTTCGCTAAATGGGGATTTATCTGACCATGACGCTTCTACAAGGTCACTTTTATCTCTTTACCGACAACGTCGAGATATTTAGTCTAAGGAATTGCGAATACTTCTATTTATTTCTGCGTTATTTCAGAGATTGTTTCTTCAGCTGTCTCTAGAGTTTGTTCGATGACGTCTTTTGTGTGTGCGAGGCTTGGAAATAAGGCTTCGTAGGGGCCTGGAGCCAAAGCGACTCCTCGCTTTAGCATTCCATGAAAGAACTTTGCGTAGAAGCCATTCTCTGCTGCTAATTGGGCCTCATCGAAATTGGCTGGCTTCGACTTGGTAAAGAAAATACTCAATAGTGTCCCTACTCTGGGAACCACTGCTTCAATTCCAGCATTCTTGAATATCTCGGATAAGCCATCGCTTAGGCTCCTAGCTGATTCAGTCAGTGCCCCATATGCGGCATCATTATTGAGGATTTGTAGCTGTGCTATTCCAGCAGCAGTAGCAATAGGGTTTCCCGATAGGGTTCCTGCTTGATACACATCCCCTAGAGGAGCAATGTTACTCATGATTTCTTTTGAGCCGGCATATGCTCCCATGGGAAGACCCCCGCCAATAACTTTCCCGAAACACCAGAGATCAGGTTGCACTCCATACCATTGTGAAGCTCCCCCTTTGGATAGTCGAAAACCTGTAATTACTTCATCAAAAATAAGGAGAACACCTTTGCTGTCACAGGCTTTGCGAAGCTCCAGTAAGAAATTTGGGCTAGGAGGCACAATTCCCATATTGGCTGGAAGGGGTTCGAGAATTAAAGCCGCAATAGATTCATCAAGTTCAGGTATTTCGTTCCAAGGGGCGACTATCGTGTCGGCTACAGCGCTCTTGGGAACTCCAGCTGATCCTGATATTCCTTGATTGGCTACTCCGCTTCCTCCAGCAGCAAGGAGACTATCCGCATGTCCATGGTAATGCCCAGAGAACTTCATTATCTTATCTCGACCGGTAGCGCCTCTAGCCAAACGAATCGCAGTCATTGTCGCTTCTGTACCGCTAGAAACAAGCCGAACCATTTCGACTCCCTTTACTCGATTGCAGATTTGCTCTGCAATCGTAATTTCAGCAAGGGTTGGAGCCCCGTATGTAGCTCCGTTTCCAGATGCTTGCTGGATTGCATCAATAATTTGTGGGTGGGAATGTCCTACGATGCCCGGTCCGTAGCTCATTACGTAGTCTATGTATCGAGTTCCTTCACTATCCCATACGTAAGGGCCTTCAGCTCTGCTGACAAAGTATGGAGTACCGCCTACTGATCTGAATGATCGAACGGGAGAATTGACACCACCTGGTATAACTTGGTTGGCTCGGACAAAGTAATCCTCATTTAGAGACATTCGGCTATTTCTTTCGCAAAGTAAGTCAATATAAAGTTTGCTCCCGACCTTTTCACAGCAGTTAATTGCTCGATAGCTACTTGTTTCTCGTCTATCCACCCGTTTCCGCCTGCAGCTTTAATCATGGAGTATTCGCCTGAAACGTGGTATGCGCCTATCGGAACATCAGTGATTTCTCTAGCTTGGGCGATGATATCCAGATAGGTTACGGCTGGTTTTACCATAATCATATCTGCGCCCTCATCAAGGTCTGCCTTGATCTCATTCATTGCTTCTCTCTTATTTCTCCAGTCTTGTTGATATGATTTCCGATCACTGTTTTCTAGGGAGACATTCACTGCTTCACGGAAGGGACCATACAAACCAGACGCATACTTAGCGGAATAAGCCAATATAGGAATGTCAATATAACCAGTTTCATCAAGTGCGTTTCGTATTGCTGCTACTTGCCCATCCATCATTCCACTTGGAGCAATTACATCAGCACCGGCGTGTGCTTGTGCAACTGCAATTTTTTTATATAAATCCAGTGTCAGGTCGTTATCTATTGACCCATCATCGTTTACTACACCACAATGTCCATGGTCTGTATATTCATCCACGCAGAGATCTGACATTATTACCAAATCATCCCCAGCCATACTCTTACAGTCAGCGATCGCTTGTTGCACAATGCCGTCTGGATTCCAAGCTTCTGAACCGGTTGCATCTTTCTTTTCTGGAATTCCGAAAAGAATTATGCCCGGTATTCCAAGACGCGTAATCTCATCTATTTCATGTTTTAGAGACTCTCTAGTATGTTGGAACACTCCAGGTAATGAAGTTATTGGCTGGGCTTCAGTAATTCCTTGGCGCACAAACAATGGCGCAACAAAATCATCGACATTAAGAGTCGTTTCAGAGATGAGACGCCGTATTGCTCCGTTTTTCCTGAGCCTTCGAAGTCTGTGCAATGGGAAAGTCACCCTTTCAGTATAAGAGTGTGTTTCTTCAGTTAGACCTAGAACGTTTGTTACGTTTAGTTAAGTAAGTCACGCAAGCATCGGAGGATGCCTGTTGAGTCGTGTGGAGTCGATTCACGGTAAACAGTAAGGTTTCTTTTTTTGATCTCTTCTGATGTCACGGGACCGATTGATATGATCTGTTCTGGTAAGTTCTCTTTCCCATACATTTCAATAAAATTGATTGCAGTTGATGGAGAGGTGAAGACTACATAATCGGCATTGTATTTTTTATTATCAAAAGGTTGAAATTGCTTTGGTTTGATTGTTTTGTATGAGTGGACAAGATCCACGTTCCAGCCCATTTCCCTGAGGGCTTTAGGAAGAAGTTCTCTCGATTTTGTTGCTACGGGAAGCAACACTTTATTCTTACCTTTCGGATAAGGAAATATTTCTAATAGCCCTTCAGCGACTTGAGGATTTGGACGTAGGCTAGCCCGAATGCCGAGGTTATCTAATGTCCTTTCGGTGCTGGATCCGATAACTGCTATTTTAGGAAGTTCTTGAATACCGATTATATTTACAGCTTTGACAAACTCAGTTGCACCATTTGAGGAAGTCAGGATTACCCATTCATAATCTGAGAGGCTCTGAATCGCATTTGTAAGAGCGGCTCCCTTGTCATCAGGTGAGGTGATTTCAATAGTGGGGCGTGAAATAACGTTGAAGCCTAAGTCAATTAATTCTTGAATTAGTTCTTTGCTTTGACTGGGAGTTCTCGTAATGACAACAGTGGGCTTTGTATTGTGTTCGTTGGGAGCGGTGCACATTATCCCTTCTTTAATCTGTCGAGTAATTCGGTCGCTGCTAATTTGCCGAGAGTTTCTGGATTGGAGCTGATTCTATTGTCGTGAAAGTTTTTCCCTGTCTTGCTATCAGAAAGGAAAGATCGTATTCGTATTTGGTTTCCTTCTAGAGTCGCGTGAGCGCCAACTGGGTGACTACAGTCCGCTCCGATTTCCTCTAGAAAAGATCTCTCAATATTTATTAAATCACGAGTTGATGAGTCCTCGATTTTCTTTAATGCACTGAGTACATCAAAATTGTCTTTTAAGCATTCAAGTCCTATGGCTCCTTGCCCTACTTGAGGAACCATGACATCGGGCTCAAGGATTTCAATGACGTCTGGATTCAATCTTAGCCGTTCTAATGCTGTAGCAGCGATAATTATGGCATCAAAATTTTTAGCTTTTTCTAGACGAGTATGGATATTGCCTCTTAGTTCATGGAATGAAATATCAGGCCTAATTTCAGCTAGTTGAGATTTTCTTCTGATTGACCCGGTTGCTACTTTCGCTTTGGGTTCAAGGTCTTTTAACGTGCTTCCTACTAAGGCATCTCGGGGGTCCCCGCGCTCTGGAACGGCTGCTAGAACAAGTCCAGAAGGTATATCGGAGGGGAGGTCTTTTAGTGAATGAACAGCGAAATCTGCTCGTTCTTGAATCACGAATGATTGAACTTCTTTCACGAAAATTCCCTGCCCTCCAATTTCATGGAGTGGACTTACCTGGTCTTTGTCCCCACCTGTTTCAACAATTACCGGTTCAACTTGATATCCATATTTTTCAAGCAAAGCCGCTATGTGATTGGTTTGCCACATGGCTAGAGGACTTCCTCGCGTAGCCGCTCTTAATTTCATTTTTATAGATTACTAGAGATTAAAGAGTTCGCGAAGTGCGTCTGCTAAACGTTCACCTCGAGGTGAACCTGCTGCCTCATTAAGGGAAACAGTAGGGTCGTGAAGTATTTTTCCTAGAATTCCTTGTGTGAGGGATTCGATCGCATCACGTTGCTCGTCTGTGAGGCTTTGAAGCCTTGCTTCGTAACGTTTCAATTCAATTTGGCGAATTTCTTCTGCTCCTTCTCTGAATTCTGCGATTAATGGAGCTACTTTTCGTGCTGACTGCTGATTTAGAAAACGATTTGTTTCTTCGTTTATAACTAGGCGGGATGTGTCTAGGTCTTGTTCTTGTCCTTTACGGTGTGGTTCAACGAAGTCTTGAAGATCATCCATGTCAAGTAGCGAAACACCTTTAATTTCGGATACTTCAGGATCTATGTCACGAGGTATAGCAATGTCAATGATCAGTAGTGGTTTATTGATGTGCTGTGATAGGTCGTCCTTAGAAAAAAGAATATCTGTTGCTGCTGTACTCGAAATGAAGCAATCAAATTCTTTGAGTGAAGATGTTAATTGATTAATCTCAATAGCTTTGCCACCAAACTTCTTGGCTATTTTTTCAGCTTTTTCAAAATTACGGTTTGAGAAAGCGATTTTGCCAGTGTCATATTTTGAGAGGGCGCTCGCCATTCCCTCGCCCATTTCACCAGCTCCTAGGATAACAATGTTCTTGTTCTCTAAGCCTTGCAAGTTTTCTTCGGCCATCTCAATCACTGATCGAGCTATTGATGGTGCTTGCTTTGTGAGATGTGTCTCAGTTCTTATCCGCTTCCCTACTTCAAGGGCCCGACGAAAAGCAGCGTTTATAGTTGCGCCACAAGTATCTTCTATTTGAGCAGCTTGCCAAGCAACTTTTACTTGGTGTTGTATTTCATTTTCTCCCAATACAGCAGAGTCCAATCCGCAGGTGACGGAGAAGAGGTGTTTTACTGCTTCGTCCTCGTAGTGAACGTACAAATAGTCACTGAATTGGTCGGCGGAGAGGTTGGAGAGGTCCGAGAGGAAATCTCGGATGTCTTGGTATGCTCCATGAAATTTTTCAGCGAAGACATATACTTCAGTCCGGTTACAAGTGGAAAGCAAAACTGCTTCGCTGATGTGTCTTCGGGACTTGACGCTGAGTAAAGCTTTGGGAAGATCTTCATTGGATACGGCAAATGACTCAAATAAATTGAGTGGCATAGTTCTGTTCTTTAATCCGACTACTACAAGAGACAAACTGTGATTCCTTGTCTTTTAACTTCCCATTTGTTGTACTACTAGCATCGCTGATACGACACGCTCGTGCCAAACTGAAACTGTATAGTTTCTGAGCCGTAGTACCTTTCTTTACTTAGAATCTATCGGCTTTTAGCTGTTCTGATAATAGTTGATACAAAAATTACCTGGCTAAGAAAAATAACTGCAGCAGACTCGCGAAGAGAATTATTCCAAGGAGAACAAAAACACCTATTGAGGTTGCTTTTCTCATGGTTTTTCCTTGATTGTAATCATGGTTGGCGTTTCTTGAAGAGGCGACCCATTTTCAATTTTTATTTGCTGTCCTTCGCTAACTCTTATCTCTTCTGCAGCGGAGCGGCCAAATGCGCATAACGATAAAAGTCCAGAAGAGTCAGAGATAATTCCGATTTCTGACTCTTGTATCTGATTAAATGCATTTACTTTTCGGACTGTGCGAACCTTATCTCCTATATGAATAACTAAGTTGTCGTTAAAACCTTCAATATCCTCTTGAGAAATGTTCAGTTGGAGGTTCCCGAAGTGATCTTGCCAGAGAACTTCGGCGACAAGGAAGTTTCCCTCCATGGAAGATACGGGCATCAATCCAGGTTGGAGAGAAAGTTCTGGTATTGAAGTCCCCAGTTCTATGATTGGGACTCCTGCACATAGGTGTGCCGATACTGGAGCGAAGATATCTCTTCCATCAAATGTTGAAGAGTATGTGGGAATGTGAAAGTTGGGGTTATCCAACTCAATTGCTGCAGTGACATCACCTAACATTGCGATAGCCAAAGCGAGAAGCCCATTATCTGGGCCCACGAAAACGTATTCGCCATTGTTGATTTCAATCGCAACGGCGCGCCGATCACCTCCGACCCCTGGGTCTACAACTGCGAGCACTATTCCTGGTAGGAGATATTGAGATGCGCGTGCTAACGCTAGACTTCCGGCCCGGATATCATGCGGTTTGATTCCATGAGTGATATCAATAATGGATACTGCATTCGCAATTGAGCGAATCACAGATTTCACAACACCGACAAATTCATCTTTGTTGCCATAATCACTGAGGAAACTAACTGTGCTGTAATTATTCGCTTTCACAGTTAAATTGTATCGCTACAGGCTTCCCATCAGCCTAGTTGCGCTGGATCTATCCAGTCTGGTTATAACGGCTAGCCAGAAATGAGTTTATATCGTCTTCTCGAATTCTGTAAGATTTTCCGACCCTAACGGCGCCTAGATCTCCAGCCTTTATCAATCTATAAACTGTCATTGAGGAAACTCTCATGAGGTCAGCGACTTCACCTACGGTCATGAAGTTTGGAAGCGATGCGTTTTCCCTTTGCATTAGTAACCTCAAATATCTCTAGATGCGTCACCTTAGGCGTTTGGTTGAAAAGTGCAAATCCTACATCAAATAGATTCTGGAAAAATTTAACTTCCTAGTTCCTTTGACTTATCTGTTGCTGCTGAGACGGCGTTTTGGACGAGCGCGAGGAAGTTATTCGATTGAAAATATTCAATTGCGGCAGCTGTAGTTCCATTTGGTGATGTAACTGAGTTCCGCAACTCTTCCGGCGTGACACCTGATTTTGTTAATAACGTGGAAGCTCCAAATAAGGTCTGACGTGTAAGGACATCTGCGACTGATGGGTCTAACCCATTGGCGATTCCAGCTTGAATCATTGCCTCGGCAAGATAAAACAAATATGCGGGTCCTGACCCACTAAGTCCGGTAACAGCGTCAAGTGCAGTTTCATCCACTATTACGACTTCGCCTACAGCTGAGAGTATTGTGCTTGCCCAATCCAAATCTTCGGGTGATGTGAACGACCCTGCGGCAATAGCTGACATACCTTCTCCGACCATTGCTGGTGTATTCGGCATTACTCTTAAGACTGCTGTGTCCGAGTCAAAGTTCGCTTCAATTGATTGGATGGTAACCCCAGCGGCGATTGAAATAACTCTTCGCGGATTGTGAATACTTAATTCCTCACAAACAGTTGAAATAAGTTGAGGTTTCACTGCAAGGAGATAGTTATCCGAGATTGTTAAAGTTGCAGAACATTCAACCTCCTTGAACTTCCCTTGGAGCTCTTTTCTTCTAGGCTCATCTGGTTCTACAACTGAAATATCCTCTGACGATGCCCAATCTGCAGATAAGAGACCTGCGAGTAAAGCCTCGCCCATCTTTCCACCACCAACAATTGAAAGCTTTTTTCCCATGCTGTCACGGTAGTAGCTTTAAAAGTGCTTTGAGAATCTTTTCTCAAGTTTCAAACGGATGCTATCCAAAAAACCGCGACGCGAACCCTATTCTAAGAGCTGGTTTAAATGTTAATTCAATCGTTGCGTATATGCTTCCGATCATCCAATCAAGGCTACTCTCAGAAATCCATTGATTCTGCATCTCGCCTGAGAGGTATATTGCATTTTCTTGACCTATTGAGAATGACAAATTCTTGAGCTTATTATTCCTCATTAGGAAATGGCGATAGAAGTCTTCCTTATTTTCTTCGGGTTCGGGCATAACATAGGTCTCAAAGTGCAGAGTGCGTTGGCGGAGCGTAAGAAGAATCATGTAGTGCTGTTTTTCCTCTCCTGTAACTCTCACGTACCAGCGAGATTCGTTGATGTCATAGTCAGCTGATTTGATGACAGCATCCTCGTCTATCTGATTCTGTAACCAAAAATCAATTTTTGATTTGATCGATTGTATTTCTATAGGGGTGAAGAGATCATCCGTCATCGTCTTTACCTGCACTCGACTAGGGTTTTTGATAAAACCGATTGATATAACTCTTGTAGTCTTCCAGCTGTTTGCCCCCAAGTGTAGGCTTGAGCTTTCTCAACTGCATTCATTGCAATTTCAGTTGACTTAAACGGGTTAGACAATAAATAATCAACAGCTTCAGCATATTCGGCGGGATTCCATCCTTTGACAAGTAAGCCAGTTTTTCCGTCCTCAACTAAGTTTTGGAGACCCCCAACAGAAGAAGCGATAACCGGCACTCCACATGCTGCAGCTTCCAGAGCCACAAGACCGAATGATTCTGAGCGACTTGGAACGATAACAATATCAGCAGCCCTGTAGTAACTGCTGAGAATGTGATGTGGTTGAGGGGGAATGAAAACCACCTTCTTATCAACTGTCAGGTTATTGGCCAGGTCACGTATTTCCGATTCGTAATAAGATCCTTCTTGCCCGCTTGCACCACCAATAACAACTAGTGTGGCATTTTTATGGTCCATGGCCTGCAAAGTTGAAATTGCGACATCGGCACCTTTCAACGACTGTAATCGTCCGATAAATAATAAAATCGGCTCTGTGGGAAGACCCAATGCATCTTTAGCTGCATTGGGGTTTCCAGGCGAGAACAGGGCTTGTTCAACACCAAGAGGCACAATCTCTACGCGATCAATATTGGCACCATACAAATTACAAAGTTGTTCCTGTTCATTCGCACTATTAGCTACGACTACATCTGAGCATCCAATAATTTCATTTTCTGCTCGAAGACGCTCGGTAGGTTCAGGAAATCCGCTGTTCTTCTTTGTTTCTCCCAACGTATGAAACGTCGTGACTAATGGGATATTGAGTTCATGTTTGAGCTTATGCCCAACAATTCCGGATAACCAGTAGTTAGCGTGGATGATGTCTATAGGCTCACGATTTTGGAGATCTTTCATGACTCTGTCTGCGAAAAGATCAACAATGCTATAGAGATCTTCTTTCTGTAGTTCATATTCTCCTGCCTCAATGTGGACAATATGAACTCCAGATTCAAGCTCCAATTCATGGACAAGTTCAGGGTCCCACTTTCTTACATAAACTGTGCAGGTTGCTCCCCTATGTGCCAGCGCAGAAGCAACTTCGCGAATGTATACATTCATTCCTCCGGAATCACCAGTTCCTGGTTGAGCTAAAGGGGACGTGTGTAGTGAAAGGATTGCAATATGTAAGCCTGTATGGGGCGCATTCAATGAGTCGTGATTGAGGGAGCCTCCTGAAACCGGAGGAAGGAGCGCTATCTCATCTTGTGTAGTTACGCTATCTGTTAGTTCAGCTGGGTTACCATTGACCCATATGCGACAAGAAGGAACTAACGCAGCAAAATCATCGCCGTATCGTGCACAGGCTTCAGTAATTGCATCTCCCACATTGTTTGCATCAACTTCCAAAGAGTTTGTTCCCGCTATCTCTCGTATGGAGGCGAAAAGTCGTAATGTTGCCACGTTTCAAGACTATCGTCATAACGCATGACAAAATTGCTTCTGATACGACATGGGCAGTCTGAGTGGAATGCCATGGGTAGGTGGCAAGGGAAAGCAAACCCACCTCTTACTGATTTGGGTAAAGAACAGGCACTTCTAGCGGCTAAGAAATTGCCCGATTTCTCAATTCTCGCTTCTTCTGATTTGGTGAGAGCTAAGGAAACTGCTGAGATTTTTGCTAGAGCACATAATAAAGAAACTGCTGACATTTTTATAGAGCCACAAGTTCAAGAGCGCGATGCGGGCGAATTTAGCGGACTAACTAGAGCTGAGATTGATAAGAAGTTTCCTGGTTACTTAGCTCAAAATAAATGGCCTCCCGGCTGGGAACCTGATGATGTGCTGATAACGCGTTTACGCGTGGGGCTTGGTCGTATCGTTGCATCGTCCACTGAGACCGATTCTATAGTTGTCGTCACGCATGGAGGGTGTATCTATGCACTTGAGAGCTTGCTAGGAGAGGAATACAGACGAATTTCAAATCTGGGTGGCAGATGGTTCGATTTAATCGACAATAAATTTTATCTCGGAGAAAGAATCCAACTCTTAGACCCTGATGAAGAAACCTTTCCCGATCAGATTTGATGCCGTACCTCCGGTGGGATTCGAACCCACGATCTTCGGATTAAAAGTCCGCTGCCTTACCAGGCTTGGCTACGGAGGCAAAATATTACAATTATCTAGACGGTGAAGTCTAGCCACAGTTACGTAACTTTAGTACCTTTACTGAACTTTGGTGATACTCAAGACGAATGAAATTCTGAATGTCTCAATTGTAATTTCCAAATTCGCAGTTGCCTTTGAACCCAAATGCCAATACTAAACTTTTGAGTAGTAAAACTAAATACATCTCTGATGAGAGATTTCTATTTCGTGAAAAAGTTCCGGATTCCTTGTCCCAGAAGGTTACGAATTATTTAAAGATTCTTTAGCCAAGGAACTTGAACTATAAAGAGAAATATACACAATTCTGTTCTTTGTTTACTGATGGGAAATATGACAATACTTATTGATAAACCGCTATGGTATTTTAAAGGCGAAAGATTTTCTCATCTTGTGAGTGACAGTAGCTTTGATGAGTTACACGATTTCGCAACAAAGCTAGGGTTGCCTAAACAGGCATTTCACGGCGATCATTATGATATTCCTGAAAGATTTTGGCAAAGGGCTATAGACCTAGGGGCTACTGTAACAGATTCACGTGAACTGGTGAGAAGACTTCGAAAAGCAGGCCTGAGGAAAAGTTATAAACTAACATCTGATGTGCCGACTCGGAAGCGTCTCGATGAATAAGATTTAAGAAATGGAAGATAACGACCAGGTTCAACTCATTATCCCGACTTCTTCTCGTTACGAGGACGTCGCTCAAACAACCATTGCCCACCTCGGGTTACGAAGCGGATTTTCATTGAACGAAATAGAAAACCTTAGGGCAGTTATGAAGGCCACAACAGATATGTTCTTTTCAGGACGTGAATTGGAGAAGCCACTTCACATAAACTTTTTGTTTTCACATCAAAAAATGCATGTCACAGTTACAACGCAGACGACGAAGTCAGTAGCTGACATAACCGACGTAATAGCTGGATTTAAGGAATTTGTATCACCTAGAGTTAACGAGCTCGTAGTGAACAGTGAGAAATCTTGGGTAGTTTTTGAAGTGCAGGCAACTGATCAGACTAATTAACTCCAGTTGACCCGAATCCGCCATCCCCTCTTTCTGTCTCTGATAAATCTTCTGAAATAGTGAATTCAGCTTGCTCTACTTTTTGTATTACTAGTTGAGCTATTCTCTCACCGCGATTTACTTCAAACGGCTCCTTCGGATCGGTATTAACTAACAGAACCTTTAATTCTCCTCGATAACCGCTATCAATCAGGCCAGGCGTATTCAGACAAGTGACCCCGTGCTTTAATGCAAGGCCGCTTCTTGGCTGTATAAAAGCGGCATAGCCTTCAGGTAATGCTATCGCTATTCCAGTAGAGATAAGTCCTCTTCCACCACCGGGTTCGAGAACAGCTTGCTCAGCTGCTAAGAGATCGCATCCAGCATCTCCAAGCTTAGCATATTTAGGTAGTGGCAAATCTGCATCGAGTCTTTTGATTGGAACTTTAATCACGATGGAAGCGTAGCCATTATTTCCTTGGTGTGCATAACAAAACAACATTCTTCGCTTTGCACAATTTAGGTAATCTTGACATAGGATTAGCGGGATGCTTGCTTGGATAGATCTTGAGATGACTGGACTTGATCCAGCAGAGAACGTCATTGTAGAAATCGCTACCTTGATCACGAATAACGATTTAGAAATTCTCGCTGAAGGACCAAGTCTTGTTATTCAAGCATCAGAAGATGATCTAGCGAAAATGGATCCATATGTGGTTGAAATGCATACGAAAAGTGGACTTCTAGACGAAATACGGAATTCTAATGTCACCCTTGAAGAAGCTGGCATAGCCACGTTAGATTTCCTTCAGTCTTATATTGACCAGGAAAAAACAGTTCCTCTCGCTGGAAACTCGATAGGGACTGACAGAAGGTTTCTCGCCCAATGGTTACCGGATATTGAAAATTTTCTTCATTACAGGTGCGTGGATGTCTCCAGCATTAAAGAGCTTGCGAGAAGATGGTTTCCTGAAATCTTGGCAGATGCCCCTAGGAAAGATGGTGGTCACCGGGCAATGGATGATATCAAAGCAAGCGTAAAGGAATTAGAATTTTATCGATCAAGGATTTTCACAAAAGAAAAACCTTCATCATGACAGATTCCGGTACTTCAGAATCGCAAGAAACGATTAGCGCCCATAATCACCGGCACCCTAAACAAGAACAGGAGCCGGCTAGTGAGGAGATCACTGAGGTCGCTCCTGATATTATTCGCACACAATTACCCGTGAATCTTCCTGGATTGGGACATGTAAATTGCTACGTAATTGAAGATAAACACGGAATTGCAGTGGTTGATCCGGGGCTACCGGGTGACGACTCTTGGAAAGCTCTCTCTAATCGGCTTAAAACAGCCGGGTACACAGTAGATAATATCCACACTGTTATTGTGACACATTCACATTTTGATCATTTTGGTGGGGCAGAGAGAATTCGAAGTGAGACAGGGGCGAAAATCCTAACGCACAGAAATTTTCGTAAGGCATTTAACAGAAGTGAAGTTGAAGAAAACGAGGATTCAGATGCTTTGGATCCGAATTCTGAAGAGGCTCAGCAAGCAGTAATTGAACGAATATTTTCAGAGCGTCTTCCTTGGGGAACTAAGCGAACTAAGCCTGCTCCAGAAGAAATTGAACGTTTTAGAAAAATGGGAAGATTTAATTCTTCGTGGTTTAAGACTCCTGAACCGAACGTGGAAGTTGAAGATAATGAAATTATTGAACTGGGTGGAAGGGAATGGCTGTCCGTTCATACTCCAGGTCACACCAATGATCATCTGTGCTTATGGGATCCGGCGAATGGAATAATGTTCTCTGGCGACCATGTTTTACCCACTATTACTCCACATATCGGTGGAATAACCCCGGAATCTGATCCGCTTGCTAAATTCTTTGGCTCGCTAGAACGTATGACTAATTTTGAGAATGTCTTGATTGCTCTTCCAGCGCACGGTCATCCATTTACAAACCTAAAGGAACGCTCAATAGAAATTATTGACCACCACCAAGAAAGACTGCAGACAATCCGTGACGCCTCCCATCAATTGATTGAAGGAACAGTAACTGATTACATGCGCGTCCTCTTTAGCGAGAGAGCGTGGGGCGATATGGCTGAGAGTGAAACCTATGCTCACTTGGAGCACCTCAAAGAATCAGGTGAGCTTACAAGAGCATCCAATAACGGAATATTTACCTATACCAATACTGATTAACTGAGTGGTTGTGCGATGGTAATTTAAATCGTTTGACAGCAGTATGGAAAGCTGCTCTGCTTGGTTATTGCTATACAAGGTCAGTATTGCCACTGCGAGGTGGTTTATTGACGAAAACTCATTATGATGAAAGCCGTTTAAAAAGGAGAGTTATGACTATAAATTATCGGTGTTTTGATAATCAAATTTCAACGAATCATATTTCTCCGCTCGCGCCTGCTCTTTTATCCGGAAAACATTATCGAATACCAACGTTGAGAACGGTCGCTCTGTCAAGTGCCACAACCCATTTCACAACCAATACGTTTAAGCCTTATTTCGCGAGGCCTAAGGAGTTTGCTGTATAAAGTCAAACATGTAAATCCCTTAGGCCGCCGGTAATCCGGCGGCCTTTTCGCTTTTTACCAACATAACAAAAGGAGAAATTATGATAACAACTAACTACACATCAGAGAAATGGCAAGCATTTGCACAATGCGCTGCTTCATCAGTCAATAAGGATATTTTCTTTTCTGAAGAAATCCATGAAATAGCCGCAGCAAAGCTAGTTTGCGCAAGCTGTGAAGTAATCTCACCCTGTCTGCAAGGAGCTTTAGAGCGAAGTGAACCTTGCGGAGTGTGGGGAGGTCAACTGTTCATAAACGGGAAAATTCTCTCTGTAAAGCGTCGTCGAGGCAGACCCTCAAAAGTGCCGCGCCCAGAAGAACAAATGCCATCAGTACCTGTTCCTGAACACCTTCAAGCACTTCTCAAAACAGCTTAAAGCACTTCCTCTCTCAATTCGTTCGAAGCAACGGCTAAAGCGAGCTTCAACCAAATCTCTGTTCCCGGTGCATATCACGTACCGGGAACAGGTGAGAGATGTTTCACACATGGGTTATAACTACCTAAAAGAACAATTTAAACGGTAGTTTCAAAACATGAGCAAAGGGAAAAGATTCATCATCGGTGCATTGTTATCGATTTCAGCCTTGTTGCTTGCGCTTACATCATGTTCTGAATCAGATAACAATCCAATCCTTTCTCTCCCTTCAGAACTTACGGATAGCGATGGGGAATTATTTGATAATAAGTCACTTGAAGGAAAGCCACTAGTTATCAACTTTTTCGCTTCATGGTGTGACCCCTGTAAACGCGAAATTAGTGAAATAGAAAAGATTCATAACAGATCGTACAAACCTGAACTAGCTTCCAAATATTTAGATGAACTTAACGTTACCTTTGTTGGAATAAATAGTGGAGAAACAGATATTAACCGAGCGAAAGATTTAATTAATCAAACTGGAGCATCATACATTATTCTCTATGGAGATGACGGAACGCTACTACAAGGCGTAGGCGCTGTGGGTTTACCATTTACTGTTTTCGTTAATTCGGATGGTGAAATCGTGGGCACACATTTAACCGCTATGAGTTCTGACGATGTCTATGCTCGCCTTGATGAGTATTTTAAATCATGATCAGTGTTGATTTGGCGTTCCCTCTGGCAGCAGGTTTGATAGCAGCTTTTAATCCATGTGGATTTGCTATGCTGCCTGCATACTTATCATATTTTTTAGGTCTTGAATCTGACAATAGCGATGAACGTGAAGTCGGTATCCTTAACGGATTAAAAGTTTCATTAACTCTTTCACTTGGTTTCGTATTTGTTTTCGCAATTATCGGAATTCTCACAAATACCATCATCAGCGAAGCAAGTATTGAAAAACAGGCAGGGTATATAACCCTTGGAATTGGAATAATACTCGTGTTAGTTGGTGTAGCGATGGTCGCCGGTTACCACCCTGTTCTGAACGTCCCGAGGATCCAGATGGGGACTTCAAACCGTCAACTTCCATCAATATTTTTATTTGGGATATCATACGCTTTTGTCTCAATAGGTTGCTCAGCTCCTATCTTTTTCCTTACGGTTGGAAGCTCTTTCAGTCGAGATGGCGTTATTAACGGATCTGCGGTTTTCATTTCATATGCTCTCGGGATGAGTATTGTCATTACAGTTCTTACCGTAGGTATTTCAATTGCTCGGTCCTCAATAACCGAAAAGTACAAGAGCATTATGAAATACCTGAATCCCATCTCAGGTATTTTCTTATCAATTTCCGGTTTTTTCTTATCCGCTTATGGTTGGTGGGAAATCCAAGTCTCTAGAGGAAATTATGGGACGAATCCCCTTGTTGACCTCTCATTGAGAGGTTCAGGAAGGCTAAGTAACTGGGTTAACGACGTTGGTGGTGGACGATTCGCAATGGCATGTCTCATGATCGTGGTCGGGATACTCATATGGGCTACCGGAACTAATAGAGAATCTAAAAGAGAAAGAACTATCCAATTCATCATGTTTCTCATTTTCCTACTGGTCGTTGAGATTGCTCTATATGGCTTTAATCTTTTGATAGTTCCGATCATAAGAACAATGATTGATTTCCC
>ENA-OSEY01001225-OSEY01001225.1-marine-metagenome-genome-assembly--contig:-NODE-1225-length-18118-cov-4.626074_pt1 | contig 18118 bp, 20 predicted proteins | sample MGYA00248465_ERZ534230 | MGnify/ENA primary metagenome ERZ534230 (study PRJEB26409, sample SAMN06344110) | marine metagenome | isolation source: Sea water from surface | place: Atlantic Ocean:Southern...
AATACCAAGCAACACCTGACACAGGTCTACATGCAGCAACGCAAAGCGAGGCAACGAATCTTCAAGCGTCAGCGACTTGACATGCCTGGCCTGGAAAAATGACTTCTTCCGAAGAATTTTCTTGAACTCCGGATATTCAATATAAGTTTTGTCTTTACAAGATTTTCCAAAGCAAGACTGATACTCAGCACCAAACAAAGGCAAGTTTTCTTTGTAAGCCGCTTGAAGGATCGAAGACTTTCCCGATCCACAAGGACCAGCAACAATCATCAATGTGTCGGCATCAGGCTCGAGGCGATGCTTACTTTTGTTCGACCAAAAAAAGAGCTAGTTTCTAAGCCGCCAAAAGTTTTAAACAGTCCCAAATATCCACGGCCCGTACGTCAAAGCGAGATAACGCAGCCTTAAGCATTTGCGAAAGCGGTCAAACCCGCCCCATCACCGCGCGCACTGTTTTCATCAACCCCTCCAGCGTCTGCGGCAGGAACGGACCCTTCAACACCTGGCCACCGATCCGCAAGCTGATGCCAGCCAGCACCAGATTGACCACGGCAAGGGTCAACAGAGCACGCATCCACTCCAGATCCCACTGGGCCTGAATCCACAACAGCAACGATGCTTCGCCCGCCAGCAATGCCAGGAACATGGCGGTGCCGCCAATGGCGAGGAACAAGCCACCGCTGATCAGTCGGCGTTTCTCCCGATCCACTTCCTGCAGGGCAATCCGCACGTGCAGATCCATCACTGACGCCGCCAGTGCGGTCACCCGAGCTGCCGCTCCAAATCCGCGGGGAGAGTTCTGATCGGCCATCAGGAACGCCGCCCCCCGCGAAGCATGCTGCCCAGCAGCAACCCAACACCAAGGGCAACACCCAAAGCCAGCAGTGGTCGCTGGCGCACAGGCGCCTCGATCTTCGGCCGCAGGGTGCTGTTCAACTCATCCAGCAACTGTTCCAGTTGCTCTTCGAGGGGATCCAGGCTGTCGGCCCAGTCGCGACTTCGATCAGTGGCGCTGTGGAGAAGTTCTTCCAGTTGCTCGCGAACCCCTTGGGGCGTCAGGCCTGTGTTCTGTTCGATCAACCGAACCAACTCATCCACACTCCCCCGGGTGGCTTCAAGGGTGTGCTCAGCAAGATCCGGCCAGCGCTCCTGAATCGTCGGCAGCAGGCTTTCGAACCGCTCACGGAAGTGGTGCTCGAATCTGCCGTTGGATTGCGGCGATGGCGAGGCCATAAAGACCGTTGGCAGGACGCTTTAGAAGGGTAGGGAGACTGAAGGCTGAGGGAAAGTCTTTGCAGCGATACGCCCTCCTGCGTCACACCGGAGCACCGGACGACCCCTCGGGTTGCCATTTCGATCTGCTGCTGGAGGACGGGGCCAATTGCCGAACTTGGCGGCTGGCCACAGTGCCGCAGCTCAACGCAGAGGCCCAACCAGCTGTTCCGCTGCCGGCCCATCGAAAGGTCTGGCTGGAACCCCGCAGTGCTGCCGTTTCGGGCAATCGGGGCTGGGCTGAACGGATTCATGCCGGCAGCTACAGCGGCGTGCTCCCCAAGGCCACGGATGCAGACGTGACCCTGCAGCTCGAGGGCGACCTTCAGGGCTGCCTGCGCATCACAGCTGGGCACTGCTGCTTATCGAACCCTTGAGCTTTTCGTGGGTTCCGCTAGTTTCGACCTGCTGACAGCCCCGGATCCTGTTGGTTCATATCAATCAGGTTGGGCTGACGCACTTCAAATCGTTCGGCGGAGCGATGACGATCCCTCTCGAGGAGGGATTCACCGTCGTGACCGGACCCAATGGCTCCGGCAAGAGCAACATCCTCGACGGCGTTCTGTTCTGCCTGGGCCTGGCCACCAGCCGTGGCATGCGGGCTGACCGCCTGCCGGACCTGGTCAACAGCGGCATGCTCAAGGCCGGCAAGGCCGCTGAAACAACCGTCAGCGTCCGCTTTGATCTCAGCGACTGGACACCTGATGCCGCCGAGGAAGGCCTGGAGGCACCGGCGGAGGGGCCCTGGATTCAACCAGGGCAAGAAGAATGGACGGTGACCCGCAAACTGCGGGTGATGCCGGGGGGCTCCTACAGCTCCAGCTACAGCGCCGACGGGGTGACCTGCAACCTGCAGCAGCTGCAGACCCAGCTGCGCCGACTCCGGATTGATCCCGAGGGCAGCAACGTGGTGATGCAGGGGGACGTCACCCGCATCGTCTCGATGAGCAACCGCGACCGCCGCGGCCTGATCGATGAACTGGCCGGTGTTGCCCTGTTCGACACCCGGATCGAACAGACCCGCCGCAAGCTCGATGACGTGCAGGAGCGCCAGGAGCGCTGCCGGATCATTGAGCAGGAACTGCTGGCCAGCCGCCAACGGCTGGAGAAGGACTGCGCCAAGGCCCGGCAGTACCAGGAGCTCAGGGAACGGCTGCAACTGGGGCGCCGCCAGGAAATGGTGCTGGCCTACGAAGCCGCTCAGCAGGCCCTCAAGGATCTGGCCACGCGCCAACAGGCGCTGGAAGCCCAGGAGCAGAGAGACGCCGCGGCCATCGCCAGCGGCCGGGAGCAGCTGAACAAAGCTGTGTCCGAACTGGAGCAGCTCCAGAAGCAGGTGAAGGCCCTGGGGGAAGACCAGCTGCTGGCGGTTCAGGCGGAACTGGCTGGCCTCGACACCAGCAGCCGCGAACTGGAGCGCCAAGCCAGCCTCCACCAGGAGGAAGGCCAGAAACTGCAGGCGCAGCGTCATGACCTCGCCACCCGTCGCCAGCAGTGGCAGCTGCAATCACGGGAGCTGGAACGCGATCCGCATCAGGATGCCCTGAGCGCTGCAGACGACAACTGCAAAGCCGCTGAAGCGGCGGTGGAGATGTCCCGTCGCCGGCTGGCGGATGTGGCGGGCCGCTCCGGCGCCTGGGTGGAGGAACAGAAGCGCCGCAGCGGTCGCCGGCAGGAGTTGCAAAGCAGCGTCGCTCCCTTATTGGAGGAACAGCAGCAGTTGCAGGAACGGCTGCGCCAGGAACGGGAACGGCTGGAGGAGCTCACCCAGGAGCAGCAGCAGGACGGCGCCGATGGCGACGCCGTGCAGCAACAGCTCGCAACCCTGGAGGAGACCTGGCAAACCCTGCTGCAAGCCATTGCCGACGGCAAACAGGAGCTCCAGCAGACCGCCGAATCGCTGGCCATCCAACAGCGCACCCGCAGCCGGCTGGAGCAGGAGCAGACCCGCTTGGAACGGGAGATCGCTCGTCTGGAGAGCCGGCGGGATGCCCTTCAGGAAAGCCGCGGCACCGGAGCCCTGCGCCTGCTGCTGGAGGCCGGCCTCGATGGCATCCACGGCCCTGTGGCCCAGCTGGGAGAGGTGGAGGATCGCCATCGCCTCGCCCTGGAAGTGGCCGCGGGGGCCCGTCTCGGCCAGGTGGTGGTCGACGACGACCGCATTGCCGCCCGCGCCATCGAACTGCTCAAGAGCCGCCGTGCCGGCCGGCTCACCTTCCTGCCCCTGAACAAGATCCGCGCTCCTGGTGGCGGGGGCTCATCGGCCGCCTTTGCCCGGGGAGCACGCCCAGGTGGGGACAGCGGCGCTGGAATGATCGGCCGGGCCGTGGAACTGGTGCGGTTCGAGCCCGTCTACGACCAGGTGTTCGCCTACGTCTTCGGGGACACCTTGGTGTTCTCCGACCTGGCCAGCGCCCGCCAACAGCTGGGCCGTTCCAGAGCTGTCACCCTGGACGGGGAGCTGCTGGAGAAGAGCGGCGCCATGACCGGCGGCAGCTTCTCCCAGCGCAGCAGCAGCCTCAGCTTCGGCCGCAGCAGCGATCAGGACGAAGCCGAACCCCTGCGGCGGCGCCTGCTGGAACTGGGGGAATCCCTGGTGGCCTGCCGGCGGGAGGAGTCGAAGCTGGCGCAACTGATCGAGCAGCAGAAACCCCAGCTGCGCGAACTGGAAAAGCAACAGGCGGCATTAATCGCCGAGCGCAATGCCGCGCGGCGCAACCACGGCCCCCTGCTCGAGCGCAGCCGCCAGCGGGCCGAACGGCTCAGCAGATTGCAGCAGGACCAGACCGAGCAACAGCAGCGGCTCGAAGCCATCAGCGCTGCACTCACCCCACTCACCGCTGAGCTCCAGGCCTTGGATGAGGCAGAGCGCAACAGCGGCAACAACGACGATGCCGCCGCCTGGGCCCAACTGCAAACGGAACAGGAAGCCGCCGACCAACGGCTGGAGGCGGCCCGCAGCGAACGCGACCAGCGGCTGAATGCCCGCCGTGAACGGCAACTGGCGATTGAACGACTGGGGGACCAGGAGAAGGCCCTGGCCGCCGAAGAAGCCCGATTGCAGGAGGGTGTGAAGGCCCTGGCCAGCGCCCATGGAGCCTGGCGCCAGCAGCAGAGCGACCTCCAGGACAAGCGGAAACAGCTCGAGCAGCAGCAGAGCGACCTGCAGGAGCGCTTCGGAAGCCAGCGCCGGGCCAGAGATGCCGCAGAAGCCGAGGTGGGCCGCCAGCGTCAGGCCCTGCAGCAGGCTGAATGGAACCTGGAACGGCTCAAGGAAGACCGCGAGGGATTGATCGAGGAGCAGCGCAGCGGTGCGGTGCGCCTGCAGGAGATGGAGCAGGCCCTGCCGGACCCAAGGCCGGAGATCCCAGATTCCTTACGCCTGGCAGGGCTCGAGGCCTTGCAGGCCGATCTGCAGGCCATCCAACAGCGCATGGAAGCGCTGGAGCCCGTGAACATGCTGGCGCTGGAGGAACTGGAGGCCCTCGAAGAGCGGCTCAACGAACTGAACGAACGGCTCGAGGTACTCAACAGCGAGCGGGAGGAACTGCTGCTGCGGATCGAAACTGTGGCCACCCTGCGCCAGGACGCCTTCATGGAGGCCTTCACTGCCGTGGATGGCCATTTCCGCGAGATCTTCGCCTCGCTTTCCGATGGTGATGGTCACCTGCAACTGGAGAACCCGGATGAGCCCCTGGAAGGGGGCCTCACCCTGGTGGCCCATCCCAAGGGCAAAACCGTGCGGCGCCTGGCCTCGATGTCGGGTGGGGAGAAATCACTCACCGCCCTGAGCTTCCTGTTTGCCCTGCAGCGCTTCCGGCCGTCGCCCTTCTATGCCCTGGACGAGGTGGACAGCTTCCTCGACGGCGTGAATGTGGAGCGTCTCGCAGCCCTGATCGCCCGTCAGGCCGAGGCAGCCCAGTTCATGGTGGTCAGCCACCGCCGGCCGATGATTGGCGCAGCCCAGCGCACCATCGGGGTGACCCAGGCCCGCGGCGCCCACACCCAGGTGGTGGGTTTACCGGATGCCGCCTGAACGATCGGAGTTTTCGCTGTGCAATCTGAACGTGACAGGCGGAACCCCTGCGCCACAATGATCTGAATGTCCATGGCCGAGGGCCCGCGCTTGACCCCGACCCCTACCCCAAACGACGCCATCACCACCGGCGTGCCCAGCGATCGACTCTGGTTGCGCTCCGAACTGATGGGCACCCAGGTGATCACCCGTGACACCGGCCGCCGCCTGGGGGTGGTGGGTGAAGTGATCGTCGATATCGACCGCCGTGAAGTGGTGGCCGTGGGGCTGCGGGACAATCCCCTGACCCGGTTCCTGCCAGGCCTGCCGCGCTGGATGCCGCTGGACCGGATCCGTCAGGTGGGCGATGTGATCCTGGTGGATTCGGCCGACTCCCTCAGCGAGAACTTCAACCCCGAGCGCTACAGCCGGGTGATCAACTGCCAGGTGATTACCGAGTCCGGCGAACAGCTGGGGCGGGTGCTCGGCTTCGCCTTCGACATTGAAACCGGAGAGCTCACCACTCTGGTGATGGGCGCCCTGGGCGTGCCCCTGTTGGGGGAAGGGGTGCTGAGCACCTGGGAAATGCCTGTGGAGGAGATCGTCAGCAGTGGCCCGGATCGGATCATTGTTTACGAAGGTGCCGAAGACAAGCTCAAACAGCTGAACAGCGGGGTACTTGAGAAGCTGGGAGTCGGTGGTCCCAGCTGGGAAGAGCAGGAGCGGGAGCGCTACCGCGTCAACCTGGTGCCGGTGGAAAATCAGCTCACCTCCGGACAACCCCAGGAGCAGGAGCAACGGCGTCTTCAGGCTTCAGAAGCCGAAAGGTTTGAGGCTGATGCGGAACTGGAATATGTGGAGCTGGAGGACCGGCGACAGGAGTCGATGCAGCAACGCCGTTACCTCGATGAGCCCCAGCGGTACGACGAGCAGTCTTACGCCGAGCCTCCTCGCTACGACGAGCGGCCGCCTGAGCGAGCACGGACCTACAACGAACCTGCACCCTTCGAGCAGCAGCCTGCCTACGAAGAACAGGCTGCTTATGAAGAACAGCCTGCTTACGAGGAACAGCCTCCGCGGCGTGCCATGCCAGCCTCCCGCCGCGCGGTTCAGCAGTCCGGCGAACCTCTCGATGTGGAACCGATGGAGGATTCAGCGCCCCAGCGCCGGAGCCAGGATCTCGACGATCCCTGGTGAACGGATCTAAGGCGCCGACAATTGTTCAGGACGCCTTGAAATCCAACGATGCGCTGTTGACGCAGTAGCGCTGGCCCGTTGGCGCGGGGCCATCGGGGAAGACATGCCCAAGGTGGGCATCACATTGAGCGCAATTGATTTCGGTGCGCACCATCCCGTGGGTCAGATCCGCTTTGGTGGTAATCGCCTCGGAGCTGACACCATCCCAGAAGCTGGGCCAGCCCGTGCCTGAATCGAACTTGGTCTTCGAGCTGAACAGCGGCGCACCACAGCAGACGCAGTGGTACATCCCCGTGGCCTTGTTGTTCCAGTAAGCCCCGGTGAAAGCCCGCTCCGTTCCACCGCAGCGGGCCACCTGGAACTGCTCCGGCGTCAGGGATTGCTTCCACTCCTCGGCGCTGCGTTCGACCGGATTGGACGGGGACATGGTCGTCGGAACCAGAGTGGGGCGCAGCCTAGGAACCACTGAGCTCTCGGGGAAGCAACCCCCTCACCTCTGCAGCCAACGCGGCCACCGCCCCGGGTTCTCCCCGCAAGGCCTGGAGGTCCTGGCGCTGGCCCTCAAGCCGCTCGGGGGCGTTCAGCCAATCGCAGGCCTCCTTCGCTATGTCCGCCGGTGTGATCGCCCCCACCCGCTCCGGCACCACGGCGCGGCCCGCACTGATGTTCGGCCAGGCCATCAACCCGTTGTTGCGCAGACGCCAGAGGCTCAACAGAACACCGATCAGACGCCGCAATCCCGGCAGACGCGCCAGCAGGCCCAGCCCGCCGTCCCAGGCCTGCATCACCTCCAGGTGCTGGGTGGGAACAATCACGATCATTGGCACGGCAAGGGCGCCGAGCTCGGCTGTGTTGGCACCGACCGTGGTCAGGGCCAGGGCGCACTGGCTCAGGGGGCCATGGGCCGGATGCTGCTCCAGCAGACGAATCCGCGTCCCCGCCCTCGTGACCAACTCCGTCACCGACTCCCCTTGCTCCACCGACACCACAGAAGCGCTGTAGCGGGCAGCAATCGGGTTGGATGTGCCGGCGAAACGCAGCAACTCATCAACGCTTGTGGTGGGTGCCAACGGCAGCAGGAAGCGACATCCGGGTTGCAACCGAGCCAGACGATCGGCGGTGTCGAGCAGAAACGGCATACCGACGCTCAACTTGGCCGGCTTGGACCCAGGCAGCAGGCCCACCCACTGGCCCCCCGGAAGAGGATCCTCTCGGCGAGCGAAGGAGGACAAATCCGCCATCAGATCGCCGACCACGCGGCATCGGGGCTGGTAACGCACCGGCAGCTGGCGGCGCACCGCGTCCGACATCGCCGCAATCCGATCGTTCCAGCCCGGCCAGCGCGCCACCCACTCGGCATAGGTGATGTGGCGGTAGCCGAGACGGGCCGAAAGAAGAACAGTCCAGAACTGATCACCTCCCAGGAAGACCACCACACCCTTCTGCGGCCATGGGCCGTAGCGCTGGGGACGCAGCAGCAGCAACCAGAAGCGTCCAGCCGGCACGATGCGCTCGAACAAGCCCCAGGGCTCCGCTGCCGCGCGCTCCTGGCCGGTGGCATTGGGACAGGGCACCAACACCAGATGCAGGGAGGCAGGTGCCTCCGACGACCGAGGTCGCAAGCGAAGGCTGGAATGCAGTCGTTCCGCGAGGGGTCTGACCCAGGTAGTCAGCTCACCGGGACCGTTTGAAACGAGAACGACGGCCGGTCCTGGTTCTGCTGCGCGGGGACGGGCCAAAGAAAAAAATGCGGATGGCGAGACTTGAACTCGCAAGGCCGAAGCCACACGCCCCTCAAACGTGCGTGTCTACCAATTCCACCACATCCGCGTGGTCGACTTCACCGCTCGGGTGTTGTCGAGGACAGATCATACCGGGCAGGGTCTTCCCTCTCTGGATCTTCAGTCGGCGCTGATACGATCCGGCGTCAGGCCTGAACATGCTGCGGGATGCCCATCGGCAAAGTGCTGATCGCCAACCGCGGCGAGATTGCCCTAAGGATCATTCGAAGCTGCCGCGAGCTCGGGATCGCCACCGTGGCGGTGTACAGCTCCGTCGATAAGGACGCTCTTCACGTTCAGCTCGCTGATGAAGCGGTTTGCGTGGGCGAAGCCCTCAGCAGCAAGAGCTACCTCAACATTCCCAACATCCTGGCGGCCGCCACCTCCCGTGGTGCTGACGCCATCCACCCCGGTTACGGCTTCCTGGCGGAGAACGACAAGTTCGCCGAGATGTGCCGTGATCACGGCCTCACCTTCGTTGGGCCGTCCCCCCACGCGATTCGCTCGATGGGGGACAAGTCGACCGCCAAATCGACCATGCAGTCGGTGGGCGTTCCTACGGTGCCCGGCAGCGAAGGCCTGCTCAGCAGCACCAGCCAGGCGGCCGCCCTGGCCGAGGAGATGGGCTATCCCGTGATGATCAAGGCCACCGCCGGCGGCGGTGGTCGCGGCATGCGCCTCGTACCGGACGCCAGCCAGCTGGAGAGCCTGTACAAAGCAGCCCAGGGGGAGGCGGAAGCCGCCTTCGGCAACCCCGGCCTCTACATGGAGAAATTCATCGATCGGCCCCGCCACGTGGAAGTGCAGGTGCTGGCCGACCGCCACGGCAATGTGGTGCACCTTGGTGAACGGGACTGCTCGATTCAGCGCCGTCACCAGAAACTGCTGGAGGAAGCCCCCAGCCCGGCCCTGGATCCAGACCTGCGCCGCCGCATGGGCGAAGCCGCCGTTGCTGCCGCCCGAAGCATCAATTACGAGGGCGCCGGAACGGTGGAATTTCTGCTGGATCGCAGCGGTGGCTTCTATTTCATGGAAATGAACACCCGGATCCAGGTGGAGCATCCGGTGACTGAGATGGTGACGGGTGTGGATCTGATCGCCGAGCAGTTGCGCATCGCCGGCGGCGAACCCATCAGCGTGCGCCAGGACAACATCCAGCTCACTGGCCATGCGATCGAATGCCGGATCAATGCCGAGGATGCCCGGCACAACTTCCGTCCCGCACCCGGACGCATCACCGGATGGCTGCCCCCCGGCGGGCCGGGTGTGCGCGTCGACAGCCACGTTTACACGGGTTACGACATCCCTCCCTTTTACGACTCGCTGATCGGCAAGCTGATCGTTTGGGGCAAAGACCGCGACCACGCCATGACCCGGATGAAACGTGCCCTGAATGAATGTGCCGTCACCGGGATTCCAACCACGGTGGAATTCCATCTGGAGATGCTGGATCGGCCGGAGTTCGTCAACGGCGATGTGCACACCAAGTTCGTGGAGCAGGAGATGCTCCCCTGAGCTCAAGCAACCGCCTGGGCGTTCATCAGGATTTGGGAGAGCAGCCCCTGCTGGCCGACCAGCAACTCGCGCACGAGGCTGATCAAGCCCACCCAGATCACTGGAGTGACGTCGACTCCACCAATCGGGGCGATCACGCGACGGCTCACCGAGAGCACAGGTTCCGTTGGCCATGCCACCAGGGGCCAGGCGCCCTTGTTCAGATCGACCTGGGGGTACCAGGTGAGCACGATGCGCAGCAGAAATGCCAGGGTCCAGGCCGCCAGCAGCAAGCCCAGAAGCAAATGAAGGACTGGCAGGGCCTGCAGCAGCAGCGGCGTCACAAAGCTCAAAGCAAATCGTCCCCTCATCGTAGAAAGACGGCATCGCTTCTTAAGATCAGCGCGGCTTTGAAGCAGACGGCAGCAACTCCATGACCCCCTCCCTCTCCAACTTCCTGAGCAGCCTCCTTTGGGGAGGTGTGATCGTCGTGATTCCTGCCTCCATCGCCCTGTTCCTGCTGAGCCAAACCGACCAGGTCGACCGCAAGCTCTGATCCGCCCCTGGCGCCCCTCGTAGACTGACTCCTAAGCGGGAGCAGAGCTTTGGTTAACGCCAGTCTCAATTGGGCCAGCATCGTCGGCATCGTTTTGGCCGTCGGCGGCGCTCTGCTCTATTTCATGCGATCGTTCAAGCCCGCCTTGGCGCGGGACTACGACGTGTTCTTTGCAGCCATCGGGCTGCTATGCGGCGGCATCCTATTTTTCCAGGGGTGGCGCCTCGACCCGATTCTTCAGTTCGGCCAATTCCTGTTGGCTGGAACCACCGTGTTCTTCGCCTACGAAAGCGTGCGACTGCGCGGCGTGGCCACCGAACAAGCACGGCGTTCCGCCTACTTCGATGACGAACCGGCACCGGCCCGGGACGGAGGCCCAGGGGGCCTGCGGGGCAGCTGGGATGACGGCGGTTACGACCGTTTTGATGAGCCCCAGCCGGTGAGGCGGCGCTTCTCAGGCCGTGACGATGACGCCGAAGAACGGCCTGAAGAGGAGTTCTACAGGCCGCGCCGCGCCAGCCGCGCCGCCATTCCTGAGGAAGCCGCCAGCCGTCGATCGGCAGACCGTGATCAGGGCGATTCCGGCTGGGACCAAAACGACGAGCGCTCCCGCCGCATGGCTCGCTTCCGCGCCGGCGAAGCCCGGGATGAACGACGCCCCGACTTTGGCTCCAGACGGACGGATCGAGAGGAACAACGCCGTGGCAGCCGGCCCATGGGGCGCCCTGAGCGTCCTGCCGGCGAACGCGCTCCTTCAGGAGCCGAGGATGCCGCCTTCGCCCCAAGCCGCAGTTCAGCGCCGAGTGGTTCCGCACCGAACCGGGGACGCCCCAGCGGTAACCCGAACACCGCGAGCGACTCCAGGCGATCTGGTGAACCGCCCGTCGCCTCGAACCGGTCCAGCAGCAACCGCCAACCCCCCCGGAGCTCACGGCCCTCGTCCGGCAGACCGCGGGACAACAGCTCCCGCTTCGACGACTGAGCCAGTTGCCTCGTCCGCTGCTGATCCTGCTCGCCAGCCTGGCGCTGGTGGGCTGCAACGGTCGCAGTGAACGGGCCGGTGGTGGCTTGCTCTCCACCAGCCAGCAGGCCCCAGCTCTGAGTGGCAGTGGTGAGTGGCTGGCGGTCGTCAGCGATCACGGCGGCCGACCCACAGTGCAGCTGCGCCGCCTCAGCGACGGATCCGTTGTCTCTGTTCCCCAGCTGAGCCGACATCAGCCCCACAGCTCCCCCTCCCTGAGCTGGAACGGCCGATACCTGGCAGCGATCACCCAGCGGGGGCGCCGCCGACTTGCGGTGGTGACCGACCGTCTGAACGGACGCATGCACCCCCTGCCGCTGCCCGGGGGCCGAGACCCAGTGCTGCTCAGCCTTGCGCCGGATGCACAGCAGATCGCCCTGCAGGTGACGGATCAAGGCCGGTGGCGCGTGGAACTGCTGGATCTGAGTGATCTGCTCGAGCCGGATCGTCCTCCGGGGCAGAGCCTCTCCACACCGGCGCTGTCGTCAGAGCCATGATCCGCGTCGCTCTGATTTTCAGCCTGGCGTTTGTGACCGGCTGCAGCAGTCCCAGGCCCACGCCCCGGCCCGACCTCAACGGCCTGCTGCGTCAATCCGTGAACAGCCGGCGGGATCCATCCCTGGGGGGACGCTGGCTGGCAAGCCTGGGCCAACGCAATGGACGGGAGCGGGTCGAACTAATCGACCTGCGCAGCCGCAGCCCCGTCCCATTGCCGGGCCTCAACCGTGCTGATGCCCAACCGATCAGCGTCAGCGTCAGTGCCGATGGGCAACGCCTGGCCGTGGTCCAGCAACGGGAGGACCGCACCGAACTGGTGCTCTACAGGCGCAACGTCGGGGCGACACAACGGCTGCCCCTGGATCCACCGGGTGTGCCCCGCAGCGTCAGCCTGGACGGTTCAGGCCGGCGACTGGCGGTGCAGGTGAGCCGGAACGGACGCTGGGATGTGGATCTGATCCGCCTGCCCTGATCAGGGCAGCAGCCCCGCCCAGTGCAGGAAGGTGTCGCGGCTGAGCACCTCGATCAACAGCACCGCCACAAAACCCACCATGGCGAAACGGCCATTCACCCGCTCGGCATAACCACTCCAGCCGAAGGCGGGCACATCGTTGGTGGTGGCGGACGTCTCCGGAACGGACGTGGTGTCAGGGGTCTCGCTGGTGGAGGTCATCCGGCCGGTTCAGGAACGCCCGAAGTCATAGCTGGTCGCCGGGATCAGCCGCCAGTCGTGATCACCGCTGAGCTCCAGAACAGTGTCATGGAAGTCCTTCAGGGTTGGCCGGTGGCCCACGCTGATGAACGCCACCTCCCGATCCCGCAACAGGGAATAAAGGCGGGATTCGGTCTCAACATCCAGGGCACTGGTGGCTTCATCCAGCACCACGACCTTGGGCGAATTGAGCAGCAGCCGCGCAAAGGCCAGTCGCTGCTGTTCACCCAGAGAGAGCAGCCGCGGCCAGTCCTGCTTGATGTCGAGGTCGGGATAGCGCTGCAGAAGTTTGCCCAACATCACCTGATCCAAAACAGCCCGTAGCTGTTCATCGCTGAAACGGGCCTGATCGAGGGGATAACAGAGCTGTTCGCGCAGAGATCCCAGTGCCATGTAGGGCTTCTGGGGGATGAAAAGGAGATCGCCCTGCCCCGGGGAATAAACGGTGCCCGTCGGCGACCCCCACAGGCCACTCACCACCCGCAGCAGTGAGGTCTTGCCGCAGCCGGAGGGTCCGACCACCAGCAGGCCCTCGGCGTTGTCCAGGGAGAAACTGAGGTCTCGCACCAGCACGTTGTCGGTGCGGGGTGTTTTGACCGTCACCCCCTGCAGCGCCAGGCGCTCAGAGGGCACAATCCGCGGCATGTAATCACTCCACTCCTCCGGATCGAGGTTGGAGATGTTGGATTGAAAGCCTTCAAGCCGGTTGATCGATGCCGAGAACCGAGCCAAGGCTTCGATGTTGTAGATGATGAAAAACAACGATCCTTCAACCAGGTTGTAGGCGACGTTCGCCTGGGCAAAGCCGCCGTAATCCATCTCCCCGGCAAGGATCGGAGCCGCAAGGATCAGATAGGGGATGAAATTGCTGGCGTAGATGCTTGAACGCTGCAGCACCCGCAGCAGCACCTCCCAGACAATCAGCAGATTGAAGTTTTCAACAACGGTGGCCAGGCGACGCGTCACCTCCTTGGCTTCCTGCTGCTCTCCGGCATAGAAAGCGATTGATTCAGCGTTGTCCCGCACCCGGACGAGGCCATAGCGGTAATCCGCTTCAAAGCGCAGTTGAAAGTTGTTCAACCGAACCAACTTTCGGCCGGCCACGATCATCAGGACAGAGACCCCGGATGCGTAGGCCAATAGGGCGAAGGTGAGCCCCTCACTCACCGAATAAAGGATGAGGATGTTGAGGGAAAAAGTGAGAATCGAATCAAAGATATTCAGCGCAAAACCAAGGGCCTGCGCCGTGAAATCACGAACATCCTCGGAAATCCGCTGATCGGGGTTATCAACATTGGTGGCCGCTTCATCGTTGGGATTGAGCACGTAATAGGCCCGATCCCGGAGGTAATCGTCCACCAGGCTCAGCGACAACCATTCCCGCCAGAACAGCCCCAGTTTCTGGGTGAAATAAAACTGCAGGCTGCGAATCGGCAGCGCGACCGCAAAACAGGCGCCGTAGATCCAGAGGTTGCGATACGACGCATCCCCGTCTTTGGAGATCAACGCATTGGTCAGATCCCTGGCGATGAATGTGATGCCGGCATTGATGCCGTTCACGCTCAACAGCATCAGGATGATCAGGCCGAGAAACAGCCAAGGCAGCCAGCGGCGGTGCCTCAGCTGCCCCCGCACGGAGGCGAACACCACGGCCCCCAGCACGAACAGGGCACTGACTCCTGCCCCCCATCCACGGGACCAGAGCATGGCCAGGGAGGACTGGACGCCCCCGAGGTACTGGCCGGTCAGCTCCGGCAACAGCCACGACAGGCCGTTCATCAACCCGGTGACCAGGAACAGCACGATCCCGGCCACACAGAAGAGCAGGCTCACCAGCAGTCCAAGGAACTGCCAGCCGTTGTCTTCGGTGTAGGGGAAGAAGTAGGGCTGCGAAAGCCGACGCAGCTTGGCGGCCTGATTGCGCAGGTTCTGAAGCTGGTGGGTCATGCCACTGCTGAACTGTGCTCAGTCTGGCTGCCGCCGCGCCGCTTCGCCGCTGACATCAACCGGGAGGCCACGCCAGAGGACGCCCACCGATCACGTGCACATGGAGGTGAAACACCGTCTGACCCGCACCGGCGCCGCTGTTGATCACCGTGCGGAAGTCATCCAGACCCTCCTGTTTGGCCACGCGGGCAGCCACCAGCAACAGATGGCCCAGCAAGGCCGCATCCTCGGCAGCACCAGACCGCAGACTCTCGATCGGCTTGCGGGGAATTACCAGCACGTGAACGGGCGCCTGGGGGGCGACGTCGCGAAAGGCCAGGCACTGCTCATCGCTGTAGACCTCATCGCACGGGATCTCGCCACGAAGGATCTTCCCGAAGATCGTGTCGTCTGCCATGGGCCTTGAAAACAAAGGAACAGCCGGACCGGTGTGACAGCAGGGGCATGAATCTCCTGCGTCACCCTCCACAGAATGCTGGCACGTTGTCTCAGTGCATCCCTGCAAGGTCTGGAGGCCAGACCAGTGGTGGTGGAGGTGGATCTCGCCCCGGGCCTGCCGGGCGTCCAGCTGGTGGGTCTGCCGGACAAGGCCATTCAGGAATCCCGGGAGCGGGTCCGATCCGCCCTGCGCAACAGCGGCTTCCGCGGCCCCCTGGTGCGCGTGGTGATCAACCTGGCTCCAGCCGATCTGCGCAAGGAAGGTCCCTCCTTTGATCTCCCCATCGCCCTAGCCCTTTTGGTGGCCAGCGGGCAGCTCGCCCGCCCTCAACTGGAGGGTCTCTGGTGCGCAGGTGAACTGGGCCTCGACGGCAGCCTCAGGCCCTGTCGCGGGGTGATCGCCCTCGCTGAACAGGCCAAGCAACAACAGGCCCGGGCCCTGGTTGTTCCTGCTGAGAATGTCCAGGAAGCGAGCCTGATTGAGGGGCTAGCGATCCGGACGGCGCCCAACCTGCGCGCGCTGGTTCGGCAGCTCAAAGGCGAGCAGCCGTGGCCTTTGAACGCGTGCATCCGCTCCCGCTGCTCAAACCGAGTCGTGAAGCCGGAGCCCGGGCCCTGCCTGGACAGCAGCCTGGCCTCCCGCGCTCTGGCCCTTTCGGCAGCCGGCGGCCATCACCTGCTGCTCGTGGGTCCCCCCGGCTGCGGCAAGACCCGCCTGGCCCATCAACTGCCGCGACTGCTGCCGGCCCTGAGCCGCAAGGAAGCGCTCTCCATCACACGCATCAATTCCGTCGCCGGCAATCTGCATGGCATCGAACACCTGCAGCAGCAGCGCCCCTTTCGATCGCCGCACCACAGCTGCTCAGCAGCCGCCTTGCTCGGCGGCGGACGCTCACCCCGCCCTGGTGAAGTGAGCCTGGCCCACGGTGGCGTGCTCTTCCTCGATGAGTTGGCGGAATTTCCGCGAACGGTGCTGGATCAATTGCGGCAGCCCCTGGAGGACGGCGCCGTGCAGATCAGCCGTGCCCAGCAGAGCACAGTGTTCCCGGCCCTGATCACGCTGGTGGCCGCCACCAATCCCTGCCCCTGCGGCTGGCATGGCGACCGCGACCATGGCTGTCGCTGCAGCATCAGCCAACGCCAGCGCTACTGGCAGCGGCTCTCCGGCCCGCTGCTGGATCGGCTCGATCTGCAACTGCGGCTGGAACGGCGCTCCGCCAGGGAGATGGCAGCAGTACTGAAACAACCCAGACAAACGCAAGCCTCAGCGTCCTGGTGCAAGCCCGCATTGATTGAACGAGCCCGGCAGCGGATGCAAAGGCGCAATCCCAATGGAGCCAGCAATGGGCGGCTATCGGCGGCAGCGCTGCAGCAGAGCGGAGCCATCGAGGCGACGGCGCTCGAACTCTGGGAACAGCTGATCAACCAGCGCGGCCTGAGCACGCGCAGCAGCCTTCAGCTGTTACGCGTGGCGCGCACCATTGCTGATCTCAACGACCGGACTACCGTCGATCGAAACGCAGTAGCGGAAGCGAGTTGCTTCCGCTGCACCGATCTGCTCAAGCAGCCTGGCGCTCAGTAGTCGCGGGCACGCTTGTCAGGTGTGTCCCGGTAGGGCTGGGTGCCGATCGGCGGGGGCTGGAGATGACGGTCGTCGAACGAACCCAGCGCATGGGTCATCGCTTCACCGAACCACTGGAACCACTGCACAACCGTTGTTTTCATCACGTCCTCCGGGGTCTGTCTTCAGTGTGAAATCACTGACAGAGGACGACAACAGGTGTTTTGACCGGTTCTGCGCCAGCTCAGTAGGACGGAGCCGTGGAACTCTCGATCTGTTCAGCCTCCAGCGGTGCAGGGCTCGCACTGGAACCGGTCACAGGCGCACTGTCCCGGTAGACATAGAGATGACCGAGGCTCTTCTTGCCGTAGGCGCGCCGCTTCAGGGTCCAGCCAGGCTCAAGCTTGAGTTGAACAAAACCGCTGGCGGCACCACCGGCCCGGGCCACGAGCATGGTGGGCTGCGAGGGATTCTTGGTAGGTGTGGCCAGCAGCTCGATGTCGCTGCCGGTGTTCACCACACTGAGCCTGTAACGGGTGCCAAGGTCATCACCACCAATGCGCAGGGAATAGCCGTTCCCATCGATGTAGCGGTTGCAGACCCCGGTGAAATCGAAGGTGGACAACAGCGGATCCACCATGGCCGGAGATCCTGCGGCCACAGCAAAACAGGGGCGTTTCGTGGTGCGCTGCTCGTAGATGTTCAGCTGTGAACGCTCGCCCTGACCGATCGGGGCCGACACCAAGACGAAGTTGCTCAACTCCACAGGCACTGCCGTGAACAACGAACCCTGGGCCAGGGCCACCGGTACCGAGGTCGCTGCGAGAGCGAGGCCGGCAGCGGCCACGGTTCGAAAGCGTGCCATCACGTCCATGGAGGAACTGAGCGGATCGTAAAAGTGATGCCTGAATCGGTCGCCCCCGATCAGGCCGGTTTGTTCAGGCGAATGGCGAACAAAAGGGTTCCCACCGTTCCAGGGGCCGCCAGCGCCAGGATCCAGCTGGTGGTTTTGACCCCGAGATCAGGATCGCCGTAGGCCAGTTCAAACACACAACCGGTGCTGGCGATACCCAGAACACAGGCGAGGGCCAGGAAGACGCCGGCCAGGGGTTTCATCGGCATAACTCAGGCGACGCTCCGCACATCTTGGCGCTCGAAGCCCTTCTCCTTGAGCTCCTTCTGCAGACCGTCTTCATCAGTGACGCGATCGACAAACAACACGCCATTGAGATGGTCCATCTCGTGCTGAATGCAACGGGCCATTAAGCCATCGGCCTTCATCTTCCGGGGCCGACCCATCTCATCGCGGAAGCTCAGTTCAATCGCGGTGGGGCGCACCACATCGAGATACACCCCAGGGATGCTGAGACAGCCCTCTTCGTAAGTGTCGAGCCCGGCGCTGGCCGCCGTGATCTCCGGATTGATCAACACCAGGGGAGGCGTGGCTGCATTTTCAAGGTCGAGATCAATCACCAGGAGCTGCTGGTGAATCCCCACCTGAGGAGCCGCCAGGCCAATGCCCTTGGCGGTGTACATGCTGCGCAGCATGTCGCGGGCCAGCTCCCGCACCTGCTCATTCACCTTGCCGATGCGTCGCGCAGGCTGCCGCAGCACCTCATCGCCCAG
>ENA-OSEY01001226-OSEY01001226.1-marine-metagenome-genome-assembly--contig:-NODE-1226-length-18098-cov-17.414294_pt1 | contig 18098 bp, 13 predicted proteins | sample MGYA00248465_ERZ534230 | MGnify/ENA primary metagenome ERZ534230 (study PRJEB26409, sample SAMN06344110) | marine metagenome | isolation source: Sea water from surface | place: Atlantic Ocean:Southern...
TACACTGCAGACAACAATGTAAAAATGTATGCCTGCAAAATCGAAACAATTAATTCGAAACCATAAATTCCTAAACCAAGGGTGAACCAAGCAAGTCCTACAGGTGCTTTGGAAAGAATATAATCTGCACCACCTGGTTGAACAATGAAGAAATACGCAGATGCCAATAACAGACTCAACATAACATGACCTGCAACCAAGTTTGCAAAAAGTCGGACCGCTAAACTAAAAGGTCTTACAAGTAAAACTGAAACGAGTTCAATGATTCCAACTAGAGGTTTTAGGGCAACTGGAACACCAGGTGGCCAAACTAAATGAGATATGTAGCCAAAACCTTCTTCTCTTATTCCTACAAAAACAAAAATAAAATATGTAATCAGACTTAAGAACAATGGAAGAGCCATGCGAGAAGTGACTGGAAAGTTTATTAATGGAGCTACCTCAAAAAGATTACCAACAAGAATAAAAAGAAAAATTGAAACTAGGTAGGGAGTAAATTTTTCACCACCTCTTCCAATTACACCAAGAGCAATCTCATCTTTAACAAATGAAAAAATAGACTCAACTGCTGACTGTAATTTGCCTGGTACAACAGATTTTTTTCTTAATCCAAAAAATACAACTACGACTGGGATAATTGCTGCCAAGAGAATCAGTACTTCAGTTCTCGAAATCTGAGTACCCGCAAAATTTGTGAACTCGAATAACTCTTTTACGTTTGCAGGTTTGCAAACAACTTGATTTACAAAATCACAAGTTTCAGCTGCTGTTATCATTTGCCCAATCTAAATCTGTGTCTTTTCTCTTAATAACCATAGTCATCTCTATGAATAACATAGCTAAAAAGACAATTGGCACTGTCAAAGACATTGCCAAATTATCAACAGAATATACACTTTTTAGTAATAAGAGAAACCCAAATATAAAAATTAATCTAAAAACATAGCCAAATAAAGCGGCAAAATAATAAAAATTAAGAGAAATTTTTGCCGCATAAGACATGATTACTGCTCCAAGAAAAAAACCAGTAGCTACTATTAAAGAGGAGAATAATGAAGAGAAAAAGGCCTCTTGTGATCTCAGCAAAAATACGATAGGTGTAAGCACATATATAGGGGAAGATCTCAAAAGCATTCTTTTTGCTATCTCAATCTCAACGTTCAATATCTTCACCTTCCATCTTTTTTGATATTTTCCACATTCTCCTGTATCCATCATATATTCCAACCAACACGAATATCACTACAGGAAATGGTTCATATCCTATAAAGTACTGGATAGCAAGACCAATCATCAAACCACTTAATATAGATGTTGAAAAAGATGATACAGGACCAAATTCTTGAAGGCTTAATTTAGACTTAGCCATAAGGTTGAAATTCTTTTGCAATATCTCGAACTTTTGTTTCAAGTTCATTGAGTTTTTTATCATCATTTCTTGACTTTAAAATTTCAGAAATAAGATAGCCAACTTCAATCATTTCTTTTTCAGCCATTCCACAGGTTGTGACAGCAGGTGTACCCATTCGGATTCCTGAAGTAATGAAAGGTGACCTTGGGTCAAAAGGAATAGCATTTCGATTTAAGGTTATTCCTTTGTTATTTAATAAAATACCGGCATCTTTTCCAGTCAATTCATCATCAACACTTCTAGTGTCAACTAGAACAATATGATTCTCCGTTCCACCACTTACTACTCTTAATCCTTCGCCAATAAATGATTCGGCTAATGCTACTGCGTTGTTTAAAATTTGTTGAGCATAGCTTTTGTAATCTTCTGTCATGGCCTCTTTAAAACAAACTGCTTTAGCAGCTATTTGATTGTTTAGTGGCCCTCCCTGAGCACCTGGGAAAATATTTTTATCTATAGTTTTTGCTAATTCTTCTTTACACAAAATAAGTCCACCCCTTGGACCTCTTAATGCTTTGTGTGTAGTCGCAGTTACTACATGAGCATATTTTGTTGGATTTTCAACAACTTTTCCTGCAACAAGTCCTATAAAATGAGCTGCATCTACAAGCAGATATGCCCCTACCTCATCAGCTATCTCCCTAAACCTCTTATAATCTAGAGATTGTGAATATGAAGAATATCCTGCAATTATCAGTTTCGGTTTATTCTCCACTGCCATTCTGTAGACTTCTTCCATGTCGATGAGCTCTGTGTCTTTATCCAGTCCGTACCCAATAAAGTTATAAACTCTACCTGAAAAATTTACTGGTGAACCATGAGTCAAGTGACCACCTTGATCCAGTGACATACCTAAAACGGTATCGCCTGGTTCAAGTAGAGATAGGTACACTGCCATGTTGGCAGAAGATCCGGAATGGGGCTGGACATTGGCATGATCTGATTCAAATAACTCACATGCTCTATCAATAGCTAATTGCTCAATTTCATCAATAATTTCACATCCCTCGTAATACCTTCTCCCGGGAAATCCCTCTGAATATTTATTAGTTAGAATTGAGCCGGAAGCCTCCATTACAGCTTTTGACGCAAAGTTTTCAGAAGCTATTAAGTGTATGTGTGAATTTTGACGACCAAGATCAGAATCAATTAATCCAGCTACCTCTTTATCCACAGAGGATAAGGATTCTTGAGATGCTCCGTTTTGTGTCATATATATATCCTAACAGTAACTTGGAGGCCATTTAAGTGGGCCTTGCCTTAAAACCTCTCCACCATCAACTCTAAGGTCAACAACAGTTGAACCATTTCCATGGAGAGACTCACCAGATAAGTAATAAGAAATTTTATCTCCAAATATGTCTTTTGCTTGTTTATCGCTTGTAATCTCCTCTTCACCAGAAATATTTGCGCTTGTTACAGCGAGAGGTCCGGTCAATTTAAGAAGGTTGATTGCTAGTTCATTTTCTGGCACCCTTACTCCAATTGAGCTAGGTTCTTTAGTTCCAACCCCATTTGCAAAATCGTTGGAAGTTTCAACAATAATAGTTAATGGTCCAGGCCAATATAATTCCACAACATCAGGGATAGTTGTCACAAGGTTTAGTTTTTGTATTTCATAAAATGAACTAATAAGAATCGATAAAGGTTTTGTGTCACTTCTTTCTTTTAAAGAGAATATTTTATCTACTGCAGTTTGTGAATAGGGATCAACACCTATCCCATAAACTGTTTCAGTAGGAATACCAATGACTTCCCCATTTTTGATGGCATCAATTGCTGATTCCAAATTATTTTCTTGCAACAATGTATCTGTCTCTTTCAACTAAGTCTTTCTCTAATTTTACATCTTTCCAATCAGTAAATGAATCTCGTAAAGATTGGGCATGAGATGTGTCTACTTCAAGCACTAGTAATAGATCATTTGAATCAGTGTTTTTTAAATTATCTAATAATTTATTTATATAAAGAAGCCCATCTTCTCCACCATCAAGAGCGATTAATGGTTCATAATCTATGACTTCTTTTTGTAGTGTTGGGAGATTGCTTGTAGGAATATAAGGAAGGTTAGCAACAATAAGATCAAAATCTAATTTTTCTACGTTGGTTAAAAGATCAGACTGATAAAAATTCACTTCAAGATTGTTTATCTCGGCATTTTCTTTTGCCAAAGTTATAGCATCATTAGATATATCTACTGCATGCACTTCTGAGTCAGGAAATAGTTTTTTCATCATGAGTGCTATACATCCAGATCCGGTGCCAACATCTAAGATTTTTTTTGGTGCAATAACATTGTTTTTAATAATCTCAATCATATATTCAGTTTCAGGCCTAGGTATCAGACACCGCTGATCAACATTAATTTGAATTGAATAAAAAGGAACATACTCTTCAATGTATTGCAAGGGTTCTCCATTTAGTCTTCTTGAAAGTAAATCGGTATAAGATGACTGATAATCAAACTGAGAACCTGTAATCTCTTTAGCTTTTTCACGCAATCTTGCTAATTCGTGTTCAGGAATATTTTGAATTCCCATTATTCATCAAGGTTTGCTAGTCTTGATGCCTCATTGTCAGAAACCAATGCATCTATGAATTCATCTAAATCTCCATCAAGAACTTGGTCTAATTTTTTAAGTGTTAAATTAATTCTGTGGTCTGAAACTCTATTGTCTTTGTAATTGTAAGTTCTTATTTTATCTGATCTCTCTCCAGAACCTACTTGTTCTTTTCTGTCTTTGGCTCTTTCAGCTGCAGCTTTTTCTTGCTCAGCCTTTAAAAGACGTGCTCTTAAAATTCGCATAGCTTTTTCTTTATTTTGTAGTTGGGATTTTTCATCTTGGCAGGAAACGACTAACCCAGTTGGAATATGAGTAATTCTTACAGCTGAGTCAGTAGTATTGACACTTTGTCCTCCTGGCCCACTAGACCTGTAAACATCCACTTTTAAGTCATTTTGATCTATATTTATGTCAACTTCTTCGGCTTCTGGTAAAACTGCTACGGTAGCAATAGAAGTATGGACTCTACCTTGCGATTCTGTTTTAGGTACCCTTTGTACTCGATGTGCTCCGGCTTCAAATTTAAGCTTTGAATAAACTCCTTTAGATTTTATGGCGAAAATAATTTTGCTATAGCCTCCCATATCAGAGTCAGTTATTTCTATAGGCTCTACCTTCCATGAACTTCTTTCTGCAAATCTTGTATACATTTTATAGAGGTCACCTACCCATATAGCTGCTTCCTCCCCTCCTGCTCCAGGCCTTATTTCTACAAGGACGTCTTTATCATCAGATGGGTCTTTAGGAAGAAGTGAAATTTTTATTTTTTGTACTAAAGGATCAAGCTTTAATTTATTCTCAGAAATTATTTCTTCAAACTCAGACTTCATTTCTTCATCAGATTCTGATTGAAATAATTCTTCAGCATCAGCTATTTCGAGATTTATTTCTTTCCATTCTCCAAATAATTCAACAATTGCAGATACATCACTATGTTTTTTTGCCATTTCTGCGTAGGCTTTTTGATCACTAGATATATCCATTTCAGACAATTGTTTTTCTATTTCAGGTAGTGAAGCTTCAATTGCAATTAATTTTTCATGAAGTGAATTATCCAATTTTGACCTCACTTGTGTTTTGAAGAATTTTATCAAATCGATCTGTATTTTCTGAATGAGTAATACAATTAGCCATTGATAAAATTGCGACTTCTATTTGTTCTTTTGATGGATTTTTAGTTGTTATTTTTTGTACCCAAATACCAGGAGTAGCAAATATTTTGGCAATAATTGAGTCAGAGTTTTTAAAATTAAATTTAAGCACTTCATAAGAAATCATAGAAACAAGCACAACGTGTAAAAGTCTTGTAACTGTTGTCATAACAATATCTAGATTTGGAATAAAGGGTAAGGTAAGAAGGCTAATGAGAACTATCAAAAAAAGGAAGGAAGTACCGCATCTAACATGCTCCTTTGGGTATTTCATGACATTGTCAAACTCAAGTGATTGCAGGTCTTCATAAGAAGCAATAGTCATATGCTCTGCTCCGTGGTATTCAAAAAGTTCTTGAGCGTCCTTTGTTCTACCAATTAAGTAAACATATATTATTACTATTACTCCTCGAAATAGTCCTTCAATTAGACCTGTACCAATCTGGGGATAATTTATCATTTCAACGAGTAATCTTGGACCAGCAATAAAAAGTAAAAGAACTGCGATTAATACAGAATAGGTAACAACCTTTGACAATAAACTTTCCTCCTCATCTTCAAATTTAGAATAAATTTTTTCCGATAATGTAATTGCCTTAAACCCAACATACATTGAGTCAATTAGAGCTCCAAAGCCTCTTATAAATGGAGATGACCAAAATTTATTTCTTTGCACTAGAGGAATCCTTGGCTCATAATATCTGTGTAGATTGTCATCTTTATCTCTAATACCTAGAGACCAACCTTTTGGACTTTGTATAAGAACACCACCAATTACTGCTTGGCCACCATAAGAAATATTAATATCAGACATAATAAATTAAGAAAAGCTGAGTTATTCTTCTTCTTGAGAAGATACTTCAGCTTTAGGGGCTTGTCTTGTACTGGTAGATCCGTAACGTTGTTTAAATCTTTCAACTCTTCCTGTAGAGTCAACAAGTTTTTGCTTTCCTGTAAAGAAAGGATGGCTTGCACTAGAGATTTCTAGTTTAACTAATGGATATTCATTTCCATCTTCCCATTGAATAGTTTCATTTGTTTTTATAGTTGAACGAGTAAGGAATGCGAAACCCGCATCTTCATCCTGAAAAACAACTTCTCTATAATCTGGGTGTATACCTTGTTTCATAATTCCACTTTACAATAATATCTAATCTACTTTATATGATTATTTTGCTTTTGCTACATCTTTTAAGAAAGCATCGTTGCTCTTTGTCTCTTTTAATTTATCAATTAAAAGCTCTGTTGCGGCTCCGCCTTCAAGAGCAACTAAAACTCTTCTTAATGCCCATAACGATTCAAGTTCTTTTGGAGATACAAGTCTTTGCTCTTCTCTCGTACCTGAAGGAGTGACATCAATAGCTGGGAAAACTCGTTTATCTGCAAGTTGTCTATCAAGTCGTAACTCCATATTTCCAGTTCCTTTAAACTCTTCAAAGATAACCTCATCCATTTTTGAACCAGTCTCAACAAGGGCAGTACCAAGAATGGTTAAACTACCTCCACCTTCAATATTTCTTGCTGCACCAAAGAACTGTTTTGGAGGTGTTAATGCCGTCGAATCGACACCACCTGATAAAATTCTGCCGCTCGCAGGTGTTGCTAAGTTGTGGGCACGAGCAAGACGAGTAATAGAATCAAGTAAAATGACAACATCCTTTCCTTCTTCTACTAGTCTTTTAGCTCTTTCAATTGCTAATTTTGATACCTGTGTATGTTCATCTGGTGGTCTATCAAATGTTGAAAATACAACTTCACCATCAACAGATCGCTGCATATCGGTGACCTCCTCAGGCCTTTCATCAACAAGTACTACCATCAAATAAACTTCAGGATTGTTGGTAGTAATTGAGTTTGCAATTTCTTTCAAAATTGTTGTTTTGCCTGCTTTAGGAGGGGAAACAATCAACCCTCTCTGGCCTTTTCCTATTGGTGCAATTAAATCAACAATTCTTGGAAGAATTTTCTGTGGACTTCCATCAATTTCTAGCTTTAATCTCTCATCTGGAAACAACGGTGTTAATTTATTAAAATCTACTCGTCTGGCAAGTAATTCTGGGTCTGCACCATTGACTGTTTTTGGTTCAATTAATGCAGGATACTTTTCTTTTTGTCTAGGTGCACGAATTGGACCGCTAACTAAGTCTCCCTTTCGCATTCTGTATTTCTTAATAACTCCAGCAGCGACATAAACATCTTCTTCACTTGGTTTATATCCATTACATCTTAAAAACCCATATCCTTCAGGTAATGTATCCAAGATACCTTCTCTTATTTCACCTTTTTTAATTTCGCTGCTTCCAGAACTGACAACAGCAGGAGCATCATCATCTTTAGATGTGCTTATAACTTCCGGTGTCTCTACTTCGATTGACTCTAAAATATCATCACTGTGTTCAACTAGTAGATCAATTAATTTTGCTTTTTGGAGTCCCTTATGTTCAATACCTAAACTTTCAGCTATTGACCTCAAGTCTGCAACTGGTTTTGATTGTAACTGTGATCTTGCGGACATATTTTCTCCTATATATAAATCAAATTTGTTTGAAATGATTTGTGAATTGTATTTGTCTGAAAGACATTCTCATTATATACATATATTTATTAAATCAACAAGATTTAAAATTAATTAGTTTTGATTAATGAATATGGAACAACAAAAATTAATGTCATTAAATAGTAAACAATTCCAAATATTGCCATTTCTGGAATATTCAAGATAATTGATAATGTCAAAACAATTGGAAAGTTTTGACAAAGCGCCTCTATAAGCACTGTTCTATCATCGACCCTACTAATCTGGGTTAATTTTGATGTTAAGTTTTGCAAAACATATATTGAGAAAATAGAACTAAACACCAAAATTATACTTTCACCAAAATAGTTAATAAGCGGTTCTCGAAGTTCATATGGTCCAGTAATTGTAATTGTTAAAATATAAATCTTTAAAAACTTATCAAGAAAAGGTGAAGTTTTTTTAACTATTTTTATTTCTTTATAATTTAGGTAGAAGCCAGTCATGTAGGGAGCAAATATAAGTAATGCTAACTGTACAAATGTTTGGAGAATATTGAAATTAAAATCATCTAAGTTTACGCTTATCAAACTCAACCACAAAACAGTTGTTAAAGGAGATACAAGTGAAGTAATTGAAGTGAGTGTTACTGATAATGGAATATTGCCATCCTTAAAATGAGTAAGAATACCAGAAATAAAACCACCAGGAGCCAAAAGCACTACAGCTATTGATAAAGAAAAAATACTATCACTAAAAATTTGAGAGAGAATGAGGCCTATTGCTGGAAGTGTTATGATTTGAAATAATAAAGCATATGTCAATGTTTTCCTGTCTTTAAAAGTAGTCTGAATACTTTCCAAAGAAGACTGTGTTCCTAAAAAGTAAAAAAGCACTGGAATCATTGGGGGTATCGTTCTTAAAGTAAGCGACGAGTCGATTAATCCCTGTAAGTTATCCATACTAAAGATATTAATTAATTTTTTTTACTTTTATTGTTTTACCAAAACTTTAGCTACAGAGATCTATAAATTCCTGTAAATAACTAACCTCTGTATCAGTTAAAACATTTGTTTCACGATAAAAAACATAATCTCCACCGAAATAAAGAACTAGAGAATCTGCAAAAAGTTCTTCACTACCAAAATACTCCTGGGCCTGCTTTCTTTTGTTTGAACCATCTGGCGCAATACAGTTCCTACTGAGGTAAGAAAATGCATGTGAAGACTCGTGTAGCAATGTATCAAAAGCCCTATCTGCCTTGAAGGCTCTATTTGATACCCAAATCGATAATTTCCAATCAGCATTTGTATCCCCATTTTTAAATGTTCCTACTGAGTCCCATACACCAAATGGACATTCCCCCAGCATTTCTACCCCGTAGAGATGGCAACCATTTATAAATGATATTTTTTCTAACATTGTTTGCTTATACACTTCAGGAAGATTTTGTACCAAAGAATCTAATAAAGTTTGGTTTTCACCCTCGAATCCATCAAAAGCTGCATATACACCGTCGTATGGGGCGGCGTCTATTGGATTATCATCATTTATAGTCACCGAATCTTTCTCTGGGGTTACCTCAACTGTTGTGGTTGTTGTTGGGATAGTAGTAGTTGTAGTTGTCGTAGATGTTGTAGTTGTCGTAGATGTTGAAGTTGTAGTAGACGTTGTGGTTGTAGTAGACGTTGTGGTTGTCGAAGACGTTGTGGTTGTAGTAGATGTTGAAGTTGTCGTAGATGTTGTAGTTGTTGCAATGCCGCTCAAGATATTGTTGTATGAAACAATTAAGAATATCCCAATAGCTAGTATTGAAAAAGACACCCATGTTGCTCTGTTATTCATTAAGCTTTAGCGAATTGAATCTTCTAATTCTTCCTCAATTATTTCACCTATTTCTTCATCTGAAGCAATTTCACTGCCATCGTAATCCAGAGGTCTATTTAATTCAGCATATTTTTTCATGAAATTTCCTAAAATAAGAATAATCAAAATATAGAAAAGCAAAACTAGAGCAAATCTATACGCTAATGATCCACTCTGCAACAATGTCTGCTGCATGGCATTAAATTCACTGTCTGGGGGTAATACCAAAATTCTAATAAACAGCCATACACTTATTAGGAAACTAACAACAGGCAATGCCTGGTTTAATCCTTTTGAATCTCCAATTGCATCAAACAACTCATTGCCACCCCATGGAACAGCTTTAAAGATGACACCCTCAAGACACATAAGGTAAGTCAATTTACAAACTGCCATTAGTACACCTGAATTTTGTACCGAATCAAATGAGGTTGCATAGAAGAATAAATATCCGACAATAGCCAAAGAGATCATAGAGAAAAACTTGGGTGATAGATTTGCTTGGCGACGATTTGAAACTATGTGCAAAGAAGCTATGAAACCTAATATAAAACCAAAAGGAAGGTCTATAACAATAAATAGTATGGTGGATAAAATAGCAAAGAACATAGCTTGCGGATTCCAACTAAATCTTGTTTTTTGATTATATTTAAAGTATTCAATCAAAGACTCAATTCCCTCGTAAGAGAATGTTACAATAATCAACCCAAACAAAACACCAAGAAATATTGCTAGATTTTGTGGCTCTACAGAAAATGTAAAACCCTCTTCAACGAAAGCATATATCAAAGAAGTAATCATTGCCATTAATGAAATCTCCATGAATGTCTCTAGTCTGGTTTTCTCCTGTAAGACACTCTCTCTTCTTGTCCATTTCACTCTGTAGTGTGAAATAATTCTATTGAACCATTCTTGTGCTAGTAGAACAGCATAAAATAAAAATATAATCATAGAGGTAATACCAAATGCAAATGCATTTTTTGCCTGATCTGAAAAGTCTATATCACTAAATAGTGGAATGGTTGTTATTAGTTGGTTTGTAAATTCGATATTACCAACTGTAGAACTTTCTTCTGTAGCGTCTAAGTTGATATCGGGTGTTGCAATAGTAGTCGGAACTAATATTGGTAGTTCAGGTATTTCATCAATAATAAATTCCTCTGATTCATACTCTTCTGTAACTTCTCTTAAACAGAAAGTATGAGTGCAGTCATCGCCCGTGTATTGAACAAAATTAAATGTTGATATTTTTAATTTTATGAATAATTTAGACTCTCCGCTCCACTTAATTGTTCTTGAACCAATAAGTTCATCCATTGTGATATTGTCAATGATTAGTGGGTTTTCAATTTGTCCATCTTCAGGATTTTCAAATAATACCTCCAGAACTATATTTTGTAAGTTTTCAACTTCGTTCATTGACCAGGAAATAACTAAATCATTTGAGTCAACTCGTTGTGCGGAAATGTTGATTTCAGCATCTTCGATATCTCCAGCATTTATAAAAAATAAAAATATGAGGAAAACAGAAATAAATTTTTTAGACTTCATCCAAATACCTCAATTTTTGTCAACATACCTACAACAACCAGTCTTTGCCTAGCTGAGAATTTTGGATGACAAGTTGTTAATGTAATCCTGTCATCTCCAAATGAAGATAACAGATATGTTTCACTTGGATCTACAATTTTTATTTCACTCACCGTATATGTATATTGGTTTGAATTAGTTTGAAAGTATATGTTATCTCCGGGTTCAAGTTTATCTAAATTTTTAAATGGGGCACCGTAAGTAGTTCTGTGCCCGGCAATAGCAAAATTTCCACCTGTTCCTGGAAGAGCTGTAGATAGATAATAACCAGGACCAAACTCTAATTTTTCTAAGCTCGAACCGTAAACAACATAGTGGTCAATATTTGATGGGAATATTATTAATCTTCCTACAACATCAGGAAGAAACTCCTCATTGGCATTTGTGTTTCTCATTGTTTTGCTAACAAGACTTAGAACAGATTCTTGAAACTCCCCTGTTTCATCAAGTGATACATTTGTTTCTAAAGAATTTGAATTTATAGATCGCAATTCTTCAAGTGAAATATTCTGGTTTTGTTGATATTTGACACTAAGTAAATTTTGCTCATCATCTAATACTGACATTGAGAAAAAAGTTTGACTTATTGAATAAATAATTACTAGAAGACCAGCTATCAATAAGCCAAGTCCAAGTGGAACAATCCCAGGTCTTCGTCCACTATTTGTTACATAGGCAGATTTTTGTCTGGTTGCTGTACTTACTCTGTCGTTGAAATTTAAACTTGGTAAAGAAAGGTGTTTACTTACTGGCTTCTTTGTAAATAAAATTGTAAAACGACTCGACATTAATAAGTTAAGTCTTTCTCTTAAAAGCTCTTCATTTACTTCGATTCCTAAATATTTTGAGTTTTTACTTACATTTTCTACAGCTGCAATCATGTAATCCATTTCATTCAACATGCCTGTTACTTCTGTAAGGTAATTTTTAGAATTTAATACTGGATTAAATTTTTTACCAATATCAATACTTATTAAGACTTCTGTCCCAATTGTATTTTCAATGATTTTTTTTAAAGTATTTGATTTTATATAAACTTCAGCAAGCTCAACTTCGTATTCTTGTGTGAGTAAATTGACAGATTTTTGATTTTCTATTTCATTGTTATTAATAGAAATTTCATCTGAACTCTCTTCAGAACTCATCTCATTATTTTGTACCTGTATGGTTCCATAAACTATATTGCTAATCTCATTAGCGATGTCAGGATTTTCTAATAAGAAAAACTTTGCCTTTTGTTTTCCATAAGCAATCTTTTCATTTTCATATAAATACCATGTTCCCTTTTTCTTGATTACTTCTTTTTCAACAGCAAGGTCTAGTAAATCTCCTCCATAAACAAATTCTCTATCATCTATTGCTATATCGTTAAAACCAACAGTTAAATTATTACTTTTTCTAGAAAATCTCGAAAAGCGTGGTTTTTTTACTTCGTCTTCAAGATCTGAATCGTAAATAAGATCACTATCTTGAACATCAGTGATGACATTTGGATCATTCTGTCTTTTTCTTCTAACCCTTAGGACTGCAAGGACTGCAACAATATTCAGGATTATAATAAAAAGATATACAAAAAAATACTGCACTAGTACCTATAGCCTCTCCTCAAAATAAGCCCACCAATCAACATAAGTAGAGAACCAAATAAAATTATTAATCTTCCAACATTAGTTCCTGTTATTGCATATCCATCATTGTTATTACAACTGGCATCTCCAGGACAAAGTGGTGTTGGATTTGGAGAAGTTGCATTTTCATCATATACCCATTCAACAAAGTCATCACCAGGAAGGAAGAAAATATCTGTTCCATTATTTCCCATTTCTTCATCATCGCCAACTCCATCGATAATATTTTCAACTTCTATCCCCTCAATAGGATTTTGTTCGTCAGTCGGACTGATTCCATTGTCAATACAGTCTGAAGTCTTGTTTTTAACCATTGTTTGTGTCTTGTTGTTTTTAACATTTGTAACTTCAAACTCTACGGTGAAAAACTTATCTTCACTAATTTCAAAACTGGAGAACTGAATAAACTGTCCTGCTGGAATAGTTTCTTGTTTTTCAAACACTGTAAATTTATCGACCCACACTCTTTGAATAACTTCTGCATCAACATTGGACCTTGTGTTGTCAACAGTAATGCCAAACATAGCTCCACCGTCTTCATCACAAACCCTATTTGTCGAAATTAAAGGTTCGAAAATAAATAAGTTCTCAGGAAGAGTTGTAGTAGTAGTTGTGCAATTAAGTGTTAATGAAGTTGAAGAAGTCCAATTACCATCAACAGATATAGTAGAGGCATCGCTAGTTGCATCAATTATTCTCCACTGTATATTTTGTCCATCTGAAATTTGTAGGGTCTTTGTTGTGTCATTACCTGCACCGATGACTAAAGTCTCGTATCGAGCAAATGCACCATTATCTATCTTGTACTCCAGCAAGTATGATTTTTGCGAACTAGAGATATTTGTAACTTTAATAGTTGAAAGCGCCTTATTATCTACACAAGTTCCAAGCGAATGGAGAATTTGTTGACTTGTTCCATTTTGACAGTTTGTTGGTGATGTGTCAGTTAAAGTCTTATAGGCGTCATCAGCAAGATTCGTTGGTTTATATCTCCAATAAATTTGGGTTCCTGGAGATACTTGAATTAAATCCGTAAAGTGAGTTTGGTTGGAAGCTATCAAAACTGGGGTCTCATTATTCCAACTTACCCCATCAAATGAGTAGGAATATGTGACAGTCAAGCTTGTACTTGTTGGGTTAGAGATTTTTGCTTGAGAGAATGGATCATTCTCGCTACAAATAAACTCATTTACCGCAGTTAAGCTATTTCCAGTTGATGTGCAGTTTGTAATTTTGTAAACTAATCCACTATTAGTCCAATTTGTAGTTCCAGATGGAGCATATTGAAATTCAACATAAGGATCAATCAATGTGTAATCAACGGTCTTTTGTTGATTAGCATTAATTGGAGTGGTCGTTAAAGTCTTCCATGTATCAGTTTGTAAATATCTATATTGAACAGTCACACTTCCATCGACTGAAGAAGTGTTATTCAAGGTTAATGTTACCTTCGTATTGGTTGCTTGGTTGTTATTTACTGTAGACGCATCTTGACAGGCTGTTTGAGTTTGCAATGTAAAGACAGGTGTACATTGATTTGTCTTTGATAATGATGGTACTGAATTGTCATCACTAAAGTCAGTGTCTATAGATGCAATAAATTGCCATCTGATTGACTCTCCCTGTCTGATTGGCCATTTAAACTCACCACTTGATCCAGACGAGATTGCAACATTTGCAAACTTTGTCTCTGCTGTTCCATTATTGATTTGTACTTGAACGTTATAGTACTGAGTAACGGATCCGGTATTGTTAATGGTTAAAATAGAGTACTGCTCTCCATCTACACAATTACCTAAAGTATGAGTAAATGTTGAGTCTATTGAACACTCAGATTTGTAGGCTGATGACGCATTTGTCCAAGCTCCTGCGAAGTCATTATTAGCTAACGAGGATCTAAATTGCCAGTTAATATAACCATTAGCATTTAAAGCAGGTGCGCTAAATTCTTTAAAGGACCCAGCATTGATTGCCTCGATAGGCATTGTCGTATAGCCTGACCAAGTACCATTTAGAGATGACTTTGTTCTGTATTGCACTTCTACATAAACAATATTGTTTGTTGTTGAAGGATTGTTAATTTTAAAGGTTCCAATCCTTTGTCCCTCTACACAATTAGCGAAACTATGTTCATAAGTTAATTGGCTAATAACTATTTCATCACAATTAATTGCAGGTTTGTCATTCGTTAGTTCTTCATCAGCACTTGCAACACCCGCAGCTGTACTTGCATACTTATACTTCCACTTAACAATTGATCCATTCGCAATATTGTTTTGAGTAAATACCTTATCTGCAGTCGTTGTAACTTTCTGGCTTATTGCATGGTTATTCCATGAATTTCCACCATCATAACTAATCCAAATATCCGCATACACATCAACAGATCCAATATTTTTCAAAGTAAGTGTTGATGAGGCTTTTCTGTCAACACAAGATCCAATCGCAACTGTGTGTTCAAGAAGACCCTCACATAATACTGACAAAGGAGTAGGTGTTGCCAATTCAAATGATTTTGTTGATAAAGCATTCACAGATAGTGTATCTTTATATCTCCACGAAATTGTAGAATCTGAAGGTACCGAAACTGAAACAGATTCTTCTACACCATTCTGTATAGCTGTATAGTAATTATTTGTCTGTGCGCCTTTTGGATTAGTCCATGTTCCACCATCAATTTGATATTCAATTTCAAAAAATGCTGGTGCCCCTGTGCTTGCTTTATTGCGGTAATAAAATACTGAATTTCTCGTACCATTAACACACGCGTCTAATGCAACTCTTACTTCAATATCACCTGAACAATTAACTGGTCCCAAAGTATCTAAAGTCTTATACTCAACACCTGTAAAGCTGTTACTAGTAGAAGTCTTATACCTCAATGTAAAGTAACTACCCTCTGGTAGGTTGACAAGATCATCTTTACTTCCCTGAGCTGGTAATCCAAAATTGTCTGTGACTGATAACCAGTTTGAGGGATTTTGTTCGAGAGCATACTCAATCAAATAATATACGTCTGAAGAACTGTTATTTACGGACGTAACTGTTGCGGTTTTAGAACCATTAGATGCACATGTGTTTCCAATTAAACCATCAACTTCATTTTGTGATGTACAAGAAATTGTCATTACAGTCGTTTCTTGATAGTTTGTTGAGAAGGTTGCATTGTCCTTGGAAGTCTTGTATCTCCATTGAATCGTATCAGCGTTTGTAAGATTTGGTTTTTGAATTTGCACTTGAGAATTAGGCGCAACAATCACTGTGTTTTCAGATGTCCATGCACCTCCGTTAACTTTTGATTCAACTTGAAAATATACATCCGATGTTGCGGAAGCACCATTCTTTGCAAAAAAGTAGGCTTCTTTGGTCCCGTCTCTACATGACCCTTGTGATATTAAGAAACTTGGATCAATAATGTCACAATTTACTGCAGTTGATTGTAGCGCTGCTTGGGCTGGGGCTGTTGCCAGGGTATTTTGATCATCTGATACAGCATATCTCCACTCAATATATTTTCCTGAAGGAACAGATTGTGTAAATGGACTTGCTGAGGAATTAGCACTTACAAGAATATCAGCTGTGTGGGTTGTAAATCCACTCTCACCTTGAATTTTGTATTGAATTTTGTAACGTAGATCTGTACCTGTATTGTTTTGGATTACATAAGTGGCTGTAGCCTGACCGTTTGTATCACATTCGCCCATTGATAATGATTGAATAGTGTCAAAAGTACAATCAGCAACAGCACTATCAGTAAGTTCAATATAAGATACCCCTGAAGGACTTGCTACTTGAGTATGTGGATAATATTCTACTTTCAGTCTCTGACCAGACGGTACAGAGACGTTTCTTGTCTCTTCCTGGCCAGGCTGTACATCTTCAACTATGGTTAGGTAGTTGTTGCCACCATCTACTGAGTATCGAATATGAAACCATGTATTGTCATTTGATGTAACTGGGTTTTTTAGTGTAAGTGTGGCTTGTTGTGCTCCAGCGACACAGTTACCTAATATGAATTCAACTGTTCCTCCAACAACTGGACAATCAACTATATCAGACTGCACTACATCTGCAGTTGTTGAATATGCAGCTCCAAAATTATTTTGAACTGTTGATGCAGTTACTCTCCAATATATTTTTTGTGTATGCTGAACATCTATAGGTGTGATTGCTAGATTACTCGAGTGATTAATCTCAATAGTTGAATCAACAACTTCCCAGTTAGTACCGTTAAAGGACCTTTCGACCTTGAAATATAAAGTTCCGTATGTTTCGTTATTAGTTATTGTAAGTGTTGATGCTTTGACACCATTGGTACAAACACCAAGTGATTGAGTAACTGTAAAATTTGTCACACAATTGACAAATGTAGCAGTGTTGTCATACGTCCAATTACCCGTAAAAGTTGAGGTATATGACCATTCATATCTCCAGACTATTTTTTGGCCTTCAGCGACATTTATCGAGTCTGCAGTAATATATGGTGCTCCATTCGCTGGAAGAAGATCATCGAATAGGGAGGTGTTTACCCATGTACCAGATGATAATTCTCCTTCTGATGCAGTTGTAATAATTTTATATTGAACTCTTACATAGGCTGCAGATGTCGATGATGTTGTATTAACCACAGTAAGGTTTGGTTGTTGCACATTGTTTGTAGTACAAACTGGTGCATTTGGAGTAAATGAAACTGTGTTAAATGGACAGTCAACGATCAATGTATCGGTGTACTTTAAATCTGCAGTTGCTAACGTAGAAGTGCTTTTGCTGATTCTATATCTAACTTGTATAGATGCAGAGTGTGGAACAGTGACATTTAACTGTAACTGAGCATCATTACCACCCGTAACAGTTTCCTGTGATCTATACACTATCCAATCACTGTCAGTACTTCTCTTGTACTCAATCTTGAAATATGTTGTATCTGTGGAATTCACATCCAAAGTTACTGTTGGTGTAGCAGCACCATTTCCACAAGAACCAAGAGTAAGATCTACAACACCACCGGAACAACCACAGTCAACAGTCTCACTTGCATCGACAGTTTCCCAGTCTTGACCAACAAAGTCACCACCATTAGTAGTATCTTTTATTCTCCACGTAATTGTTTGTCCATCAGGTACAAATACTGTCTGCGATGAGTCTGAGGCCCCCGCCGCAACCGATATGTCGTAGGCCGACTCAATATTCGGATTAGAGTACTGCCATGTTAGACCACCATCCAATGAATACATAACCTTGTAATACGTTGTATAGTTTTCATTATTAGTAATAGTTAATGTAGAGTTTGCACCAGTATCACTACACACACACTCAGTTACAGTCTGCGAATATGTGGAATCAGGATCACAGTCCACAGAGATATTAGTAGTA
>ENA-OSEY01001228-OSEY01001228.1-marine-metagenome-genome-assembly--contig:-NODE-1228-length-18073-cov-4.685097_pt1 | contig 18073 bp, 38 predicted proteins | sample MGYA00248465_ERZ534230 | MGnify/ENA primary metagenome ERZ534230 (study PRJEB26409, sample SAMN06344110) | marine metagenome | isolation source: Sea water from surface | place: Atlantic Ocean:Southern...
CGCCAAACCGAGCACGCCGGCCAACAGCAATCCGCCCACCAAGAAGGTGATTGCGGCGGCCAGCCCGATCCTGGCCATGGTGTCTGGATAAAGAAGAAACAAGGTGAGCCCGAGGGCCAGAGGCCACAACGGCGGAATCAACAGGCAGACCCCGGTGAGGATCATCAGCTTGCGATCACGACGTTGCTTGGCCTCCACCTGAAGGGCCACGGCATCAGCCTCGCGATCAAGCTCAGCCTGCTCATCGTCACTAAGCCAACGGCCACGAGCCTTGGCACGATCCAGCTCGTCTTCGAGCCGTTCAACGGGGTTGCCCTTGCTCATCGGCTCACCTTAAGGAGCTTGGGCCTGCAATCAGATCGGCTTGAGAGCGCTCCAGCACTGGATTAATAACAGGGATGAATAAATCGGAAACCTACATTCGGCTTGAATAGGTATTCCTATCTAGGTATTTACCCGCCGCAATAATTTCGTTGCCTTAAAAGAAAAATCAGCATAGTGTCACCGAGTGAATCGAGAAAGACATGCTGAGTACAAATTTGGAATCACCAAACGCTGCCCATTCATGCGTCACTGAATCACAAGTGAATGCCTACTTTGAATGCCTAACTCTCTGCAATCTCGATGATGGCAGTTGCTACGAGCAATGCATTCTCCTTCATCTGAAAAACGAGGTTGAAGCATGAAAAGCCTGAGCCATCAAACACAAATGGGGCTGGCATCCATTGCTTCAACAGTTGCTGTTGCGCTTCTTGTGATCGGCTTCATGGGCATGGCCCAGCACATCAACGCCAGCCCGCTCTGAACCACCTGCTCACTTCTGGCGTTTGAAGGTGTAGCAACCGCCGTGGTATCCGGTGAAGGGTTGGGCATAGGTGACCAATTCCCAGCCCTGCTCACCCAATTCATTCATCAGGCCCACCAGGGTGACGTCACGCTGCGGGTGGCTTCTGGAGATCAGCTGCCGGTCATCCAGCCAGAGCTCCTCGATTTCTCCAGTCCAGGACTTCCCCCGCGGAACAAAGCGCATCTGGGTGTATTCCCAACGCATTACCAAGCATCAGCCGAACGACGCACCATCTTCACCGCAGACGGCACCAACCGGGGGCGACAATTTAAGAACCCGCTGTTCTGTGATGCGTCGCCTGCTCCTCCAGCTCGTTCTGCTCATCGGCCTGATCACGCTCACACCCGGCTGGTGCGACGCCTTGGAGGTGCCCTTGCAACGCATTGATGCCAACGGCATTGGCGAATCGATCGGCAGCGTCACAGCGCAAGACACCGACCAAGGCCTGGTGATTTATCCCGATCTAACGGGGCTAACACCCGGGGAACACGGCTTCCATCTCCACAGCACGGGGAGCTGTGAGGCGGGCCAGACCGCAGAAGGCACCGCCGTTGCCGGCCTCGCTGCCGGTGGGCACTGGGATCCTGACGAGACCGGCCAACACCTCGGCCCCTTCGGAAACGGTCACCGGGGCGATCTGAGCAGGCTTGTGGTGGATGACGACGGCAAGACCAACACCAGCGTGGTGGCCCCACGGCTCAGCACAGCTGATCTAAAAGGGAAAGCTTTGATTGTTCACGCTGGAGGCGACACCTACAGGGACGAGCCACCCCTCGGTGGAGGTGGAGCACGGGTTGCCTGTGGTGTGGTGCCGGACGAGCGCTGACTCAGCCGTTCACCAGGCGGGCATGGAGGCGGCAGACCCTGATGGCCTGCGCGGGAGGCTCCTGACAGAGGGCACCGAGTTCTCTGTTCAGCTGCTGAAACAGGGAAAGATCCGCTCCGGGAATCGAGGGAAACACCAGGAACAAACCTGAGGCGATCAAACCGATCACGGCACCGCTCCAACTCTTAAGAGAACCCTAAGCCCGCATTGGCTAGTGGTCGTGTTCATCCCTGCAGACCACGGCCATCAGGGCATCGATGTGCAGCATCAGACCAGCACGCCAGGCGGCGTCTTCGTCATGGGCCTCGATGGTCTCCACCACAATCGAGCCTCCACACTCAATGATCAGGTCATAGGCGGGTGGCATCGGAGTGTTGCGGCGCCTCCCCATTCAGCAGGCAAAGGGCGCCTGGCACATCCCCCACTTGGGGGAGTTCAGCGACAGGTGACCATGGTGAAACGCTTGAGCTCTTCGAACGATGTTCAAATCACCCCTGTTCCGGCGCGTCGGGATCTACCTCGTGCTCAGCACGGCAGCGGTCACAGTCGTCAATCAGATCGAGATCGAACAGCAGAGTGCCTATCAGATCTATATCCCGATGTTCATTGGGATCTATATCGTTTCGCGTTGGCTCGACAGTCGGTTCAGCCAGGCCTCACAGGAGCAGACGTCACAACAGAAACAGACCAACGCAACGCACGACAAAACCCCACCGTCCCCAACCGATCGTGGTTTTGGACAGTGAGGTGAGTCGAAGCTGTTTTGAAGCTCAGCGGCGGGGTTCGGCCTTGCGAACGGAGATGGCGCGACCCATCCACTCAACGTTCTGCAGGTCGTCGATCGCCGACTGCTCATCGGCTTCGCTGCTGAGGTCCACAAAAGCGAAACCACGCTTGCGGCCCGTCTCCCGGTCGAGGGGCAAGGAGCATTTGCTCACTTCGCCGTACTGACCGAACAGATGAATGAGATCCTCCCGCTCAGCGTCCCAGGAGAGATTTCCAATAAAGATCGTCAAAAAAATGAGTTAATCAAGACTGCTTACCCTCGCATACAGCGGCTAGGCGCCTCGCCTTCAGTGGGAATCGCTCAAGGATGGAGTCAAGGGCTACCAAACAATTCCGTCCAAGGCTGAATTCGATAGAAAGCCTTTGCTTCAAGACGAATTGAGCCTCAACGGAACCAGGCTTGATTCAGTTGAGGCATTGAGATGGGTGGACTCAGCGGGACCAAATCAGACGATTTCATCAACGCCGCCAAAGCCCGCGGCGAGGCTGCCCTGCAGGACAAGCAGCCCAAATTGACCAAGCTGGAAAAGGCATTCCGTCATGCTGCGATCCGGCGTCGGGCAGAAGATGCCCGCAAAAAAGGGCACCACGCCTAGGTCAGAGAGCGACCTTTCCAGGTCCAGCCGCGTCCCGTGTAGGTGCGCCAGATCGAAACCGGGCCAATCGCACCCACCAGCAACCCACCGGCTCCCATCAGCCACCAAAGGGTGAGGGGCACATCAAAGTTGCTGCGGGTCCAGAGCCGCAGCAGCAGCTGTTGAAGGATGGCCAAGCTCGCCAGGGCCATCAACCACCACCAAGCTGAAGCCAGCAGGGGTTGGAGCCAGAGCAGCAAGAGCGATGCCGGCAGCAGCAGCCAGGGCACGCTGAACATCAACACCACCACCAAAGCGGCGCCGAGGGCTTTGAAGGGGTCGCGGTCCAGGCCCAGAAACCAGTTCTTGGTCCAGCCCTCCCAAAGCGCCGCGAGGTTGCTGTACATCCGCAGATCGACCGCATCAAGCCCCAGCAGATAACGAAGCCGATGGCCTCCAGCCTTGATGGCGCGAGCGAGGGCAAGATCTTCCACCACTTCACCAGCCAAGGCCCAGTGGCCACCGATCTGCCTGTAGGTGGAGGCCTTGAACAACATGAAAGGGCCCGCGGCAAACGCCACCGGAGAGGCCGGATCGTTGGTTTCGAGGATGGGAAAGCCGAGGCCCAGCAAGCTAGCCATAATCGGCTGCACCATCCATTCCGCCAGGCATCCGCAGCTCAACCGTGGTGCCAGGCTCAGCAGATCGGCCTGCTCATCAAGGGCCTGAGCCAGGGCCCGTTGCAGCGCATCGGGCTTGAGCCGAACATCGGCATCGATGAACAACAGCCACTCGCTGGAGACCTGGTCAACGGCCCTGCTGCAGGCCCAGTTCTTGCCCACCCAGCGTTCGTTGACGGGCCTGGGGCCGGCTTGGATCAGTCGGAAGTGGGGCGCTGCTGAGCCAGCCCGGAGGGCGTTGTCCACCGTTGCATCGCTGGACTCGTCATCCACCACCAGCACCGACCAGTCCCGGCAGGGGGGCTGATTGGCCAGAACGCTGGCGACACAGGCCTCGATGTTGTGGGCCTCGTTGAAGGCGGGGATCACCACGGTCAGCGACGTGTCCGGAGCAGCAACGTCTTGGCCCGGCTTCAAGCGCGGTGCCACTGAAAACACCCGTTGCAGCCCCAACTGAAGGATCAGCAATCCCGCTGCAGCTGAACCAGCCGCAGCAAGAAACAGCAGGGGCTCAAGCAGGGCAAGCGTCAAGGCCGGGCCATGGTGTGATGGGCAGCCGTCTTAGCTGACGGATGCTGCAGCTTCCACCATCGGCCACATCGCAGCAAATTCAGCATCCGAAACCACGGCGGTGACCTCGAACTGAATGCCGAAGTCCTTGATCCAGGGGCCGAGATGCGCCCACACCTTGCCGATGTCACTGGCGACGGCAATGGCGACACCGCTGCCGCTGATCGGTTCGCAGACCCGATATTTGAGGGCAAAGCCATCGAAAGCATCTCCCGGTGCTCCCGAATTGATGTAGTCCGCGAAGCCAGGGCATGACTCCCACGCACCCTCAACGGTCGGGAACGTCCAAACGATCAAGTAGTGCTGCACGATGAAGGGGGCAAACGCTTGCTTCGTAGCCATGAATCGGCATCCAAGCGGAATTGCAACTGAATTCGGTAGTCATTCAGCAGGAGCCTTCGTCAAAGCTGGCAACGGGCTACAGCTGAAACAGGACCCAGCACAGCCATGACACTCCATATCGCCAATGAGATGGATGAAGTGGAAGTGGCCGTCTGGTGGGACTTATCACGCATCGTCCGTCACTTTGAACGCCAAGGACTGGAACGACGGGAGGTGAAAACTGCCGTGATGAATGCGGCACTTCGCCTGATGAAGGATGAAGGGGAGCTCCATTGACCGATGCCCCGGCATCAGACGAGTTCCGCATCAATGAGCGCTGCATCGATTGCGGCACATGCTGGACCTTTGATCCGGATCACTTCGCTGCCGGTGCAGGAACGGCAGTGGTGGCTCACCAACCCCGCGGAGCGTCATCCCAGCGCCAGGCCCTTCTGGCCTTGCAGGCTTGTCCGGTTGCTGCGATCGAGACAAGCCGTGCTTTGCAACGCACCACACCGGCTGACGGCTTCCCGAGCTGGATCTGCAGCCACGCCGCCGGTGAGGTGTTCTATTGCGGCTGGGCGTCCCAACGCAGTTTCGGTGCCCGCAGCTGGCTGATTCAACGCGCCGATGGCAACGTCATGGTTGACGTTCCCCGGTGGAGTGCCCCCCTGGCCAGGCGGATCCAGGCGATGGGCGGACTGGCTCAGATCGTGCTCACGCATCGGGATGACGTGGCTGAGCATCAGCGCTGGGCTCAGGCTTTCGCCTGTGAGCGTTGGATTCATCGCGGTGATGCCGATGCCGCGCCCTCGGCTGAGCAGGTGCTGGAAGGGCTGGAGCCATTGGAACTCGCACCACAGATCGAACTGCTGCCCACGCCAGGACACACCCCTGGCTCGCTCTGCCTGTTGCTCGGTGATCAACGACGGGTTCTGTTCAGCGGCGATCACGTGTGGTGGAACCGCGACCAGGACGTGTTGGTGTGTTCAGAGCGCTACTGCTGGTGGGATTTCAACGTGCAGATCCGTTCGCTTCAGCGCCTGCAACCCCTCGATGTGGCTTGGCTCCTGCCGGGCCATGGCCATCGCCAGCATTTTCAACCGGGCGCATGGACTGAGGCGGTGAAGCAGACCCTCACCTGGATCCAGGCACAGCATTGAGAAAGGCTGTCTCCTCCGGACTGCTCATCCGAACGAGGGCAAGGTTGCGCCGCGGGTAACGCCCAAACCGCTCCAGTTCCGCGAGATGGCGGCAAGCAACATTGGCGGTGGCTTCATCCACGTGCCGCTCCAGCAGGGGGATCACCGCTCGCAGCACGCTGACGTCTTCGCTGTGAAGCTGCGGCATCAGCCAGAACTGCCGCCGCGGTCGTTGCGATTCCGCTGCGATCCATCCCCGCTCCAGCGCCTCCAGGCTCAGCTGCAGAGCCTGAGGATCTCCGGCAAAAGCCTTGGCTTCACCGCGCCAGATCTGACGGGGGAACTGATCCAGCAGCAGCACCAGGGCCAGACCGCTGCTGGGCGAACAGCTCCAGTGGTTCAGGTCTCCAGCGAGGGCGCGCTCAACAGCCTCCCCGAACCGCTCTCGCACCAGGGCATCGAAGCTGTCGCGGCGGCGAAACCACTGCCAGGGTCGGCACTGCTGGAACCAGAACTCCAGAACGTCGTCGGCAGTCAAGAGGAACAGCTGTAGTGGGACACCCCACCGGCGCTGAAGAACTCCCGCGGTTTCAAGCGGTCGTAGCGGGCCGCCATGTCGGGGGACGGAGTCTCATAGGGGGTGCTGAACAGCTGCTGCAGTTCAGTGATCAAGGAAGTGTCGCCTTCGGCGGCCTGCTGGTAGGCCGGAGCGATCAACCATTCGCGCCAGGTGATCGCCGGGTTGACCCGCCGCATCCCAGCGGAGATCACAGATGGTTCAACGCCACTGGGCCACTGGGCACGCCAGCGCAGCAACCAGTCGTTCCATTGGGATTCAAGGGGGGCCGACAGGGGCAGATAGAAACAGTCCCGCAGCGGATCGATCTGCTCAGGCAGATCCGACAAACGGCGGAAGAACATCGAGTAATCGGCGCTCGACTCCACCAGGAGCTTCAACAGCTCTTGCACCATGGTGTCATCGGCACTGGGCAGGCCGAGTTTGCTGCTCCACATCCGTTGCATGGTCTCCTGCATGGCAGCGGGGAAATCCTCCAGCAACTGATCCAGTTGGGCCTGGGCCTGCGCCTGGCCCTCCATCAGCGTGCGCAGGGATTTCCAGAACATGCGGTAGTTGGCCTCCGCAGCCGCCGGCTGGTTGAAGAAGCAGAAGTGGGCGCCGCCACCGGTCCAGGGCTGAAAACGCGGATCAAACAGCTCGCAAAAGCCGAACGGGCCGTAGTCGAGGGTGAAGCCACCGGCGGCGCAGTTGTCGCTGTTGAAGTTGCCCTGGCAGTAGCCCACACGGATCCAGTTGGCCACGAGGGCCGTGAGCCGATCACGGAACAAGCGCGCCAACAGCACAACCTGGTCGCTGAAGGGAAGGCCGGGATCGATCTCCTGGCGGTAATTGCGTTCGATCAGGTGCGCCACGATCAGGTGCAGCTCCTGGTGCGCCCGGGGATGGGCCTCACTGCGGGCACGGCGTGCGAACAACTCCAGCTGACCCACCCGCAGAAATGAGGGCGCCACCCGGGTGCTGATGGCGGCCGGGTTATCGACCATCACGTCCGGATCCATCGAGCGTGAGTTCTCGGAATACCAGGGCCGTCGCACCGACTCGGCGTGGGAGACATACAGCGTCAACGAGCGGGAGGTGGGCACACCGAGGGCGTGCATGAACTCCTGCGCCAGAAATTCACGCACGCTGGAGCGCAGCACGGCGCGGCCGTCGGCACCACGGCAGTAGGGGGTCGGACCGCCACCTTTGAGCTGCATCTCCCAGCGGCGACCTTCAAACACCCCCTCAAACACCGACATGGCTCGGCCATCGCCGTAGCCGTTGCCATTACCGAAGGGACACTGCTGCGTGTATTCGGTGCCGTAGATCGAGAGGGCATAGCCGGTGGCCCAGCCCCAGGGCCGCATCGGACCAGTGGCCACACCGAGATCACCGGAGAACATCCGGCAGAACTGATCGTCCTGAGCCAGGTCGTTGCTGAGACCCAGCTCGCTGAACAAGCTGCGGCTGTGCGCCAAGTATTGGGGCTCGGGAATCGGGGTTGGCGTCACCGGCACGTAGTGGCCAGAGAGCACCTGGCGGGGACGGTGGTCCTCCCCATCCGCCGTGGACTCCGGGTCAGGCGTGAGGGCTTCCAGAAGGGAGTAGTCGGCCCGTTCGGCGAACTCAGCAAACGTGGCGGTGCTCATCGGACCCTGACGCTGAACCCATCATCGCCAGAGCTGCGGCCGGGTGTTTTGACCGATGGCCAATGCCGAGCCGAGGCCTTACACCGAGGGAAGCATTCCAAGGAAACCGTGGGCAAAGCCAGGAAACTTCGCTCCGACAGCCGGCAGGAAGAGCTGATCACGAGTCTGATCGGCCTCACCGCCATTTTCGTGGCCACTGCCATCTGGTGGAGCGTGGCTCCCCAGTGGCTCACCAGCAGCTGGCAGACCTTTCAGTAGTCAGCTGATTAGCCGGGCTAGTAGTCGGGCATGGACGCCTCAGCCCGCAGCCTGCACCAGGGCTCAAGCAGGGTGGGGCGACCGCAATGGGGGCAATCCTGCCCCCGCTTTTCCACCTGCACGAAGGGGATCCAACGGGAGTTGGCCTGCCCCTCATAGCCGCAGTGCTTGCAGTGAATCCGGTATTCCGCCATGGCTCAGAGCGCGGGCTTTTCCTGACGTTGCACGGCCTCATGGGCCTGGCGCAGGCCGTGCACCATGAAGCAATAGGCCGGATTGCACACCAGGTACTTGCCGTCGCCGATGGCGTCGATGGTGGACCCGCGCGAGGTGGCAAAAATTCGACTTTTGAACTCCATCTCATCTCCTTGGCTGACCTCACTGTTGTGGGGACATGGAGGAGCGGCAACCCGTGTAAACGCGCATTGTGCGCAGGGCTGACTCAGTCGACGGGTTCACAGTGATCGCCATCGCACTGCAGCCCGCATTGGGGTTGCTTGGTGCCGTACTGCCAGGGACGACGCATCGCCCAGTACTCATCCACCAAGCCGAGCAGGTAGGTGCCGATGCGCCGGAGCAGGGAAGCCTGTTTCATCCCTTCAAGCTGGCAAGGGCGTGGCTAGTCCGCAACCGAAGTTGAGGACATCAAGGGGATGAACGCAAGGTGGCAAAACACAGCCTGGGTGGGTTAGGCCCGATGCAGTGCGACTGACCTTGAGCACCGACCCACCAGCACCGAGCCATGACCACCACGCAACATTCGAACCAGCTGCTGGAAGAGCTGGTTGCTGAAGAAATCAGCTTTCAGATCGATCAGATCGCGGAAGACCTGCAGCGGGAAGGCTGGCCGATCGCCATGGTGAAGCGGTTCATGCATGTGGCCGTGGAGCGGCTGCCGGAATGACGCGAGGGGCCGACTAGGTGAAACGACTCATCTGCAGAGAGCTGTTGCACTTTTAACAACGTTGATCCAGGCCATTCGTTGACAGTTGGGCATCGCTTGCGCCATTCCCGAATGAATGTCGTCACTGCTTTTGCGGCCGTTGGCCTGACCGCGGTGTCATGGGACGACACCCTCAGCCGGGCTGGGGCCAGGGCCTTCAGGCATGCCCTCGACTACCGCGAGCCCTACTGCGGGATGAGTGAGAACGAGGTGGTGCTGCTGATGGATGCGGTGCTGGCCATGCGCCTGGAGCGGGGCACCAAAGCATTGATGCTGGAGGCCGCCAAAGCGCTCACGGCCGATCAAGCGCTAACGGCCTACGCCATGGCCTCAGAACTGATGCGCTCCGATGGGCCCTATTCCGCCGAAGAGCGGCGGAGGCTCGATCTTCTGGCGTTGATGCTCTCGATCTCGCAGGTGGAGGCCGAGCGCATCGACTCCGTTTTTGAGTTGCTGCACGCCCCCCTGGAGCCAGCGGTCATCCCCTCAGGCGTCAGCTGATGGCTGCAGCTCAATCCAAAGCAACCAGAGAACCCCGACGAACGGGATCAGAGAGATAAAGATCCACTGCCAGGAACGGCCGGTGTCCCGAATGCGCCGAATGTTCATCGCCAGGCCCGGGCAGATGGAAGCGACAGCAAACACGAAATAAACAGCCGAAGGCGAGACTTTCGCCAAAACACCGCCAATGATCAGGTTGACGAGGACGATCTTCCAGTAGTCAATCCGGGATGTCCGCCCCTCGAAGTCGAAGGCCTGGGTCCAGAACTGGGGATAAAAGCTCAGCATTGAATTCACGCCTCAAGCCGCACGCTTGTCATCACCGAACCAGATGCCCCGGCGGCTGTCGGGCAGACGGATCACGGCACGTTCGTAGCGCTGTCGACAGCTGCGGGCACGGAGGTGTTCTTCTGCCTCCTGAAGCAGCTGTTGCAGCCTGACGTCGTCCATGGCGTTGCCTTGATGCCCACCCATTCAGGCCACGATCCAAGCGGCGTCAATAGGCGACGTTCAACTCTTCTGATCCGTAACGGAGCAGGAAATCTGCTTCGGATTGATCGGAAAGCAGCAGGCAGGTGTGGTCGTTGGCGCCGGTTCGGTAGCAGTAAACGTCGAGCTCTTCAGGGTTGCGGTTGGAGTGGATGACCTCCCCCGTTCGAAGCACATAACGCGTTGCCATCACCTTGCACCAACAGATAACTCCGCGATAGCGCTGATCCAGACGATTCAATCGTCTATGTGCTGAGCTGCGTACAAGAGCTCATTCGTTGTCGACGCGGATGAAAAAGCGACTCTCCACATCCATCTCGCCCTGATCGTCGGTTTCCGGGTCGCCCTCCACCAGCTCCACAGCGAAATCCTTGTCGTCCAGTTCATGCACAACGCTCTGACCATGCACCAGGTTGTGGACGAGCAGGAGTCGTTTCATGGGTGGACGGAGACGCCGTTCCACCGGTTGGTAGCAACAGCTGGTCGTTCAACGAAAGCCGAAACCTTCTCGAATCGGCTGCTTCGAGGAATATTCCCGCGACAGAGCATCCAACATCAGAGAGATGTAGCGGTCATCCATGCCGATGTCCTGCTTCAGCTGGCGCATCAGGCTGTTGATGCTCTTGAACGCGTCTGGAATCTGATGGTCCAGATGCTCCTTGGTGGGTTGATAGGGCATCGGAGCCAAAAAAATTCCCCGTGGAACCTAAGGGAACCACGGGGAGATCGGTGTTGCTGCTGAACCGGAGATCAATCCTCTTCTTCAGATCCACCAACGGGAATCAGGCGGATCTGCTTGCGTCCAAGCTTGATCTCATATTCATCGCCAGGCTGCAATTCCAGCAGAGCAGTGTAGGCCTTGCCAATCAACAAATTGCCATTGCCCTGAACCACAGCTTTGTAGGAAAGCTTGCGACCACCTTTGCCCACACCGGATCCACCCGTGGAAAAAGACAGGCCCTTGGCTTCCAGCAATGCCTCGTAGAAGGCGGTGAATTTCACTTGTTCAGAGCCGTCTTTTTTGGTGACGACGTAGCCACAACCTCTGGCCAGGTCTGTTTTGGCGCAATCGCCAAGTTCCTTGACGCGGTTGAGCAATTCAGCTCCGGTAAGCATGGGTCTGTGAGGTCGTGACATCTCTATTAGAACAAAGATTGTGCCGGTAACAAGGGGGAAAAAGAATCGAATTCAGTTGATTTGCTGTGAAAACAAAAAATCAGCATGTGTTGGTGGTTTGACACAGCCCTCGGCGTCAAACAATTGGCCTTGAGAATGCGTCCAAATGGCCAACTCCCAGCACCAACCACAATCCCGATCACAACCCAACTTGCGGGGAAGCGGATGGTTGGTGAACACAATCCAGCAACTGGTGGTGCAGTTCAAGCCGGAACTGAATTCAGAATCCACGGACTGGGTCTCAATCAGGACGTATCACTACGTTCCGCCCAAACCACCTGAACCCCTCAGCCATCGCCGCGTTCTTGATCAGTACGCGATCGACACCTGGAACGTGATGGTGAAACGGGGCTGGAGGCCCTGCCGCGCTCCAGCACGCTGATCACTTTCGTTGTCGTCGCTACTGGTTCGGCAATCAATGGCATCAATTGCGCAGTAATGCCTCGCTTCAGGCTGTCAAAGCCAAGCCACGATCGATAGGTTGCCGCTCAGGAACAGATTCAGTTGTGAGCGTCAGTTCGGTTCAGCCCGCCCAAGCGATCAGTTCCACCAGCGTGCATGGCGTGTGGCAATTGTTGAGCTACGACGTTGAAGAAAAAGCCAACGGCAACACCTTCGCACCGATGGGCAAGAAGCCCAGCGGCTATGTGATCTTCACAGCGGAGGGTCGTCTCTCCTTCATGCTTTCGGCGGAGGGTCGCCAACCAAGCAGCAACGCCGAGGAGCGATCAGCCCTCCTGACCAGCATGATCGCCTACACGGGCACCTACCGGCTCGAGGGTGATCGTTGGATCACCCAGGTGGATGTGGCCTGGAACCCGGAATGGGTGGGCACGGAACAGACCCGCTTTTTCGCGATCGACGGCGACTTGCTCACGGTGCACACCCCCTGGCGGGTGATGCCCAACTGGCCCGAGAAAGGCCTCACCCGCAGCATTGTTCGTTTTCAGCGCTGCCGCTGAACGGTTTAAGGAGAAGACTCAGGCGTCGGTCTCGCCCTTCTGGCCACCACAGGCGTGGCGGGGTTGGTAGCCCTGCTGTTCAGCCAGATAGCGGAGATAAACAATCTGATGACGGTCCGGCATGCCCACCGCAGCAATCAGACCCAAAGGCCCGAACAGAAAACCCGCAACAGCCCAGCGATTGCTATTGCGCGCCTTCTGGGCGGCAACGGTTTTCGAGAGGCCCGCACTGATCAGATGGGCGATCAGCACAAACAGCAAAGACTTGAGTTCCACGGAGAAGGCGCAGTACACCATTTGGGGTAGCCAGCGCCTGCTGCACTGTCAGCCCTAGAACAGCAGCTCATGCCGAGCTGTGATGGCCACCACCCCCCTCCCCAGCACGGGCGCCTTGAGCGGACTGGGGGAAACCCTGGCCTTCTTCACCCAGGCGGATTTCGCCCAGCGTCGCTTTGAGACCCACGGCGATGTATTCGAAACCAAGCTGCTGGCCCAGCGGATGGTGTTCATCCGCGGCGAACGGGCCATCGGCGACCTGCTGGGGCAGGGGGATGCCCTCCAGGGCTGGTGGCCCGAAAGCGTGCGGCAACTGCTGGGCAGCCGATCGCTGGCCAACCGCAGTGGGCCGGGACACAAAGCCAGGCGCCGGGTGGTGGGGCAACTGTTTTCCAGCGCAGCACTGGCCCGCTACACCCCGTCGATCGAGCAGTTGGTGGCGGAGCTCTGCCAGGAGCTGATCACCACCAACACAGCGCTGCCGCTGGCGGCACGGATGCGGCGCTTCGCCTTTGCGGTAATCGCCACCACGGTGCTGGGGCTGGATGGCGCCAGCCGTGATGCCCTGTTCGCCGACTTCGAGATCTGGACCCGGGCACTGTTCTCAATTCCGCTGGCGATTCCCGGCACCCCCTTCGCCAAGGCGATGGCAGCACGCCAACGGCTGCTGAAGCGGATCAAGGGCGTGCTCCAGGCGGGCACCAACCAAGGCGGGCTTGATCTGCTGAGCGGCGGCCTGGATGAAGCCGGCATTCCCTTGGACGATGACGACCTGGCCGAACAGCTGCTGCTGTTGCTGTTTGCCGGCTACGAGACAACGGCCTCATCGCTGAGCTGCCTGTTCCGGGCGTTGCTGCTCAACCCGGAGGTGGAATGCTGGTTGCGCGATGAATTGGCGAGCGAGGCGGCATCGCCACGGTTGGATGCAACGGTTCTTGAGGTGATGCGGCTGACGCCTCCAGTGGGAGGCTTCTTCCGGCGCAGCTTGGCCCCGATCGAGCTGGCGGGGGTGGCCGTTCCCGAAGACAGCGTGATTCAGGTGGTGCTGAGCCCGATGTCGGCCGGCGATGACGACGATCTGGCGGCATTCCGGCCGCAACGCCACCTGGATGGATCGTTCAAGCAGACGCTGCTGCCCTTCGGCGGCGGCGAGCGGGTCTGCCTGGGCAAGGCCCTGGCGGAACTGGAAATCCGCCTGATGGCCGTGGGGCTACTGCAGGCGGTGGAGCTGAAGTTGCAGCCGGATCAAGACCTGGCGCTGCAGCTGATCCCCAGCCCCACCCCAAAAGATGGCCTGCTTGTTCAGGCAGCAGCGCGGTGACGGCGACGGCCGAGGGGCTCGATCCAGTCCACCAGCACCTCCTGGTGGCGCAGCATCGGCTCCGGCAGGCGGCAGCCGAGGTTGATCTGGCCTTGGTCCATCAGGCGTCCGAGCCGGATAGCAGCAGCCTCCTCGGGCCGATCAAAGCTGGTCTGGTGGGAGGCCAGCCAGTTCACCTCGTGCTCGGTGATCACCCCGGTGGAGAGGCTCTCCAGGAAGATTTCTCCGACGGTCATGAGAAACGTGTAACGAATTCGTTACATCCTGGCGCGGCCGGCCGGCAGCTGCGATCCAAGGCCGATCACGCCAGCCACTGATCGGCATCCATTACCTTTTTGATCAGGAGGCCGAGGCGCTTGAACTCGGCGAAATTCACATCCTTCACCGCCTGATCCAGGCCGCAATCCACCCAGGCGCCATCGCGCTTCTCCTCAATCGTGAAGTCCTGCTCGAGGGTGTCGCGGCGGATCCGGTAGGTGATGCCGTCCTCGTGGAGGTAGTCGGCGGAAACCAGCTGCAGACCCATCGATCGATCACGTCAATCCAGCGATGGTGGCGCGAAGGTGTCGGCCACCGCAACAATCCAGCGGGCTGCCGCCGCCGTCGCCTGCTCCTTGGTGACGTTGAACTCAAGATCATGCCCCTGCTCGAGCAGATCGGGAATGATCGTCTGCCAGGCCATGCCGGCGGCACTGGCATTGAGATCGCCGATCAGCACGAAGGCCTTGGCCGCCCCGGTGACGGCATCGGTGTACTCGGGGTTAGCACTCACCTTGCTGCGGTACCAATCACCCACCAGATCGCGCTGGGCCTTGCTCAGAAACGGCGGGGCGCCAACGAGGTAGGCATCGAGCACCAACATCGGACTGGGCACGCTCTTGCCCGGGTGCTTGAGCTCGAACCAGGCCTGACCGATGGAGGCGGCATCAGGCCAGTGGCAGAGGATCGCGGCATCCTGACTGTCGAGGGAACGCTGACTGACCAGCTGATCGATGCGCTCGAGCAAGGCTGGCCCGGTGAGGGGCGGTTCACTGCGGGCGTGCTCGGCGCGGGCTTCATTGATCGCCTCGGCCACGGCCGCCTCGTTCTCGTTGAGCTGCTCGAGGGCCCGCTTGAGGTTGGCGTCGGCGGGAATGGCCACAAAGCATCGAGCGGGGGTCAACCTCAAGATGTCATTGCCGTCGCCAAGACGCAGCCAAGGCAACGAACACGCTATTGATAATTTTCCACCTGAAGGTTGTAAGCCGACACCAGCAGATTTTTATCTAGACAGATCTCGGCTGGAAATTTTGGCGACGCCGATTTAATCAGCCGCAAGTGAACATCAATCGGCTTGTATCCCACTCTCAGACAGCTTTCAAAGAATTTGGAGACAGCAACTTCGAGGACTTCAGCACCAAAGAGAGGTGTCACTTGACCGCTTTCATGCACCAATAGCCCGAAGTAATGCATTTACAAGCCAAAGAACTCGGGGACTTTACGTATACGAGGATGATTCTCAATGAGTAGTAATACCCACGAAAAAAGCAGGAGGGTTGCCCCTCCTGCCCTTACGACTCAACGCATCGCTGCAGGCAGCAATGAATCAGAAGCGGCCGTAGTTGAACTTGCCGCCATACATGCGGCGGTAAGCAGCGTTGCGGGGGTTGCTGACGGCGTTCGTGTAGGAGAAACCACCACGATCGCTGTCGTCTGAATAGACAGCAGCAGCAGCGAAGGAACCGAGATCCATGGTGAAACGCTTCACCAGGGAAGGGCCGGTGTACATGGCGTTTTCAGAGCTGGCATTGGCCGGAGTGATTTCGGCCATGCCAACAAAGGTGGAGCAGGAAGCCCGTGCTTCCGACTTGAAACCACGCAGATAGGGAACCGTGTCGGTTCCGAAGGTTTCGAGGTACTCCTCCGAGCGGACGAGGCTGTCAACGAAAGCGTCGAAACCCTCTGCAGCGATCAGCTGAATGCCAGCACTCACTTCCTTCTGATTGATGGGAGGGCGCCCCAGCAGGTGCTTGGTGGTGAGCTCGATGCCGCGCATGGGAGACACGGCGTGGAAAAACTTGTTCTTGTACAGCTCAGATTTCACCAGGCCTGCCATGAAGCCCTGAACGTTGATGCGGCCGTCACAGAGGAAGGCTTCAAGCGAGACAAGACGCTGGTTGTCGGAGATGCCGATGTTGCCAAACACCTGCTTGTAGCCAGCGGTGATGGCAGCTTCCAGAGCCTGGCTGCCCGTGGAGGCATAGGAGTGGTTGATCGCCGAGTAGGGGCACTCCTCATGGATCCGGGGGCCCATACCAATGCCCATAGCGGCGCACTGGTTTTGCTTGTACTCAGCAGGTGTAGATGCCGCCTTGCCCTTGTTGGAGCTGGCACTTTTGGCTGCATCCACGGAGTTCGCAAAGGCGAATGACACCCGCTGTTCGTGGGTGAAATCCCGCTTGTACTTCAGGGCTGGCATCCGAGAAAACAGTGAAATCAGATCAAAGATATGGCGATCGCTTCATCTATGGAGATGAACTTAGTAATAGTTAAAAGCTGCGTTACAGCAGCAATAGGCATTCATTGCTTCAGGCCAAAACGAAAGCCTGGTCCCGACCAGAAAGCAGGCTCATCCAAGGGTGTTAGCCACAACCCCGGGAAGGGTTGGTCTTGAATCTCAGCCGCCGTTGCAGTAGCGAACAGCTTCCGCCTGGGAGCGACCCTCGGCCACAACGGTTTCCACGCAGCCGTTGAACAGGCGGCTCTCCTGCTTCACGGCGCAGAGGCCAACGGCAATGGCCGCCAAAGACACAGCAGAAACCACGGTGGCGGAGATCTGAACCAGGCCATAGGCGAGCATCGCCCGCTTCTTGCCGCCGCAGGACTGCTGGTTAGTGATTTCCTCGGACATCACACAAAAGCAACGCCAAGACCCTATGGATCAAGCGTTGGCAACCGAAGCAAAATCACGACCGTGATCACCGAACAGGCGATCACCGAACAGGCCCTCCAGGACCTCAGCCGAGGGGATCGATCAGGCCGTAGAGCAGCGCCATCACCCCAATTGGGTGCGATCAGCGGCACCCAACTTGTCTTTGGCGTTCACCACGTGGGTCTTCACCGTTTCCACCGAGATGCCGAGGCTGCTGCCGATGCCCTGGTTGGTGAGGCCGCGGGCGACGCCAGCCACCACCTCCAGTTCCCGCTCGGTGAGCTCTTCAATCAAAGGCGGCAGGTTGGGGTTCGGCTCCTGGGCCGCACCAAGCTGGCGAATCTCCTCGGGGAGATACACCCCGCCTTCAGAGAGGGTGTGAAGGGCTTGAACGAAATCACCCTTGCCGGTGCCGAGGCTTGATTTGAAGATCACCGCATCGGCATAGGCCTGCATCGCCTCCTGCACCACGGCCTGGGTTTCACGCACCAGCACGATCAACAGCTGACAGGTGGGCAGCTCCGCCTTCACCCGCCGCAGCAGGTTCATGCCGTAGCCGGTTTCCAGATCCGAACTGCAAATCAACAGGCTCGGCTTGTGGCGCAGCACCAACTCAAAGCCTTCGTCTTCAGTGGTGGCGGCACCCACCACGGCACGGCGGATCGGCTCGGCCAGGCAGATCCTTCCGGTGCAGGCGGAACCGAAGCCCCATGGCATGCAGGATCCTGCGGACCGCCAGTTCGGGTGCGGTGTCCTTTCCACGGATCGCCGCCATGTTGCGGGATCGAACGGAGCTGACGATTCCCTCCTCAGCCATAACTCATGCGAGAGGGAATCACACCCCTCACCCCACCCCGCGGATCAGGCGAGTCGCCCTTGCGCCTTGGGATCAGATGCCAGTGGGCATGCATCACCGTCTGCCCGGCCGGCTCACCACTGTTCAAACCGATGTTGAAACCGCTGATGGAGGCATCCGCCATCTAAAGATCCTTCCGCCGCTGCGTGAGGAGTGCAGTGACGGCATTCCACTCGGGCTGATGAAGCTCCATCCCATCGGCCACACGCCGGCAGGGAATCACCAGGCTGTGGCCTTCGGTGACGGGAAAGGCATCAGCGATGCAGACCGCCAGTTCGTTCCTGATCAGAACCCGATCTGAAGACTGCAGATCACAGAAGACGCATCCCTCCTGCCTGTGGCCGTAGCTCTGCAAAACCCCGCGGAAGTCGGTGCTGTCACTGTCCCGCTTGCCGGCGTTGCAACGGAAGCAGAGCGCCTGGAAG
>ENA-OSEY01001232-OSEY01001232.1-marine-metagenome-genome-assembly--contig:-NODE-1232-length-18001-cov-2.234378_pt1 | contig 18001 bp, 18 predicted proteins | sample MGYA00248465_ERZ534230 | MGnify/ENA primary metagenome ERZ534230 (study PRJEB26409, sample SAMN06344110) | marine metagenome | isolation source: Sea water from surface | place: Atlantic Ocean:Southern...
AGGAAAATATGGCGGAGCTTATGGAGTCACCAAAGGAATGCTGGAAGAATTTGGAGAAGCAAGGGTTCGTGATACGCCCATTTCCGAGGAAGTGATTGTAGGAACCGCAGTCGGTGCAGCTATGACAGGTCTCAGACCTGTGGCAGAGTTGATGTACGTTGATTTTGTGACTTTGGCCATGGATCAATTAGTGAATCAGGCGGCAAAGATCCGATACATGTTCGGAGGTCAGATCGGTGTGCCGATGGTTTTACGTTCCCAGGGAGGAACCGGTCGGTCCGGGGCAGCACAGCATTCTCAAAGCCTCGAAGCCTGGATGATGCACACCCCGGGATTACACCTGGCCATGCCTTCAACTATCACGGATGCCAATCACCTGTTGATGCATGCACTTACTCTCAACGATCCGGTGGTTTTTCTCGAACACAAAGGGCTTTACACGATGAAAGGAGAACTGAAGCCAGAAAGAGCGCTACCCTGGGGGAAGGCAGAAGTTCGACGTAAGGGAGGAGACTGCACGCTGGTCAGTTATTCGCGCATGGTCCATTTCTGTCTTGATGCAGCAGATTCGCTTTCAAAGGAAGGAATTGAAGCGGAAGTCATTGATCTCCGCACTCTTCATCCCCTGGACATGGATACAGTGTCTGAATCCGTTTCAAGAACCGGAAGAGCCATGGTGGTGACCGAAGACTGTCTTACCGCAGGAGTGAGTGCCGAAATCTCTGCAAGGATCATGGAGGAAGCCTTCGATTTTCTTGAGGAACCGGTGCTGCGTCTTTCCGGGGAAGACATTCCGATTCCAGTTTCTCCAGAGCTGGAAAAAGGCTCGGTGCCAAGTATTGACAGGATTATCTCAACGGCAAAAATGCTGATGCGCCGATGATGGAAAAAACCCTGACACTCCCAAGGCTGGGGGAGACGATGGAAGAAGGGACGGTTCTGGCCTGGTCGAAAATTTCGGGTGAGGAGTATGACAGGGGCGATATTCTGCTTGAACTCGAAACCGACAAAATGGTGGTCGAGGTCCCGGCTTTGGAAGATGGGAAAATCCTCGAGATTTTGGCTGATGAAGGGGCGGTGGTTGCCATCGGGGAACCGATTGCCCGAGTTGAAGTAGAATCTTCGGAAGCGGTTGCTGAAGCTGATTCAGTTCTGGAAACTTCCCCACAATCCACCCCAACCTCACAAAAACAACCCTCCACAACGACACCCTCCCCATCTCAAGAAGTGGATGAGGAAGAAGACCTTGATCTGGGGGGGCTGTTTATCAAATCAAGCGAAGTGCCGGAAAGGGTCCGCGCTACTCCTGCAGCACGCAGGATTGCATCAAAAAGTGGACTGTCTCTTAATGAAATCAAGGGAACCGGTCCTCTTGGAAGGATCAGTGGTGATGATGTTCGAAGAAGTATCTCAAAGGGAGTCAGTGATCCTGTTATAACAAAACCAGATATTTCAGGGATCGAACCAACCATCAATGAAACAGTCCTGGAATCAGATGCACTGAACATTTCCTATCTGCGAAAAGGACCATCCGGGAAGACGCCCCTCGTTTTTCTGCATGGTTTCGGGGCCGATCTGAACAGTTGGCGTTTCAATGTCAGTCTGCTTGCCAAGACCCGTGAAGTCTGGTCCCTCGATTTACCGGGGCATGGTGCTTCATGGGATGATTCGATGGCATCCCCGGGATTCAATCCGGGTGTCGAAGAATTAGCCGAAAACATTGCACAATTCCTGATGCTGGCAGGGATCGATCGGGCTCACCTGATCGGTCATTCGATGGGAGGTGGAATCGCGCTCTCACTGGCTTCGGCTCATCCTGAACGGGTTGCGTCCCTGGGATTGCTGGCTCCATTGGGATTGGGGCCTGAGATCAACCATGAATTCATTCGCTCCTTTTCGACTGCAAGAGACCGTGAGAAACTGGTTTCTGCACTGCATCGGCTTTTCTACCATGGCAGTTGGGTCAATGCGGCGTTGGTTGGACCTCTTGAAGAACAACGCAAGGATCCTAAACGCCTTCAAGCTTTGAGTCAGATTGCGGGGGGACTGCTTCAGGAAAACCGTCAACGCTGGCAAGGACGCAAGATGCTCGAGAAACTGAATATGCCGGTGAAAGTGATATGGGGACGAGATGATCTCGTAATCCCTTCGGATCAGATCTTGGGTTTGCCAGGCACCGTTGGCCTCCATCTGTTCCCTGAAACCGGACATATGCCTCATGTCGAGCAGGCAATGGGAGTGAATCGGCTGATCGAGGAATTGTGTGCATTTGAGTAATATCTTTCCTCAACACAATCACAAAAGAATCTAAACATGATTCTCTGTTGCGGAGAAGCCCTGATCGATTTTGTTCCTCAGAAGGATCAATCAGGAAGATCCCTCTACCAACCTTGTCCGGGTGGATCACCTTACAATACAGCCATTGCCCTGGGACGTTTGCAGGTTCCAACCGCATCTTTCTGCGGTTTGTCCAATGATTTTTTTGGAAGCATGCTGCTTAAGCATCTTCAACAAAGTGGTGTCAGTACAGAATGGGTGCGTCATCTTGAGCGTGATACAACGCTGGCATTCGTCAGTGCGGATTCGGCGGATGGAGAAGTTGAATACGCATTTTACGGACGTGAAACCGCGGACCGATCCCTGGAAAAGGGGGATCTGCCTCAAGTTCTTCCTGAAGAAATAAAAGTTCTCCAATTCGGCTCGGTTTCGCTGGTCCTGGAACCGACTGCATCCACGATGGAACTTCTGATGCAGAGGGAATCGGGACAAAGAATGATAAGCCTCGATCCGAACATCCGGCCGGGGCTGATCTCGGACAGGGAGGTTTATCGTGAACGATTTGAAAAATGGTTGGATTCTACAGATCTTTTAAAAGCGAGCATTACGGATTTGGAGTGGATTTATCCGGATGCCGAAATTTTTTCCACGATTGAACGCATTCTGGAAAACACAAAAGTGAATTTGGTGATGTTGACTTCAGGAGAAAAGGGATCGTGGGCCTGCACTTCCAAACAAAGGGTTCATGAAAAAGCGGAAAGGATTGTGGTCAAGGATGCGGTGGGTGCAGGAGATAGTTTTCATGCCGCTGTTCTCTGCCGGTTGTGGGAAATCGGTGCGGTTGATTCCAGTTCATTAGCAGAGTTGAATGAATCAGAACTGAAGCAAATCCTTGGATTTGCCAACAAAATAGCGGCAATTACCTGCAGCCGATCAGGAGCGGATTCCCCCTGGCGTAAAGAGTTGGATTGATAAACAAGAGTTTTATCGGCATTGATTTTATATTCTGCGATGAATTCCAGTTTTCCTTTATCATCTCTTTCTAAATCAGTGGCATTTTCCAGTAAATCCAGAAAAATGAGTTAGATCCCAGAATGATGAGAAGAAGATGAAATTTGATTCGCTCGAAGCTTTTAAGAAGCATTTCCCCATAGTGGTGGAAATCCCTGTGGCATGGGGGGAAATGGATTCAATGCAGCATGTGAATCATACGGTCTATTTGAAATGGATGGAAACCGCACGATTCGAATTTTTTGAACAGCTGGGAATGATGGAATTGATGCAGGAATCCGGAGTGGGCAACATCCTCAAATCCATTGAATGCCGTTACAGGATTCCTCTGACCCATCCGGACACCGTCAGCGTAGGCGCAAAACTCGCTGAACTGAGGGAAGATGAGTACTTGATGGAACAATCCGTCTTCAGTCACACCCACTTGGCCATTGCTGCTGAAGCCAAGCCCTTGATGGTCATGTATGATTATCAGAAACTCTGCAAAACGCTTATTCCTCCTCAGCTCAAACAGAAAATTCTGGATTTGTCCTAGCCGAAGGGATCGGCGGGATTGTTATTCCATCTCCGGTTAATTTGAGATTTTGGTGTGCTCCACCCACCAAAGATGAGGGAGCCCCTTGAGTTATGAATTTCTATTCACATCCCTGATTGTGGTGCTCCTACCCGGAGCAGGGGTAATCTACACCGTATCCACCGGTCTTTTCGAGGGCTGGCGTGCAAGCATCGCAGCCGCCTTTGGATGCACCGCAGGGATTGTCCCCCACTTGCTGGTCAGCAGCCTGGGACTCTCCACCCTGCTTCACACCAGTGCTCTTGCTTTCCAGGTCATCCGCCTAGTGGGCGCTGCGTATTTGTTGTTTTTGGCATGGACCATGTGGAGGGAAACAGGATCACTGCAATTTTCTGCAGAGCAAGTTAAGAACAGGAAACTTGGGTCGGTTGTTTGGAAGGCGATTCTGGTCAACCTTCTCAACCCGAAATTGTCGGTTTTTTTTCTTTCGTTCCTCCCGTTGTTTATTGTTCCTTCTTCCTCTTCCCCCATCAGGCAGTTTTTGGAACTGAGCGCGGTTTTCATGCTGATGACCCTGGGAATCTTCATCCTGTACGGATTATTTGCCCACGCAGTCAGTGGGTATCTGATACGCTCAACTTTATGGAGGGTTTGGCTTCAACGCGGATTCGCGGTGATCTTTGCGGGACTGGGAGCTAAGTTGGTGTTTTCCGAATCCTGAGTTTCGTCATCATTCGGTTCAGGCATTTTATCCGGTGAGTCTATCAGCACATTGGGAATCCATCGGTGGTTTTCTTCGGTCACGACTTCCGTCAGGGGTTCTTCAGTGACCCATAGCGTGGAATCACACAAAGGGCAGTTTCCGGAACCTCCCTCTTCCTGAAGAAAATTCTGCTCACAATTGCTGCAATAAAGTTCCATAAAAACAGGAATGATTCGAAATGCGCCTCCCTTCATTCAGCATATCCCAGGAACATAAACTGTCAAAAAGTATGAAATCTTCTGAATTCATGAAATTTCAAATAACGAGAATAATTTAAAATGAGAGTTAAAGGCTTGAATTCCTGATTCTCAATCCGTCTACATTTTCCTTTCAGAAAGTTGAATTGTGGAGATTCGATTCTTTGCTTTGAATCCAGTATGCTTTGAAAATTGTTAATGAAATGAAAATAAGTTCGATTCAAGACAAGGATTAAGAGAATGACTCCTGAAGAAACCCAAAAAGCGGCTACATTAATCTGGGAAAAATGGGATGCCGATGAATTACTGGATGAACTACCTGAGGATTGTCGTCCTCAGACAGAATTGGAGGCCCATGGGATCCAATCGGCATTTCCCAGGGTTTCAGGGCAACCACAAGCAGGCTGGAAAATCGCAGCCACAAGTAAGGCCGGTCAGCAACACATTAAGGTGGACGGCCCCCTGGCAGGGGTGCTTCTGAAAGGGAGAATCCTGGAAAACGGTGCCGAGTGTTCCTTGAATGCTAATGCGATGGGGGTCATTGAAGCCGAATTTGCCTTCCGGTTTGGAGAGTTGGTTCCTCCAAGGGAACGGGTCTACACGGCAGAAGAAGTCCTTTCTCGGGTATCAGAACTTTGTCTGACGGTTGAAATCCCTGACACACGATTCAAAGCTTTGGGAGGGAAACTTCAGCTTTTGGCGGAATGCGCCTGCGCCTGGTGGCTGGTAAAAAGTGAACCGGTGACGATGAACTGGAGGGATCTTGATTTCAAGTCCCACAAGGTGACCGTTGCCAAAAATGGAGAAAAAGTTGCTGAAGGAAGTGGTGCCAATGTCCTCGAAGATCCGAGAGAAGCATTATCCTGGCTGGTCAATGACGTGGGTTCGAGAGGCGTCAGTATTGGAGCAGGAGAACTGGTGACGACGGGAACCTGTGTGGTCCCGGTTCCAGTCAGCCCGGGAGATGAGATCCTTGCCGACTTCGGTGTTCTTGGCCAAGTCGAAACCCGCTTCAATTAGCCGGACTACAAATCCCTTGATCCTATCCAAACCTAATCAATTTCAATTTTTTACTACAACGTGGATTCCCTATTTTTTTCGGAAACATATGAATACTGACTTCAGGAAACATTAAAGATGAGCGAATTAGACAGGATTCTGGACCAGAGAGGAATGAATTCTCTCAAATGGGAATTCACGGTGCGGAATGGAGAACCTGAAGTCTGGAAGGAAACCGATCCTGAACTCGGGGAAGAACAGGTTTTGTCAATGTGGGTTGCCGACATGGATTTCAGGACCGCAGAACCGGTTATTCAAGCGTTAAGGGAAAGGGTGGAACGTGGTATTTTCGGATATGCCTCAAAAACAGAACGATACCTGGACGCCGTTCAGGGTTGGATGAACAAGCGCCATGGTTTCCAGGTTGAGCAGGAGTGGATTGTACCAACAGTGGGGATCGTTCCGGCATTGAGTATGATGGTCCGAAAATTTTCCAATCCCGGAGAAAAAGTTCTGATCCAACGCCCTGTTTACTACCCCTTTACCAATGCCGTTAAAAACAATGACCGTGTTGTCCTCTGCAATGCTTTGAAATTGCAGAACAACCGTTACGAGATGGATCTCAAGGATTTAGAGCAGAAAGCGGTGGATCCCAATGTCCATCTGATGATTCTCTGCAATCCGCATAATCCGGTGGGACGTGTTTGGTCATTTGAAGATCTTCAAAAAGTAGGACAAATCTGTCGCGAACATCAGGTCCTTTTGATTTCAGACGAGATCCATGGAGACCTGATCATGCCCGGTCATCAATTCAATTGCTTTGGACTGCAGGATCAGGATTTGCTGGACAATGTCATCATTTCCACGGCGCCAAGCAAAACGTTTAACCTCGCAGGACTCAAGACCTCAAACCTCATTATTCCCAATCCACGGATTCGTCAGCAAATGAAAGACGAAATCAAAGCCTCGGGGTTGTTCGGTATGAATCCTTTCGGCATCGTTGCCACTCAAACCGCATACGAACATGGGGCCCCCTGGCTGCAGGAAGCAATCCAATACATTCATGGGAATTTTGAGTTTCTCAGGGATTTCATCCGTTCCAAACTGCCGATGCTGAATGTTCTTCCGATGGAAGCCACCTATCTATGTTGGATCGATTGTAGAGAACTGGGATTGACCGATGGACGGCTCCAGGAATTGATTCTTGAAGACGCACGAATTTATGTTGATGATGGGCCGATCTTCGGACCCGAGGGTTCAGGATTTTTCCGTTTGAACCTTGCTTGTCCAAGAAAAATCGTCGAGAAAGCACTCAACCGTCTAAAAAATTCTATTGATCAATTGAGTGACCAAAATACTTGAACCATTTCAGTGATGTGTTCTCTTTGAAAAGAGATGCAGAAGGTACTATTTAGGGATCTTCTTTTAATCCTATATTTTTTAAAAGGCACCTAATTTCTTTCAGGTTGAAAAACGCTGACTTGATTGAATTTTTCAGCTGAAAAAGATGTGCTTCAAAGAAATAAAATCAAAATTCAGCTAACGGACATTACTTAAAAATTGTTGGGTATGTGGGCTTTTGGGATTCTGAATGACCTGCTCAGGAGGTCCGATTTCTTCAATCAAACCATCTTTAAAAAATGCCACACGATCAGACACTTCTCTTGCAAAGCTGATTTCATGGGTAACTACTAACATGGTCATACCTTCTTTGCTTAAAAGATGAAGTGTGTCTAATACTTCCCCGACCAGTTCAGGGTCAAGTGCTGAAGTTACTTCATCAAGCAGCATATAATCAGGTTCCATGGCAAGAGCTCTTGCAATAGCAAGGCGTTGCTGCTGCCCCCCTGATAATTTTCTTGGATAGACATTGAATTTGTCAGCAAGTCCTACATGATCCAATTGTTCCTTAGCTAATTTCTCGGCATCCTTTTTTGATTTCTTTGACACAATCCTGGGTGCGAGTGCAACATTCTCTAAAGTGGTTAAATGCGGGAAGGCATTCCATTGTTGAAAGACCATACCAATTTTTGTTCTAAGAGCGTTGACATCGGTTTCCCTGGCATGAGCATCGATTCCATCAACAATGATTCTTCCATCTTGGATATTTTCTAAGGCATTGATGCAATACAGTAATGTTGATTTTCCTGAACCACTTGCACCAATAATGCTGATCACTTCACCCTTCTCAACATTCATGTTGATGCCTTTAATAACATCTAATTGACCATATGATTTAATCAGATTATCTATTTCAATCATTTTGCCATTTTTTCTCAATGTGGTCGCTGAATCTTGCTATTGGATAAGACAGTGAAAAATAAAACAATCCCACAACTGTAAGGATTAAAAAAGGCTGTTGAGTTCTAGTAATTAATATTTGAGATGCTCTTAACAGTTCTACATAGCCAATCACAGAAACCAATGCCGAATCTTTTAATACCCCTAGGGCTACGCCTGTCCAAGAAGGAAGTATAGCACGAAGACCTATTGGGAAAACAATGTATCTGAGGTCCTGAAAATAAGTCATTCCGAGAGAACGTGCGGCTCTTCTAGTCACAGTCTCTACTGAATCAAGACCTCCTCTGAATACAAACGCCATAAGAGAACTGCAGTAAATGGTTAAAACGACTGTGCCTGCCTCGAATGCATCCAGATAGATTCCTATCAATGGGAAAAAATTGTAAAAAAGTATGATTTGTATGATTAAGGGAATACTTCGGAAAATATCTAAAAAGAGTCCAAGTGTAGCAGCCCCTTTCCACTTAGAAACATGAAGGACCCAACCAAAAAAAATACCTAAAATCGTTCCTAGAATGATGGAAACACATGAAATCAGTAAGGTGTTGAATGCTGCGTCTAATATGTAAAAGAAATCAGACGACTGAAAAGAGGTGAAAAATTGAATAGAACTGGAATTTGAATCCATCTTAATCCAATTCCTCTCTGAAAAAATAAAATGAAATAAGTTTTGAAGAACCCAAAATTAATTTTACTATGATGTAATAGATGACAGCGGTAACCATAAAAAACTCAAAAATCCTATATGTTTTAGATGCAAGGAATTGAGTTTCTCCTGATAACTCTCGAAACCCCACTAACATTCCTAATGAACTCATCAAAACAGACCAAACCATCTGGTTAGTCATCGGATAGTAGACAATTCTTAAAACCTGTGGGATCAAAATTCTTGTGTAGGACTGCCAGAGTGACATTCCTAAAGATCGGGCAGCACGTATTTGGGTTTTGGGGATGGCTTCAAATCCACCACGAAACGTCTCAGCTAAATATCCTGCGTTGTTAAAAGAAAGTCCAAGAAGAATGATAAATAAAGGGTCAAGATGTAACCCAAATGCTCCTAAGCCAAAACCAAAAAAGAAAAGTTGAAGTAAAGCGGGTGTATTACGTGCAATTTCAATCCAACTGATGGAAAACCATCTATAAATGAACCATTTTGATTGTTTTAAATAGTTGAGAATTAAACCGATAATAATACCGAAAATCATAGCGATCACGGCAACTTTTAAAGTTTCTAAACCTGCTTCAAATAGATTTGGCAATTTATTAAAAACAGGTCGCCAATGAAACGTATAATCCAATGTGACTTGATAGGGAGGGACCAAAGAGGCTGGAATTTAACAACCTCTTTGATTTAAAAAAGGGTTTTAATACATTACGCCTGGAATACGCAACTCCGGAGCTTCACCTCCAACAAATCGTCCCCACAATTCTTGGTATCTTCCAGATCTTACCTGCTGAGTAACAAAAAGACTTAGGTAATTTAACCAACCGTATTCTTTCCTTGAGGCGACCACCGATGTGTAGTCCGTTGTCCAAGGCATTCTTGGACCTGCAATGATGGTATCGTACTTCTCAACAATGGGTTTAACCGCAGTATTCGTTGTGATCCCGGCATCAGCCTTTCCTTGTGCAACTGCAAGAAACACCTCATTTTCACTTTGATATCCTTGATAAAGATTTTTCGTTCCCCACTTTTCTGCATATTTCAGAAACTCAATTTCAGGAACGGTACCCACAGCAGCCGCTATGCGTTTGCCTTTCATATCTTCAAAAGTTTTGATTCCTGAATTTTTTCCAACCACTGCTTGAGCATAATATATTGCATAAGGGATCGTAAAACCGACTGTTTTTGCACGTTCAAGAGTATCTGAAGTTGCTCCAAATACCACATCTGCCCGATTTGTTACGATAACAGGCAGTCTTTCTGCCCAGGTCAGAGGTAAAATTTCAAGTTCGACTTCAAGAACTTTCGCAAGGTCTTTACAGTACTCAACATCAAAACCAGCGGGCTCATTGTTTGAATCCCTATAACCAATTGGTGGGAAATCTAGAACCACTCCACAACGCAGCTTCCCAGAATTGATTACATCATCAAGTTTATCTGCAAAGCCCTGATTAAGTCCTGTTAAGAGGAAAACTAAGGTGCTCGAAATAAATAAAAATTTCTTCATAAGATCTCCAGAAAGAGGATTAAGAAAGAGGCGAATCCTATCATTTGGTATCTTGTATGTCAAACGAGTGAAGCCAAGAAATACCATTTTAAAAATGTCTTCGTTCTCATTAAAGAATTGGTATACTTTAAGCTTTTTGAAGCAGTAAAAATAGATATTTTCTTTGTTTAGAAACTGAAAAAATGTTTAGAAAATGAATCAACAACACGCATTTTACGGTTGTATTCCTGCGCTGATGACACCCTGTAGTGAATCAGGAACTCCGGATTTTAATGCTCTGGTCCGGAAGGGGAAGGAACTGATTGGGCAGGGAATGAGCTCGGTGGTTTATTGCGGATCAATGGGAGACTGGCCATTGCTTTCCGAGGAACAGCGTCAGCAGGGAGTTGCGGCTCTGGTTGATGCCGGTGTTCCGGTCATTGTCGGTACTGGAGCCCAAAACACCCAAAACGCGGTTTCCCATGCAGCACATGCAAAATCCTGCGGGGCCAGGGGATTGATGATCATTCCCAGGGTCCTTTCGAGAGGAACTTCACCGTTGGCCCAGAAGTCACATCTGGCCGCAGTTTTGGAAGCAGGTGTTGATCTTCCTTCGGTGATTTACAACAGTCCCTATTATGGATTTGAGACGAAGGCAGAACTGTTTTTTGAGCTGCGTAAAGATCATCCGAATTTGGTTGGATTCAAGGAATTCGGAGGGGCACAGGCTTTGAGCTATGCTGCCGAGCATATTACCAGCGGGGATGAGCAACTGGCCCTTCTGGTGGGTGTTGACACTCAGGTCTGCCATGGGATGCTCCGATGCGGTGCCATCGGACTGATTACCGGAATAGGAAATGTTCTCCCTCAACCGGTGCTGAAGTTGTTCGAACTATGCCTTATGGCTCTGAACGGGGATGCCCAAGCAAAAAGTTACGCCAATCAACTCGACGATGCGCTGATGGTCTTATCCACTTTTGATGAAGGACCGGACCTTGTTCTCTACTACAAATACCTTCTCTTCCTCAAAGGTGAATCCGAATACGAAATCCATTTCAATACCTTTGATGAATTGAGCCCAAGCCAGAAAAGTTTTGCAGAAAATCATTTGAAATTGTTTGAAAGATGGTGGGATGGATGGGAAGGTAAAAACCATCAGACGAATTAGTTTTCAAGTTTTGGAATGATGTTCTCAGCATTTTTAAACTCTTTCTCAGGATTGAATAAGAGCGGGTAATACGATCCCCTCATTTTTTCACCGACTGGAATCGCAGGATAGTTTTTGGTTCCTGGAGCATTAACCGTATTGAAATCCAGGTTAGAAACCACACCGTCCCCAAAAACATTGATCACCGTGGCACGTCTTTGTGACGGCGAACGGTTTTCAAAAGATCCATGCATCAGAACCGGGTGATGGAAACTGGCATATCCTGCCTTCATCACGATTGGTGTCTTTTTCTCAAAATCCCGAATTTGTTCTGGAGTCAACAAATCTTGTACTGCATCCATTTCTCCCGCTAGGTCGAGTTTGTCAATCAACCCCCAACGATGACTTCCGGGAACGTAATGCAGGCATCCGTTTTCTTCATTGGAATCATCGAGACCGATCCAGCAGGTCAGGTGATTCATCGGCTTGGTCCAGGTCCAGTAGGAATAATCCTGGTGCCAGGAAACGACACTTCCATGGTTTGCAGGTTTACAGAAAAGCTGATCGTGGAAAAATCGGATTCCCTTCCCCAGTAACTGATAGGCTGGAATCAGGAAAGCAGGATTCCAAAGGAGATCATGGAAAGCTTTCCGAACCCTCCACGCTCCCAGGGCATGGAACAGGACGGTTTCAGGATGGGTGGATTCATTGGAATGGTATTCATAAAAATATTCTCTTCCTCCGTGATCAGGAATCACCATTTCCTCCAACTCTTGACGAAGTCCTTGAATCTGGTCCTCGTTGAGTAATTGAATACCGTGGATGAATCCGTTCTGCTGAAACTCATGGAGTTGTTCTTCCGACAAGGCGTACGAAGCCCATTCATCGATACTTTCAGGTTGTGGAAAGAGGTCCGTGATGGGTTGACTGATCAGTCCTAGATCTTCATTCATGATTTTTTTATCTCCTCAATCAAAGCACATCATCAGAGTTCTGAGGATTTACATTTCCAGATTTATAATATTCCAATGTGTTGGCAATCCCGGTTCTTAAGGGTGTGGGTTCATGATTTTTACTCAGGGACCACGAGAGTTCAGTTGGAATTTTTCCAAATACGGGAAGCGGAGAACCTTCCGAAGAAAGGATCGCATCGGGCATCTGGTTTTTGATTTCCAAAATGAAATCCTCAACGGTTGCGGTGATGCCCGGCATATTGATCACGGGTGCTCCTTGGAAATCCTCCAACATGGCCTGGCAGAGGATTTCTGCAACATCTCCGGCATAGACAAAACCGGTCAACCCGGTGAAAGGGATTTGATAAGCCTGACCCTGCGCTGCCATTCTGCATGCTATGGACGGCCCGGCGCTCCCTCCAATTTCCCTTCCAGGACCATAAACCACAAAGGGTCTGACTCCCAGGGATGAAATCCCGTGTTCCTCATAAAATGCACGAGCCACTCCCTCAGAAGCCAGTTTGAAGCTGCCGTAATGGGTTGTCGGTTCAGGAAATTCAGCGTGATCGGGACCATAGACCCCGATGCTGCTTGTGTAAGCCACCTTTTTTAAACCATGTTTTAATGCTCCTTCAAAAACATTAATGGCCCCAATCAGGTTCACTTCAGCGCCCCGGACAGGGTTTTGACTGCATTCGGGCGTGAGCAGCCCAGCCAGGTTGATCACTCCCTCGCAGTCCCTGATGGCGTCGTCCAATTCGGATTTTTTTGAAACATCTCCCGCCACCCAATCGGTTGCATCAGCCCTGATTCCCGAAAGCCGATGCCATTCCGAATCAGGTTTATTCGGATCAAATATTCTGGCAAGGCATTGATTTATATTGAGAAAACGTGCAACCCAGGCTCCAAGAAACCCGCTGCCGCCCACCAGCAGGATTTTCATGATTGAGACATCGAAAAGCTAACCATGGAAAAAACGACCACTTCCTAATCAATCACCTTCGTAGGGAGGATCTCCCGGGGAACGATAACGGTCGAGAGGGCTGCGAAGACAATCGCTGCCGAAGTACATTCCGCTGCCAGGCACCTCTCCCATCATCAGAAAGACGCTTGCAGAAGATCCCTGTTCCGGAGTTTTCATTCCCATTTCGGATGCGGATTTTCCCTGGGATTCAGCAAAAGGCCGGGTCATGTCGGTTTCAATGAATCCAGGAGTACAGGCATTGATCGTCAATCCTGGATTCTCACGGGCAAGGATCAATGTCAATGCGTTCGCGCAGGCTTTGGAAAGACCATAGGCATTCCCAAGACCGGATGTTGTTGAAGCAGAATCTTTGGATTCTGAAATACAACGATTCATGTATTCCTCCACTGCATCCCATTGCACATCAGGATCGGTCAGCATGGTTCTCGTCACATCATCGGCGGCCTCGACAAAATTCGGACCCGCAGCCGATGTGACATTGACAATCCGTCCGGATGCTTCAAGCAGCGGGATAAAGACTTCGCACACTCTATGAATCCCCCAGGTGTTAACCTGAAGAGTCGGCTCCAAACCGATGGAGGAACTGCCAATTCCGGCATTGTTGATAATGCCATACAATGGTTTTGCTTCCGTTTCAAAACTTGAAGCAACCGTTTCTGCGGCCATGGTTACGGATTCATCGTTGGAAACATCAATCGCCAGCATCATCAAGCGATCAGCCCATTTAGGCTCTTTTGAAGTCAAAAGCCTTACAGCCTCATCTCCTCGTTTCTCATCCCTTGAACCTAAAATCAAAAATGTATCCGGATGATTTTGAAGGAGGTTTTCGACGGTAGCCAATCCGATGCCCTTGTTGGCTCCGGTTACTAGAATCCTTTTCATAAATGCTCTTGATCGATAAGTGGTTGAATCAAAATAAGTTCATGACTTGCGTGCGGTCACCACCCAGTTCCCAAAACCCATTTGAACTCCATCAGCACTTTCATATTCTTTCAGGAAACTTTTCATGGCTTCGAGTGTTTTTTGCTGAATGGCTGCTCCTGCCAGCGAAAAAGGTTCGGACATCGGTCCCATTCTGGATATGAATTCCGCAGCTTCATCAGCATCGTTTCCGATGCTGTTCAAGGAATTGAAAGCCTCAACACGTATCTCACTCCAGCCAGCTTTTTCCAGGATTTCAAAAATCCTTTCTTCCCTGCACATGGAAAACATTCCGGGCTCGTCCTCCCCTGGCGACTTCGGCAATTCCAGAAATTTTTTGGCCACCTGAGCCGGTTCCCAAATCCAGGGATTGTTATTTTTATCGGACCAACAGATGTAAGCGAGACGTCCTCCGGGTTTCATGGCGCTTTGAATCCTGGAGAATGCTTTCACCGGGTCCTCGAAGAACATCACCCCGAATCGGCTGTATGCCAGATCAAACTCTTCGGAAGGGTATTCATATTCCTGAGCATCCGTTTCCACAAAGACAGCGTGGTCCACGGATGCCTCAACAGCTCTTTCTTTTGCCCTGCCGATCATCGGCTCAGAAAAATCCAGCGCATGAATGCTCCCGTTAGGACCTAACATATCAGCCATCTTCAGGGTGGTCGTTCCGGTGCCGCAGCCGATTTCAAGTGCCCGTTCTCCTTTTTGAACATCGAGCACCTCCAGGAGTTTTTCGTCAAAAACCGCGAGCATTGGATCGATTTTGGTTTGTAACTCAACCCACAGGTCTCCTTTGAGATCATTCCAGAATTCTTTCTGTTCGGTATTGTCAGTCATATTTTTTGTTGCCCTTAGGGTTTTGAAAGAATCAGAGGTGAAATTTCCAGATCACAACATTCTGAAAACCAGACTGCCAGACGATAATGGACTGCTGGAATTGAAAAATTCAGATTTTTTGATTTGAAGTGTTCTTTCTGATTTCAGCCCAAGAGCTGGGGAACACCAGGGTCAATCATCCAGATTTTGGATTTGAATCGGCTCAATGGGATCGGCAGGTATGAATCCGAAAATGCGGGAATAGAAATAAAGTTCCAGTTCGAGACAGCGTTTGATATTTTCGGCGATGCGAAAGCCATGTTGCTCTTTTTCAAAGGGAACGTAGGCCACTGGAACCCCTTTGGTTTTGAGTGCTTCCACCATCACCTCTGCCTGGTTGGGGGGGACCACTTGATCTTCAAGTCCATGGAAAAAAATACAGGGACTGGAAAGTTGATCCAGATGGTGAATCGGTGAACGTTCCTGGTAGATCTGCTTTTCTTCCGGATATTTCCCAATGAGCCCATCAAGGTAACGTGATTCGAATTTGTGGGTTTCCTGAGCCAGGGCTTCCAGGTCACTGACCCCGTAAAGACTTGCCCCTGCTTTAAAAGTATTGGCAAAGGTCAAGGCAGAGAGGGTGGTGTAACCCCCTGCACTCCCCCCCCGGATGACCAACCGCATGGGATCCGCTTTTTGTTCACTGACAAGATACTCGGCGCCTGCAACAGCATCTTCGACATCCACAATGCCCCATTTTCTGATCAATTGGTCACGATAAGCTCTTCCGTATCCGGAGGATCCACGGTAGTTGAGATCCAGAACTCCGAAACCCCTGGTTGTCCAATATTGTGTTTTTAGGCTGAGTGTCGCTTGAGCCGCACTGGTCGGCCCCCCATGAAGCATTACCACCAGGGGAGGAACTTCTTCATCCATGCCTTTAAAGTCCCTGTTCGTAGGTGGATAGTAAAATCCATGGGAAACCGAGTTTCCTGCTGAAGGAAACTCTATGGTCTCCGGAACCGAAAGATAGGATTCATCAATACTTAAGTCGGTTGAAGTCTTGATCACCTGGACTTCATTGGAGGAGAGATCGATTTCGAGGATTTCAGGAAACCGGGTTGGCGAAGCAGCAACGGTCAAAAGAGAATTGCCTGAAATCGATAAGTCACCAATCGCGGTGTATGGCAAATCCAGGTTTTTAAGTTCTCCCGTTTCAGGTTTCAGAATGGCCAAACGGTCCGTATTGCCGATGCTGTAACGGCAGATGATGTTCCCGGAATCCATAAAATCATAATGGTGCATTCCGAAAACCCAATGCGGCCCTCCAAACTCAGCTTCCATCGGGCAAACACTTTTCTTGGAACCTTCGCGATAGAGATTCCACCATCCGGATTCATCGGAGATGAAATATAGCTCACCGGACAATGAAAACCTCGGCTGTTGAACGGAGATTTTCCGATTGTCCTGCGTATCTCCAGCAACTTTAACGGGTTCACCGGCCATCCCGGACTGATCCAATGCTGACACCCAAATGGTGGATTCGTCCCAGGGCATATCGGGATGGTTCCAGGTCATGAATGCCAGCCTTGAACCATCGGGGCTGATCACTGGCGAGGCATAAAAATCATGTCCTTTTGCGAGGATCGTAATTTCACCTCCATCTAAATCGACTGCGCCAATCATGTTTTCGGGTTCACCCGACACCCTATGGTCTTCTAAAACATAAATGATACGGTTGCGTTTCGGATCAATACAACCATCTGCAAATCGAAGCCCCTCTGAATCGGTAAGTTGAGTTGGTTCAGAATCCTCCAAGTTATGTTGGTAAAGTTGTTGGTCTGAAAAGTTGGAAAAATAATGAACACCGTTATGAATCAGAGATGATCCGCCTCCATATTCATGGACCCGTGTTCTGATGTTGAAAGAAGACGGAGTGACGTCCCTCACATTTCCTTCTTGGTCCTGCTCAACCAAAACCGAACGCCCTCCCTCTTGGGGACGGGACTCCATCCAGCAAATCCCGTTTTGAAGAAAATCTGGAGAAGAAAGTCCGATGGCACCTTTAACGATCAGGTCACTGCTGATTGGGGATTTCCAGGTTCCGTATGGGGCAGAGTTCAACATTTTTTACCTGAGATAAATCTGAATTCAAGATGGATTAAGAAACGTAATCTGAAATGCGTACTAAGGCAGAATTGAGAAAATGTTCATTGAGTTGTTTTATAAATCAATTCAGAAAAAACCCAATGAAAGAAGAATCCCGTAGGCAATGCCACAAACACAAAGATTCTGATTGGATACTGTTTAAACCGCCTTATTGAGATGTGGTCACCTATGGCTGAAAAATATACAAATAAAAAAAGACAAACCGACAAGCCAATGCCAATGGAAATCAATCCATATTTGATGGTTTCCATCACTGGATCTCCACATTAATGCCCAAAATAATCAAATTAACCATCTTAGCAACCTTTCCATAGCCGATCTTTTTGGGTAGAGAATATTTTTTAATTATGACGAATGACTTCTGTGCTTATATTGCTTGATGAGCTTATCGAGTCAAGTTCCAGGCTGCCATTTCCAGATACGGTGACTGAATCATATCAGCAAGCGAAATGACACGGGATACTTAGGATCTGGATGGAGGGTGAAAGGTCTCGGGATGATCGAGCTAAAGGCTTTTTCGAAATTAGAAAAATTTCAGTGTTTACGAAATCAATCGGAAGTTCCAGGCTATGGATTAAAAGCCCCAGAATGGGGTAGGAAAATACCTTGAAGCAATCAGCAAAATCACTTCAAATAAATGCAAGGATGAATCTTAAGGCAGATATTGTGTGAGAAGAACCGTTCGATCTCACAAGATGATTCAATTGCACCCAAAGATACTATTCGAAAAATCCCCGAAAACGATTAGATATGTTTTCGAGGATGTGAGAAATCTATATTAAATATCTTGTG
>ENA-OSEY01001233-OSEY01001233.1-marine-metagenome-genome-assembly--contig:-NODE-1233-length-17995-cov-4.206440_pt1 | contig 17995 bp, 18 predicted proteins | sample MGYA00248465_ERZ534230 | MGnify/ENA primary metagenome ERZ534230 (study PRJEB26409, sample SAMN06344110) | marine metagenome | isolation source: Sea water from surface | place: Atlantic Ocean:Southern...
ATATTTTTCCCTAGACCAGAATAGCTTTTTAATATTTTAATTTGACGTACAGATTTAAGATTTCTTTTCCCAAAAATTTGCAGACTTAAATATGTTAATGGAGTAGCTGCGGCAAGACTACTTTTAGGACGTCTAGCACCAGGTACCGCTAATCGAACAATCCCCTGCTCATCAGTAAGAATAGTTATTAATCTATCATTCTCGCCTAATGGAGAAGCTTTAATACAGAGACCCTCTAGTCTGCACTCACCAGAACCAGACATTTAAAAATTTACTTCTTGGAAAATCTCACAAAAATTAGAAGTTCCAACGCAACTAATTCCATTATCAAACAAATCAATAACTTGTGTCAGTTTTTTTATACCACCTACAACTTTTATTTGATTTTGAGAGCCTGTTATTTTTAGTATTTCGAGGACATCATTAGATGTAAGAGGAGATCCAAACCCGTCCCCGAATTGAAAATTTTTTATTCCTAATTCTAAACATATTTCTATCGCATTAGAAAAAACTTCTTCTTGAATATTCTCATCAGAAACCTTCTCAAGTTCTTTAAGGTATTGAGGCTCAAGAAAGTCGAAGTGTTTTACGAAGCTCGGGAGGAAATTCGGGTGATTCTCCTCATCAAACCCTAAAGCTCTCATTAATGTAAAAATGCTTAGCCTTCTCTTTCGCGCTATACGTGTTCCAGCAGTGGGGTCCTTACCTGGTTTTTGTTCTACATCAAATTCGATCCATTCGCCTCGGTATGGATGAATGGTTCCAGTTACTAATTGGTTTCTGGATAAATTACGAAGGCGGTAGCGTTCTCCTGGTTGAAAAATAACTCCGGGTGAGCGCACGAGTTGAGATACAACTACTCGCTCAGTTCCATTGATGACGAAAGTCCCGTCTTCGGTCATCTTTGGGAATTCGCCGATAAATACAATTTGCTCTTTGAGTTCTCCGGTATCACGGTTTCCGAACCTTGCCCTGACAAGAATGGGAGATGTGTAACTTATCTGGTTAGCTTTACATTCGGCAACGGTATATTTGGGCCCAGGATTTAGATCCTCGTCTCGAGGATCAAATTCAAGCTCAAGTTGAAGGGTTTCGGAGAAGTCAGTTATCGGGCTAATGTCTTTAAAGGTTTCAGCCAAACCTTCTTCTAGAAACCAGTTGTATGATTCTCTTTGGACTGCGATTAAGTCTGGAAGTTCCAGTACTTCTTCAAGATTTGCAAATGAATAACGGTTACGGATTGAAGACAAGAATGCTCCTTGGTCTTAGAAAGGGTTGGTGGTCTGTTCAGCGTTTGTTTACGCTTTTTTCGTTTAGAGCAGTGAGATAGCTACTCCTCCAGGTTCATTGGGTACGCGCAGGGCACAACATCGGTTGTAACCTGACAGTGGGCAGAAATATTAGTCTATGGCTTATTTCGACAAACACAAAGCGAATTTTGTCCAAATTTAATCTCAGGACGTCTTTATCGCTTATTTTTTGCCCAATCTTCAAAAAAGCTAATGATTTTTGAAAATTACGCGTCACCCAAAGGATTTATTGAAGTTCTACAGAAGCTCCAGCCGCTTCCAAAGCTTCCTTGGCTTTCTCGGCATCTTCCTTAGAAGCACCTTCTAGCACTGCTTTAGGAGCTGACTCTACGAGTTCTTTCGCTTCTTTTAATCCCAAGGATGTGAGTCCGCGGACCTCCTTGATTACATTAATCTTTTTGTCGCCTGCTCCAGTGAGAACTACATCAAATGAATCCTTAGCTTCTCCAGCGTCGGCCTCCCCAGCTGCTGCTGGAGCTGCTGCAACAGCTGCCACTGGAGCTGCTGCTGTAACACCGAATTTTTCTTCGAACTCACTTAGGAGTTCACTTAGCTCTAGGACACTCATGTTAGCTATCGCCTCAAGCACCTCTTCTTTAGTAGTCATAATTTAACTCTCCTCATTTTCGTTGGCATTGCCATCGATCTTATTATCTTCAACTGACTCTTCTTCAGAGTCATCATCATCAGTTCCTGACTCGGGGGAACCTACACTTTCAGAAGTTTCTTCTTCAGCGTCTTGGGATGGAGCTTCATCATCGGGAACAGCCTCAGTAGTTTCAGCAGTTCCCGTTCCGGCACCACCAGCTTCAATTAGCGCAGACAGTGCATAGGCAAAATTCTGTGGAATCGCATTTAAAAGAGATGCAAATTCTCTCAGCGGTGCAGCCATTCCTCCCGCCAAGCGTGCAAGTAACTCTTCACGAGGAGCAATCTTTGATAGTGCTGTAATTTCCTCTGTAGAAAGTAATGCTCCTTCAAGCACTCCACCTTTGATTATCAGGTCTTTGTGATCCTTTGAGAAATTCGTTAGTACTTTGGCAATACTAACTGGGTCACCAGAAGAGCCATCAGGGCGAATTCCAGTAAACGCTATTGCCGTAGGGCCAACAAGTAATTCTTCGATTTCTAAGTTCAATTCCTTTGCTGCAACGCGTACAAGAGTATTTTTGTATACCTTGTATTCCCCACCTGCTTGTTTCATAGCAGTTCTCAAAACTGCCATATCGGTTACGTCTAGTCCACGGTATTCTGTCAGAATAACTGCTTCAGCATTAGAAAACTTTTCTTGCACTTCTGCAACGACTGCTATTTTTTCTGTTCTGGGCTCTCCCATGGGAGATCCTTTCTGTCAGTACTCCAAAAAAAATTGGAGTGCGCCATGAGGCAAACACTCCGTTGTTCTGTTTACCTCGTCCGGCAAGATTTCATTAAGCACTAGATGCGCCGAATTTCTTTGGCTTTAAATTTACTCATCTAACATATCGTCAAATTTTACGGTAGCAACACGAAGCGTCAGAAATACTTGGGTTAGAACCGTTCGGGGTTTATAGGCTATTTTCGTCGACCTTGATACCTGGACCCATCGTTGAGCTAACTACGACTTTTTTGAGATACTTACCTTTTGAACCAGATGGCTTTACTCTTTGAAGTTCTTCAATGACAGTCTCGAAGTTAGCCAAGAGAGCCCCCTCATCGAAGCTCGCTTTCCCAATAGGGACGTGGACATTTCCAAATTTATCTGTTCGGTATTCAACCATCCCCCCCTTAAATTCCTGGACTGCTTTGGCGACGTTGTCAGTGACTGTTCCTGTTTTGGGATTTGGCATCAAACCTCGTGGTCCTAGCGCTCGCCCTAATTTTCCTACTACGGGCATCATTTCTGGAGTTGCTATGGCAATATCAAAATTGAAGTTTCCCTTTTCAACTTCATCCGCCAAATCGCTATCGCCGACAATGTCAGCGCCAGCCTCTTTGGCTTGTAATGCCGCTTCTCCCTGTGCGAATACGGCTACACGCACATTTCGTCCAGTCCCGGATGGGAGGGCAACCGTGCCGCGTACCATCTCTTCTGCCTTACGCGGGTCCACACCAAGTCGACAAACTAACTCAATAGTTTCATCAAATTTTGCTGTTGCTAATTGTTTAGACATCGCTACAGCTTCATTTGGAGCAAAATTAGCTTCTCGATCAAAAGTCTGTACTGCGTTGTCGTATCGTTTTCCGTTTGCCATCGAACACATTCCTTTCAGGACTTTGAGCCCATATGTGATTCTCCCTCATTGTTTTTCTTCACTTGGTTGAGGTATTCAAAGTGAAGTACTTCTAATTAACTTCAAGTCCCATGCTTCTTGCGGTACCGGCAACCTGCAGCTTTGCCTGATCTAAATCATTGGTATTTAAATCAGGTAGTTTAGTTTCAGCAATTTCCGTTATCTGAGCATCCGTAACTGACCCTGCCATTTCTCTTCCAGGATTCTGACTAGCTTTATCGAGGCCAGCAGCTTTCCGAAGTAGAAATGATGTGGGTGGAGTTTTTGTAATGAAAGAAAAGGTGCGGTCAGCATAAATTGTTATCTCAACTGGAACAACTTGACCGCGCTTATCCTCAGTCTTTGCATTGTATTCTTTGCAAAAGTCCATGATCGCAATACCATGAGGTCCCAGAGCTGTTCCAACGGGGGGTGCAGGCGAAGCCTGTCCCGCTGGAATTTGAATTTTTACAACCGCAGCTATTTCTTTTTCTGCCATTTCCATTACTCCTGAATAAATTTTCAGCAGTCGTCAATATACCCATAAATTAGCGAAGTAGCTCACTTAATAACATCCTTCTTGAAATGAATGCAGAAATGTTTAACTTTTTAACAATTCCGATGCGTCAAAGTTATCTCTACTATTCGGATAACTTCCGCTGAGCAATTCGATTATGGAGTTCGGCGATTGTCGCACTTGCGGTATTTCTATGAAGTGGGGGATAAACAGCATGTATTAAACATGCCGAAAACGCTTTGAGTAAGCTTTTGGAGACATTGATGGCAAATTTGAAGTGCTCAAAATACGTCTGACCGACACTAGCCGGATGATCAGTAAATTTTGTGGTGATCTGCATACAGCAAACATAACACTATACTGACGCACCGTTTTATTAAATAATTGCAATATATTTTTATATTTTAACAAATATATCTAATTTTTCGTTATTTAGAGCATATTATTATCATTAATGGATGTTATAGATAAAAAAATTATTGAACTTATACAATTTGATGCAAGCCTAACTGCAAGAGAAATTGCAGAAAAGGTTGGATTAACAACAGCCCCCTGCTGGCGAAGGATTCAACGGTTAGAAGCTGAGGGAATAATTGCCGCCAGAGTAGCAATAATTGACCCAGAAAAGATTAATCTTCCAGTCTTAGCATTAGTGGAGATACGCACCAATCGTCATAACGCAGAGTGGTTAACAGATTTCATTTCGGCAATAAAGAAATTTCCCGAAATCATTGAAGCGTATAGGACTAGTGGGGAAGTAGATTACATGCTTAGAGTCGTGGCTCCCAATATGGAAACCTATGACCTCTTCTACAAAAAGCTTGTAGAGGAGGTTGACCTCTACGATGTCAGAACGCACTTCGTGATGGAGCGAATTAAAGCGACAACCGAGCTTCCTCTTGAATACTGTTAAACGGGTAGTGAGGTTATAACTTAGCGACTTGTGCAAACTCTAGTTCCACAGGAGTTTCACGACCGAAAATGTTTACAAGCACTTTAAGTTTCAGCTGGTCCTCATTGATCTCAATAATTTCTCCAGAGAAATCAGCAAAGGGGCCTTCTTTCACTCGTACAGTTTCCCCTTGTTCATAACCCATTCGCGGCTTGGCTCGTTTTACGACTTGGCCATCAGCTTCCCCAGCAGTACCTAGAAAGCTTTCAACTTCTTTTCTTGGGAGCGGTGTGGGTTTATTTGCTGAACCAACGAACCCTGTGATTCCTGGGGTGTTTCTTATAACATTCCAGACTTCATCATTCATTCGACACCGAACAAGTATGTAGCCAGGAAACATTTTTTTCTGGACTTCAACTCTTTTACCCTGTTTAAATTCGACAACGTTTTCTAGCGGAATAACAACTTCATGAATTGAATCCTCTTTATTCATTGATTGGATACGTTGCGCTAGGTTGCCTTGAACCTTATTTTCATAACCAGATTGTGTATGAACCACATACCATTTCCCAGGCCGGTCATAAGGACTTATTAGTTTAGGAGTCTTTTCTTCTTTCTCATAGACCAGGTCATCTTCAGTAATAAGTGCTTCGTCATGATTTGGCTCACTGCTAGAGGAGTCTGACTCATATTGGACTGAGTCGCTTTGAACCTTTGAGGTTTCATCTTTCAATTCTTCACTGGATGCAATATTTTCCATAGCTCTTTCCGTTCACAATACAAATTAACGTTCAAATAACTTAAGCAGGCCCTCGCCAAAGCCCCAATCCATAAGGGCAATCATAGATGTTATAACAACCAGAGTGACCAAAACTACAATTGAATAATTTATGACTTCAGAGCGGGTAGGCCAAGCTACTTTTCTCAACTCAGATCGGACTTCAGAGAGGTAGCGACGGAATCCAACTCTCTCCTCCTGCTGAGGCTTTCCTGCAGGTTGCCTGCGCGTGGCAACAGGGGTTCCATCTTCCCCGAGTTCACCTCGCTTCTTTAAAGCTCTCTTTTGTTCACGATTTAGAGACATACTTTCCTTGCCTGTTCGTCTATTTTCTATTGTATTTTACTTTTTAGTATTTAGTGCAAACTCGCAGGGCAGGAGGGACTCGAACCCCCAACCGCCGGTTTTGGAGACCGGTGCTCTACCAATTGAGCCACTGCCCTAAAGCATGACTTTCTGAGGATACCAGCGTTTCAGCACTTTAATTCCCAGTATGTCTATCTTTAGCAATTTCATATTCTTGAGTCTTTAGTTTGTATTGCCACTCTCGACAAACCGTTGCATGACAACAACATCGAGCCATCTTCCAAATTTTCTACCAGTTTGTAACTCCCTACCAACCTCTTTAAAGCCAGCTTTTTGATGAGTAGCTATTGAACCTTTTGATTCTGCGCTAATTCTTGCAATGATTGTATGAAATCCATGCTCGGATGCCTTTTCGATTAAAGCAACTAATAGAGCTAGCCCCACACCTTTTCCTTGATCCTCGGGACGGACGTATACCGAATTTTCTACGGTTGTGCTGTAGGCAGGCCTGGTTTGGTATCTGGACAACGAACCGAATCCTATTATTTCATTATCATATTCAGCAACCAAAACCACATGAGCTCCAGACCTTTCAGTCAACCAATCTCTCTGCTCTTGAAGAGTTCGTGGAGTAATATCAAAAGTTGCTGTCCCAGAGGTGACTTCATTGTTGTAAATTCCTCTGATAGCTTCAGCATCTTTGATTTGCGCTAACCGTATATCCATAATTTACCTTACATCGCAAAACGAAAATCTGATCTAGTAGCGGCGGACAGATTTGAACTGTCGACCTCCCGATTATGAGTCGAGCGCTCTAACCAACTGAGCTACGCCGCCAAATTATAGTGCTATGCACATTTGAGCTCCCTGAGAGAATTGAACTCTCGACCTTCTCCTTACCATGGAGACGCTCTGCCGACTGAGCTAAGGGAGCAAAGACCATAAGTCAAAGCTATTCGTTATGATGCCACGATGAAGACCCGCTCCCAACCTCAAATGAGTAAATATAGTTTTAGATTCGAATTTACGGTTTCAAGCATTATATTTGAGCGACCTGTTCAGTAAGATTTTGTGGGCCGGGGAGGATTTGAACCTCCGAAGGCTAACGCCGACGGGTTTACAGCCCGTTCCCTTTGGCCGCTCGGGCACCGACCCTGAAGTGCGAATACTAGCGCTTGCTGTTCAAGTTCCCACCATTAGTGATCAGAAATTTCTTTGTTTTATTTCACCCAGTAATTTGGTCCGTTAAGTTGATCTCAATACATGAGATTTAATAACTTGGAGGACACACAAGAAGAGAGGACCCCCATGCCCACGTTTGATATTACTTCAACTGTAGCTATGCAAGAAGTTCGAAATGCGACAGATCAGGCTTCGCGCGAAGTCGGCCAGCGCTATGATTTCAAAGCTACCAACAGTTCCATTGAGCTTTCAGAGGAAAGTATAAATATTGAATCATCCTCAGATGATAGACTAAACGCCTTGCGAATAGTTCTCGAAGAAAAATTAGTTAAGCGAAAAATTTCTCTCAAGGCACTAAATCACCTACAGGTTGAGGATGCCTCGGGTGGGAGAAGACGTCAGACTATTGCCCTGACTTCGGGTATAAATTCCGAGAAGTCGAAAGAAATAAATAAATTCATTAAAGGAATCGGCCTTAAAGGTATACAGTCGCAGACTCAAGGTGACCAAGTCCGTGTTTCAGGAAAAAAGCGAGATGATTTACAAGCCGTTATCAATGCGCTTAAGGATAATGATTTCGGGATTCCATTACAATTTGGGAATTTCCGTGACTAGTGAATCGGTCGTGGAGTCATGATGCCAGTATGGATATGTAATAATGAACTATCTAAAGGTAGCGAAGTAATTATTTTTGATCTTGATGGTGTTATTAGTGATGCTGCTCATCGTCAACACTTTCTTAAGGGAACAGAAAGGGATTGGGATGGGTTCTTTTCTGCATGCACGGAGGACCCGCCCATTATTTCTGGTGTAAAGCTAATAAACGTCCTCAATAAATATCATAAGACCATAATTCTTACCGCTCGCCCCAGTTCTGTTCAATCAAAAACTGTTCACTGGCTCAAGAGGCACAGTGTTGTTTGGGATGTATTGATCATGAGATCGGATGATGACCATCGACAATCGTCAGAAATGAAACTAACTGCTCTAAACCAGATCCGAGATGCTGGGTATGATCCGGTACTGGTTTTTGATGATGACCCGAAGAATATAGCAATGTTTTTAGAACAAGAGGTTCCTGCAATCTCAGTTCACAGTGGCTACTATGCTTAGCTTTGAACTGGAGAATAACGATTGATGTGTTATCCAGAGGTCTATTTTATGAGGAATTCAACAAATACCAAAGGTTCATTTAAATATAGACTATTTGCACAGTAATTCTGATAGTACTACTATCAGAATTACTCTGGAGGACCTTATGCCAACGGTAACGCGAAAGATCAACGTTTCATGTTCGCTTGCTGAAGCTTGGGAGGTTTTGTCTGACTTTGGTGAAATCTCTATTTGGGCCAGGAATGTCAAACATTCCTGCCTGTTATCGCACCGTCAAGAAGGAATGGGAGCAACGCGAAGAATTCAAACTAGGAATTCTTCAGTTACTGAGCATGTAACAAGATGGGAAGAATTAAGACGTATATCTTACGAAATACGAGGATTACCTCCCGTATTTAAACAGGTTTTAAATACTTGGTTGTTGGAGCCAAGCGAAATTGGTGTTCAGTTATCACTAAAAATTGAAATCATTCCTATTCGTCGACCTCTGACTCCTATTGCCGGTTTAGCCTGCCTTGCATTTGGAAGGATTAATATGGTGATGCTGAAAGATATAAAAGTGTTTATTGAGGATGTAATGCCGCTCGTGAAACTTGAAGACCAAATATCTCTGTTAGAGCAGAAGATTGTGGAGTTGGAATCTCAGAATGAATAATTCAAATCAGCCCGATGTAATTATTTTCATGACTGATGAAGAGCGAGCAATCCCACCATATGAAACACCAGAGGTTATTGAGTGGCGTGATAGAACACTTGCTGGAAGAAATTGGTTCAAGGAAAACGGGGTATGTTTCAATCGACATTACACAGGTTCTTTGGCATGTGTGCCGAGTCGCCCGACGCTTTTTACAGGTCAGTTTCCGGATGTACACGGTGTCACCCAGACTAACGGGTTAGGGAAAGATGAATATGACTCCCGGATGAGATGGTTACTCCCTCGTGAGGTGCCGACAATTGGACATTGGTTTAGAGCGGCTGGGTATGACACTCATTATGATGGCAAATGGCACATAAGCCATGCGGATCTTGTAGACGAAGATACAGGGAATCCTTTGGCAACAAACACAGCTGATGGGACTGTTCTTCAGGATGCTGTTGACAGGTACCTTACAGAGAATCCCCTCAACGAATTTGGTTTCTCAGGTTGGGTTGGGCCAGAACCTCACGGAGCACCTCTAGCTAATTCAGGTTTTATTCGAGACCCGCTAATTGCCGACAGGACAGTTAAATGGCTCAAGGATAGATATCTGAAACGAAGCTTGGGAGATAAGGATGCTCAGAAGCCTTTTCTCTTAGTGGTTAGCTTTGTTAACCCACACGATATTGTACTTTTGCCAATATTCATGCGGAGACCTGAATTTAATCCCATCACCCCTTCTGAACTTGATCCACCAGATATCCCTGCGCCTCCTACGCGTTATGAGGACCTCTCGACAAAACCTGCTGCCCAGATCGCATATAAAAATTCTTATTACTCTGGGTATGGTCCCCAGCGAGTGGTGCGTGCAGCATATGAAAATAATGAGCAGGAATATAGGAACCTTTATTATCGTTTGCATGCTGAAGTTGACGACCCTCTTGACAGAGTTAGGAAAGCGCTGACGATTGATACCTCACGAGAGAAGATTATCTTTCGAACGTCAGATCATGGAGACTTATTGGGGGCTCATGGCGGTCTTCACCAGAAATGGTTTAATCTTTACGATGAAGCCACAAGAGTTCCTTTGAAATTATCAAGTATGGAAGCGAGAGTGCTCCGAAGGGAGTCGTTGATTCAATTCCGACGTCGCATGTGGACTTGATACCAACTGCTCTAGCGCTTGCAGGACTGGATCAGCAAGAGCTTGGGCAAAGATTAGCTCCTTTATTCTCAGAGTTTCATCCACTTCCGGGAAAGGACCTAAGCCCGCTACTAGTAGACCCAGATGCCGAGGAATACAAGGGCAGGGCAATCTACTTCATGACCCGAGATAATATGCTTGAGGGTGATACTCTTGCGTCCGGAATGGCTCGTGGACTTGGTAGAGCAGACAATCCTCCACGAGCATTGAAGATCCAAATAGCTCCACACGTGAGTACTAACTTTGAAGGAATCGTTGTCAAAATTCTGGATGACGAGATTCCTGGAATCGATTCTTCTTTGTGGAAAATTACTCGCGCTCATGATGATCCGGAAACATGGACTATCCCTGACAGAGCTAACCTATCGTCTTCTGGCCCATTGGGTGAAACCTATAGGACCACAAAAATTCCTGACCAATTTGAGCTTTACGACTTGACGAATGACCCTACTGAATCAAGAAACCTGTGGAAAGACCCAAAGGTTAAGGAGGTATTTGAATATATGAAGCGTCGACTGAATGAAGAGAGAATTATTTCACTTCCTGAACGTAACACCCCTCGCCCCTATGCCAAAAGAAAACCTCCCGAGGCACAATTAGCAGGACAAACACCGCCAGCTCTAGCTCGAGGCTTACGGGCACTCCTTCGTAAAGCTGGATTGCATCCTGAAGATACTGAGGAATTTGGAAAAGATGTAACGGGGAAACGAGCGCTGATTGTGTGCACGAATACTGATCAAATGCCCAATGGGAAATCAACGGGTGTGTTTGCATCAGAAATGACTGTTCCATATTACATTTGGAGCGACGCAGGAATGGAAGTTGATATTGCAAGCCCGTTGGGTGGTTTGGTGCCCATTGACCCTCAATCTTACCGTCCAGTGGTCCGGACTCGATATGACGATAGAGCTCTGAAAGATGGGTACCTTCAAAAAAACCTGTCTGAGTCTTTAGCTATGGAGGATGTAGATATTGATGCTTATGACGTGATTTATTTTGCAGGGGGTTGGGGTGCAGCATTCGACTTAGGGTTTTCAGAAACTATTGGTGAGAAGGTCACAGAAGCAAATCAGAAAGGAAAGATTCTCGGCGGAGTGTGTCATGGTCCGCTGGGCTTCCTTAAAGCTAGAGGCCTTGATGGGGAGCCATTGGTTAAGGGGCGTCGTGTCACCGGGGTTACCGATAAGCAGGTTAAAGATTTACGCATAACTCATACTCCTCATCATCCAGAAACGGAATTGCGACGACTTGGAGCTGATTATCGCTGCAATCATCGCTTCCGGGATCCGTTTGCAAATTGTTGGGAAGTCGATGGAAATATTGTTACTGGGCAGAATCAGAATGCAGCGCCCATGGTTGCCAGAGAGATCATGGAATTGATTTCTTAAGATCAGCTTTGTCTTTATATTTAATTTTCGTCTGAGTGTTGAGCGCCTTCTTGGATCGCAGCTACAACACTTTGATCCGCCAGAGTGGTTGTATCCCCAAGGTTACGGCCTTCAGCTACGTCTCTCAGTAAACGCCTCATTATTTTCCCTGATCTTGTTTTAGGCAAGTCTGGGACAAGGAATACGGCCTTGGGACGTGCGATAGGACCGAGCTTTGTAGCTACGTGTTCTCGTATTTCATTACGGAGGTCATCGGACTCTTCTGAACTTCCGCGCAGAATGACATAACCAATTATTGATTGTCCAGTCGTTTCGTCTGTGGCGCCTACAACAGCTGCCTCTGCTACTGCTGGATGATCGACTAAGGCAGATTCGACTTCAGCTGTAGAAATTCTATGCCCGGATACATTCATCACATCATCTACTCTTCCGAGTAACCAGAGATAGCCATCTTCATCAATTTTTCCTAAGTCACCCGTGATAAAAAAGCCATCTTCGCGCAACTCGGCCTTAGTTTTTTCGGGCATTTTCCAATAACCTTTAAAAACGTTTGGTCCACGCACTTCAATTTGTCCTATTTCATCAATAGATAATTCTTTTGTTGTTTCTGGGTCGGTGATTTTTAATTCAACTCCTGGCAAGGGCAAGCCAACGGTTCCCGCGCGCCTTTCACCATTATATGGATTTGAAGTATTCATGTTTGTCTCTGTCATGCCATACCGCTCAAGTATTCTATGACCCGTTATTTTTTCGAATTGAACGTGTGTCTCTGAGAGAAGTGGCGCAGAGCCGGAGACAAATAAACGCATGTGGTCGACTAAATTCCTGTTAAACCGAATATCGCCAATTAGGCGGGTATAAAATGTCGGCACACCCATCATCGCAGAAGATTTTGGTAAACTATAGATAATATTATCTAAATCAAATTTTGGTAAAAATATCATACTTCCCCCAGCTGACAGCATGACATTCGTGGCTACAAATAGCCCATGGGTATGAAAAAGAGGAAGTGCGTGCAGCAAGACGTCGTTATTCGTGAATTCCCACTCTTTCATCAATGTATTACCATTTGATAAAAGATTAGTTTGTGTGAGCATTGCTCCTTTAGATTTTCCAGTTGTTCCAGAGGTATAAAGCAGTGCCGCTAAATCATTTTTTGATCGCGCGACGGTTTTAAAATCTTCTGGCGAGGAGGCGGCTTTATCAATGATTGAACCTGTTGAATTAACATTTAAAGTTTCAACAAGCACGCCAAGTTTTTGAGCTATAGTGTTTAAATCTTCTCTATTTTTTTCATCACAAATAATCAAACGAGCTTCACTGTTTTCAATGAAATACTCAAGTTCAGCGACTGTGTAGGACGGGTTAAGAGGTAGAAATACTAATCCCGCTTGCGCGCATGCTGCATAAATGTTGAGCATTTCCGGGGATTTTTCAACTTGTATTGCAACGCAGTCTCCCGGTTCTAGACCCAATTCAACCAGTGCACTTGCAATTCTTCCGCTTGTCGCCAAAAATTTCCGGTAAGTAATAGTCTTACCATCGAGTAGATACAAAAATGGGTCGTCGTTTTCTGAATGCACTCCAAACAGATTGTCATATAGCGGATTATTCATTATTCTCTCGGTTCACTCTACATCTTTGCATTGCAGGATTTGCTTATGAGGTCCATCCAGTTTTAAATATTTCTCATTTCAATTAAAAAAAACTGGCACCAAAGGTTTATTAAAATTATTCAGAATTACAATGATTTTTGTTGACTTTTATTAATTCAAACGCCCGAATGCAATTATACATGTGCGACGATAGTTTTGCGTGATAGCACGAAGTGTATTATGAGAATCAAGTTACTAACTTTACGTTGGGAGGACGCAATGAAGTTAAACTTAAAAAAACAATTTTCAACATTAGCTCTTGTGACTAGTTTTGCAGTTACTGCAAGCATGTCACTAGCAGGCGAGTGTCGAGTGGCCGAAGCTAGTATGGATAAGCCAGGCGGTTTTCCAGACCGTGCTTTGACGATGATCGTTCCGTACGGTCCAGGTGGAGGATCAGGACAGGTTGCGGCAGCAATGGCTGAAGCGGTAACAGGACTTACCGGTGTAAGTATAAATAGAGATCACAAGCCTGGTGGTTCTGGAACAGTCGGAATGACTGCATATATGGCTGCACCTGCTGATGGTTATAATGTGTTAGAGCACATTGATGATGCGTCTTCAGCCCATGCGCTTGACTCTAGTCGGCCCAATCCTGCAGAAGATCTAATTCCACTAGTAGTTTCGCAAGTTACCTTTTCGCAGATCTATATCAGATCAAATGAAACTCGTTACACTGATTGGCCAAGTTTTGTTAAATGGGTCCAGGCTCAAAACGGTAAAGCAACAATTGCCAATGTTTCAAAAGAAGGCTCCATGGAACGCGTTATCATGAAGTTCATTACCGAAGCTTCTGATATGCAAATCCAGCAGATTTCCTTTGATAAAGGTGCACCGCGATACGGAGCATTATTGGGTGGTCAAGTTGATGCCTTATTTGAGCAGCCTGGTGATGTTAGAAAATTCCTAGATGCTGGGAACTTTAAACCAATCCTTACAGTTTTTAACGAACGACCTGGCGTGTTTAGTGATGTTCCAACTCATAAAGAAATGGGTATGGATTTCGAGCCACTACTTCGTTTTAGAGGGTTTTATGTTCATAAGGATGCACCTTCTGACCGTGTAGATTGGCTGAAGTGGGCTTTCCAAAGAGCATATTGCGAAGATAGTTATCAAGCATTCAATGACAGTAAGTTTATGAATGTAATTGATAGTTATCGGGATACAGCTGGTGCGATTGATATGATCAATGCAGCAATTGTTCAGTACCGTGATGTGTACAAAGAAATGGGTCTAGACGTTAAGTAAGTAATTTTAACGTTATAATTCATCCGCTCGCGACATGTGTCGCGAGCGGTTTAAACAAGTTGAAGCGATCAAATGGGCAAATTGGGTAGAACAGATATTTTTGAAGCTGTTTTTTGGCTTTTAATTGCCATTATATTTTTTGCATTCAGTTTTAATTTTAACCAGCCCATAGAAATTTATAAATTTGGGGCAACAGGTTGGCCTAGGGTCATATTATTTTTGATGGCTCTGGTCGCTTTAGGTAATTTCTACCAAGCGTATTCTAAAGGCTCTACGGCTCAAGAGGGTCGGGTGGGTGCAAAGGAAAATGATGAACCAATCGAATATACGTCTACAGGCCAATACATTAAAACTGGGATGATATTAATATTACCCCTTCTGTATGGGTTATCTTTAAAACCTGTTGGATTTTATTCAGGAACGCCAATTTTCATAGCGTTAATAATGATCGCGTGGGGTGAAAGAAGAGTTCGCTTCATATTAACAAATACACTTTTAATTTATGCTATTCTGATTGGTTTATTTATGCTCGTTCTGAATGCGCCATTACCGCAGGGAAATATGTCTCCTTTTTATGATATAAGTGCATTCATGCTAAAAACGAAAACGCAGTTAGATCAGATGTTTTGATGGTTTGCTATGATTGAAAATTTTTTAGCTGGTTCCGCTACACTTTTCGGTGACCCATTCACAATAGGCATTTTTATTTTTGGTGTTCTAGGGGGAATGCTCTTTGGAGCGATACCTGGCGTTAGTATGCTTACCCTCGCCGCTATACTTCTTCCTTTCACTGCGGATCTTTCTCCTGCTCAGGGTGTTATGTTATTTGCTGTTATTTACTGTACGGGAACCTATGGAGGAGCTATAACGGCAATTTTATTTAATATTCCCGGCGCTCCGGAAAATGCGCCTACTGCGTTTGACGGTTATCCTATGACCCAAAAGGGTATGGCTGGTAAAGCTGTGGGGGCTGCAGTTCTATGCTCGGCAATTGGAGGTGTGGCTTCAGCATTAGTAATGATGAGCGCAACCGAACCACTTGCTCAATGGGCGATCATGAATATTGGCCCACCAGAAATTTTTGCATTAGTATTTTTTGGATTGGCTGTGGCGTCGTCTGTTGGAGGAAGAACAATCTGGAAGGGGTGGCTTTCAGTTCTTCTTGGACTATTAATTGCCACTATTGGTCAAGATCCAGTAGGAGGAATTAATCGTTTCAATTTTGGATATTCTGATTTGGCGGCTGGGATCGCTTTTGTGCCGGCAATTCTTGGTTTTTTTGCGGTCTCAGAAATTTTTATTCAGGCTGAAAAAAATGTAAGTGGAAAATATTCAGCACCAAAATTCAATGTAGATTTTCCATCATTTTTTGAATTATGGGCTCATAAAATAGCCGTTGTCCGGTCCATTTTTGTAGGATTTTTCTGTGGTATTTTGCCTGGGATTGGGGCCACTTTGGCTGCTTTCATGGGGTATGGAGAGGCAGTGAGGTGGTCAAAAAACAAAGCCGAATTTGGTACAGGCAAACTTGAAGGGGTTATTTCTTCCGAAACAGCCAATAATGCAGCAACTGGTGCAGCAATGATACCTTTGCTGGCTTTAGGCCTTCCTGGTGGCGCATTGACAGCAATGATGGTTGCAGTTTTCCAAATGCATGATTTAGAGCCAGGACCCTTGGTATTCTATAATTCTCCCGAGCTAATTTGGATTGTATTTGCAGCAATGTTTTACGCAAATTTATCGATTTTATTTGTGGGTCTAATTGAAACTAAAACAATTTTATACTTACTGAAAATTCCTTTTCAGTTTCTTGCGCCTATGATCCTTATGCTAGCAAGTATAGGCGCTTATATAAGCCGTGGATTAGTATTAGATGTCATTGTCATGTTTATCGCTGGAATAATAGGGTTTTTACTCCGTCGCTCAGGCTACTCAATCCCGGGTATTGTATTGGGCTTAATTCTTGGAAAAATAGGCGAACAGAATTTTGCTCAGGGTATGCAAATGGTTCACTACGATTTGGGAACATATTTTTCTCGTCCAATTTGTACAATATTAATTGTCGCAGGAGTTTTAACTCTTTTAAAAAGTTTGCATTCTGCTTTCTTTCAGAAGCCAAAAATTTCATAACACAGGATTGTTTTAATGATTAACTCAGCAGAGATTGATGAAATAGATCTTCTGGTTAATAAAGCGCGATTTGCGCAGCAAAAATTTGAGAGAAATGGTTCGCAGGAACTCTTTGATTTAGCTTGCCAAGCCGTTGGTTGGGCCCTCATGAAGCCAGAACAAAACCAAAAGCTGGCGGAGCTTGCAGTTAGGGAAACAGGTCTTGGAAATGTTCCAGATAAAATTAAGAAAAATCATAATAAAACTTTGGGACTATTAAGAGATATAAAAGATGTAAAATCCTTTGGTCATGTTTCTGAAGATAAAGAAATGGGATTAAGTACATACTTAAGGCCAAAGGGAGTGATTGCTGCCATTGTTCCGTCTACTAACCCATTAGCCACTCCGGTAAATAATATTATAAATGCTTTGAAGTGTGGCAACTCTATTATCGTTGCCCCATCTCCAAAGGGCGCGCAGCCACTTAAGCAGCTCTTGTTATTTATCCATAAAAATCTGTCGATGATTGGTTTGGATCAGGATTTAGTTCAAATGGTGCCGGTGCCACCGAGTAAAGGAAAGACTAATAGGCTTATGCAATTAGCTGATATGCTGGTTGTTACGGGTTCACAAAATAATGTCAAAGCAGGATATTCATCAGGCACCCCAGCTTTGGGTGTTGGGCAAGGTAATGTTGTTACAATAATTGATGAAACAGCTGATACGCAGGCTGCAGCTGCTAAAATAGCAATTTCAAAAACGTTCGATAATGCGACCTCATGTTCCTCAGAAAATTCCGTTATTGCAATTGAAGAGGTTTATGAGGAAACGGTTCAATACCTTAGCGATGAGGGAGGATTGCTTTTAAACGACGAGGAGGCCGATCGTCTCATCAATATCCATTGGAAAAATGGGAAAATGACCACCGACCTTTTAGCTCAAGATATAGATGTAATAATCGATAAGGTGGGTTTAGGAAAAAGAGCAAACAGAAATACAAAGTTTCTTATTTTGCCTACGAATAAAGCTGGTCCAAGCGAAGTAGTTTGCGGAGAAAAAATGTCGCGATTTTTAACTTTGTACAAGGTTAAGACCTTTTCTGAAGCCATTGATTTGGCAATTAAAATACAGGAATATCAAGGGGCTGGACACTCTTTAGGGATTCATACACAGAATGAAGACAGAGCACATGAGATCGCTATGTCGGCTAAAACTTGTAGGGTCATTGTAAATCAGGCACATTGTTTTGCCACTGGAGGTTTTTTCAATAATGGACTTCCTTTTTCCCTATCTATGGGGTGTGGAAGCTGGGGCGGCAATTCAATAGATGGAAATCTTAATTGGGAACATTTTGTTAATAAAGTAAGAGTTGTCCAAACAATAGCTGAAAATAAGCCAGATTTA
>ENA-OSEY01001235-OSEY01001235.1-marine-metagenome-genome-assembly--contig:-NODE-1235-length-17988-cov-4.812573_pt1 | contig 17988 bp, 20 predicted proteins | sample MGYA00248465_ERZ534230 | MGnify/ENA primary metagenome ERZ534230 (study PRJEB26409, sample SAMN06344110) | marine metagenome | isolation source: Sea water from surface | place: Atlantic Ocean:Southern...
CTTCAGACACTTTTGTTACGTTTTTCTTAAACCATCCAAAAGGCTGAGCTGGCATAGGCATATGAAAGAAACCAACATAGTCAAAACCAACTTTTGCTAAAGTTTCTTCATATAGTTTTCTACCTCCACCGTACTCTATCCAACCCATTACTTCTTGAGAAGATAGACCGTATGACGGACCAGTACCAAATAATGATGCTGCTGGATTTTTTCCATACCAGTATGCTGTAACCCAGTGTCCCATATCTAAAACACCTGAACTTACTGCTTGTCCGATCTCGGAAGTTTTTACAACTGCTCCAACTGGTTGCAGGTCAACTTTAAGTTCACCGCCAGACATATCTTGAACCATTTTGGCATAGTCTCCTGCCATTTCAAAGAATATGTTTGCACCAGAAGGCCATGCTGCTTGCATCTTTAAAGTTTTCGGAGCTCCGAATGCAATGTTAGGCATTGCAACTGTTGCTGCCGCTGCTGCACCTGTTACTGCAGCTGCTTTAAAGAACTTACGTCTTGAAGGAGTTTTTACTCCTTTTATTTTTTTCTTAGACATATGTCCCCCTTAATTATTAATTAATAAAAATTATTTAAGCATAATCTGAATGTAGAGTCTCTATGCTTTTAGAATTTATTTTTAGAAATATACAATCTGAGGATGTATTAATTAACAAGATCTTGCGGTTTTTCCCCTTTAAAAAACATTTCCAGATTCTTTGTAGCTCTAAAGGCCATATCCCATCTTGTTCTTTTAGTGGCGCTACCTAAGTGTGGAAGTAAAAAAATGTTTTTTAGTTTTAAATATTCTGGATGGATTTTAGGCTCGCCATTGTAAACATCCAAGCCGTAAGCAAAAACGGTACCGTTTTTTAAAGCTTCGATCATTGCTTCATCATCAACTATATCTCCTCTGGCTGCATTGCCTACAACAGTGTTTTCTTTCAAAAAACTTAGGGTTTTTTTATTTACTAATTTATTTGTTTCTGGAGTAGCTGGACAATTTATAGACAAAAATTCACTTTTCTCAAAGAGGCTTTTTATATCTTTATGATAAATGGCACCATCTTCCATTTCTGCTGAAAGTTTAGATCTATTATGGTAATGAATTTCCATATTAAAAGCTTTTGCCCTTTTGGCTACAGCTCTACCTATTCTTCCCATTCCAAGAATTCCAAGTCTTTTATTTGACATTTGCTTTCCTAATAAAAAATCCCATGACCACTTCCAGCTTTGAGTTTCGGCTGCTAGACGTCCTTCGTAAGCTTTACGAGAGGCTCCTAATAAAAGTAAAATCTGAATATCTGCAGTAGCATCTGTTAAAACGTCAGGTGTATTTGTTACAGCTATACCTTTTTCTTTTGCTGCTTTAATATCTATATTTCCAAATCCAACTGCACCGTTGGCAATTATTCTGATAGAACTAGAGAGTTTTGAAATAGTTTCTGCATTAATTGGGTCTGAGACTGAACTTAAAATTCCATCATAATTTTTTGAACCATCAATTATTTCTTGAGGTGTATAAATTTTATCGTCTTTATTTAATGTAACTTCAAATAAATCTTTGAGCTTCTCCTCGTTTTCAACGAGAAGTCTTCTGGTAACAAATATCTTTTTTTTCATTCTAAAAATTGTTTAATTTATATGGCTTTGGACCTCCAGTGAACCAGTCTAGTAATTCTACTGTATGAATAATTGGTATTTTAGTACCTGCAGAGATTTGTGTCATACATCCAATATTACCAGTTGAAATAAAATCTGGAGAAATTTTTTCGATGTTTTTTACTTTATTTTCTAATAATGATTTAGCCATTTTTTGGTGAAGAATATTATAAGTACCAGCAGAGCCGCAACACAAATGGCCCTCTGGGATTTCAAGTACTTCGTTACCAGTTTTTGAAATCAATTCTTTTGGTTGATTATGAACTTTCTGACCATGTTGCATAGAACAGGCTGAATGATAAGCGATTCTATATTTTTTCTCACTCTTAATATTAATATTTAATTTTAAATTTTCATCTAGATACTCTGTTATATCTTTAGTTAGTTCCGAAATTTTTTTTGCTTTCTTTTTTAAATCCTTATCATTTTTGAAAATATGTCCGTAGTCTTTTAGGGTTGTTCCACATCCGGAGGTATTACTTATTATCGCGTCCAAACCATTTTTAAGATATTCTTCATGCCAACTCTCTATATTATTTTTGAATGACTTATGTGCTAATTTCTTTTTTCCCAAATGATGATTCAAAGATCCACAGCAATTAATATCTGGCATAACAACCACCTCAACATTATGCCTATTTAAAAGTCTTATAGTAGACTCATTTATTTCTGGGGAAATGACTCTTTGAACACATCCAGTCAACAATGCTACTCTTGAAACTTTTTTCCCATTTGTTACCTCATAAATTTTTTTTTCCTTAATTTTTTTTCCTGGAATTTTACTAGGCATTAAATTTAGTGCATTTCTTAAAAACTGTGGAAATAAAAAACTAAATGGCTTAATAATTTTTGATGAGAAAGCCATTAATAAAAATACATTTGGTCTTGGTAAAACAAATGAAAGAATATTTCTAAATAATCTATCAAAAAAAGGTCTTTTGTATGTTTCCTCAACATAATTCCTTCCATGATCAATTAGATGCATATAGTTTACACCAGAAGGACAAGTCGTCATACAAGAGTAACATGATAAACAGCTATCTATATGCTTTGTTATTTCTTTTGTAGCAGGTTTTTTATTCTCTAGCATATCTTTAATTAGATATATTCTTCCTCTTGGACCCTCAAGCTCCTCCCCATTAATTCCATAAGTCGGACATGTGGCATTACACATTCCACAATGAACACATTTTCTTATGATTGTTTCACTATTCTTGTTGTCTTTGTCTAGAAGTTGTCTGTCTGTAAATGATGTCTGCATTTAAATTCCTGTATACATTTTCCCCGGGTTAAAAATTCTTTTTGGATCAAAACTCCTTTTAATTTTCTCACTTATTTTATACTTAATTGGATCTATTGTAAAAATATCAGCGGATGCTTTAAGGTCCTCCTCAATTTTAATTAGCGTAATATAACCATGGTGTTTTTTAAGTAATTCCTTTATTTCGCCCAATATTCTAGCGTTTAATTGGTCAAAAGAAGCCCAAATAAGACTTCCACCCCAGTCAATAAAATATTTAATATCATGAATTTTTAGTTTTTGAATGACCTGTAAGGTCTCACTAATTGGAACAACTATTCTTAATAGATTACTTTTTAAGCTTTTAAAAACCTCTAAATTTTTTGTTCTGTTCCAAAAAATATTACTTTGCTCGTTATCTATTATCGAAAGCTCTTGATCTATCAGACCTAATTCTTTTGATAACCTTTCCAGTCTTTGGTCAACTGAGTTTGATGGACCCTCAATCCTGATTGCCGTTAAGCCACCTTCGTGAGTAAGGTCATTTAAAATAAAATTCTTACCATAATAATCAGGATAAAAAACTCCTCCTGAAGGGTCAGTTGAGGAAGATAGAGCCTGACCTAAATAGCTCAAAGCTTTTTTAAGATGAGGATTTTTAATTATTAAAGTTTTGCTTGTTTCAGGTTTTGGTAAAACTTTTATCGAAATTTCAGTTAATATAGTAAGTGTTCCAAATGATCCTGAAACTAATTTACTTAAATCATATCCAGTTACATTTTTAACTACAGTTCCTCCAGATTTTATAGTTTCACCTTTTCCATTTACACCCTGAAATCCAAGTATATGATCTCGAACACTACCGACTTTAAATCTTCGTGAACCAGCAAAATTACATGACACGACCCCTCCAATTGAACCGCTATTACTTTCTCCAGAAAATAAATAACCAAAATCATTAGGCTCAAAAGCGAGTTGTTGATTATTTTTATCTAATGCATCGGTTATTTCTTTAATTGCTGTTCCAGATTTTACTTTAATATAAAGTTCCTCAGGCTTGTAATCAATAATACCTTTATAGTTTGAAAGGTCTAAGGTTTTTTCAGATTGAAAGTTTCTTCCAATTTTATTTTTAGATCTCAAACCATTTATTTCCAAAGGAATATTTTTTTTATAACAAGTCTTTACGATCTCAACTATTTCTTCTCTAGAAGATGGTTTAAAAATATTTTGATTAAAATCTAGGGATGTCTGGGAATTTTGTTTTTCCTCCATGGACATGAACTCTTCCTTCCTCAGCACATTTTCTAAGAATCGGATAAACCTTTCCCGGATTTAATAAAGAATTCGGATCAAGTGCTACTTTAATAGTTAATTGTTGTTGGATATCTTTATCATTGAAAGCTTCGCACATTAATTCTCTTTTTTCTATTCCAACCCCGTGTTCTCCTGTAAGAGCGCCGCCAACTTTTACGCAATACTTCAAAATATCAGCACCAAATTCCTCACACTTTCGCAAAGACTCTTTATCATTGGCATCAAACATTATTAAAGGATGAAGATTTCCATCGCCAGCGTGAAATGCATTAGCAACTGGTAAATTATATTTCTTTGATAATCTGGAGATTTCATTCAACACCTCAGCAAGTTTTCCTCTTGGAATAGATCCATCCATACACATATAATCAGGCGCCAGAACTCCACAAGCTGGAAAAGCTGCTTTTCTACCCGCCCAAAATTTCAATCTTTCCTCATTTGACTTACTAATTTTTAAACTCGATGAATTATTTTTTTCAGCAACCTGTTTTACCTTCTGAATATAAGCTTCGACTTCATGTTCTGTTCCATCAAACTCTACTATCATCATCGCTTCAGCATCAGTTGGGTAACCCGCTTTTGAATAATCATTAGTTGCTTTTGTTAAAGCTTTATCCATTATTTCCATACCAGCTGGTATACATCCTTCTGCGATTATTTGAGCAACACAGTTTCCAGCATCTTCTATAGAAGGAAATCCAATTAAAGCGGCTTTAACTACTTCGGGTGATTTTAAAATTTTGACTGTAACTTCTGTGATTACACCTAGTAAACCTTCTGAACCAGTCATCAAGCCTAAAAAATCATATCCCTCTGCATCCATTGTTTTACCACCAAATTTAGTTATAGTTCCATCCATTAAAACAACTTCGATACCTAGTAAATTGTTTGTAGTAGCTCCATACTTAAGTGAGTGCACGCCTCCAGAATTTTCAGCAACATTTCCACCGATAGAACATGCTATCTGACTCGATGGATCTGGTGCGTAGTAAAAACCTTTATCTTGAACTGCATGAGTTATTGCTAAGTTTGTTACGCAAGGTTGTGTTACAACACATCGATTCTCGTAATCAATTTCTAGGATTTTATTAAACTTACCCATTGCTATTAAAACACAATCTTCTAGAGGCATAGAGCCGCCAGATAAGCCTGTTCCCGCTCCTCTGGGAACTACTTTGATTTTATTTTCATTACAATATTTTAAAATTTTACTTACTTCCTCTACAGTTTCAGGCATAACTACCAAAAGAGGCATTTGTCTATAAGCTGTTAAACCATCGGTTTCAAAAGGTCTTAATTCATCTGGATTTGAAAGAACATTTTTGGATTTAATAATACCTCTGAGGTCTAGAGCAATTTTATCTTTTTTGGACAAAACTGAACTATCGACTTTTGGCATTTGCAAATTACTCATAAATTTCTCCTTACTTAAGCATTTTTGAAATTTTTTCTAGTGCTTTTTGAATATTGTCCCTAGACGCGGCGAAGCTAAAACGTACAAAATCTGTGGATGTCTTACCAAACGCGGTGCCTGGTACAATTGCCACACCAGCCTCATGCATGCATTTCTTTGAAAATTCGCTTCCACTCATACCTGTACCCTTTACATTTGGAAAGGCATAAAATGCACCGCCCGGCATGCTGCATTCCACACCAGGTAAATCATTTAATCCTTTATGAATTAATTTTCTTCTTTGATCAAATTTTTCCATCATATGATGAATGGAATCGTCGGGTCCGTCTAATGCTGCTATTCCAGCAAACTGAGAAGGTGCATTTACACAAGAAAAACTATTAATTGCTAATTTAGTTACGTGAGGAATTAATTTTTCTGGCCACACGCTCCAACCCATTCTCCAACCTGTCATGGAATACGCCTTACTCCAACCATCTAAAACAATCAATCTATCTTGAAGATCAGGATAGTTAAAAAACGTTGGCATCTCTTTTCCATCAAAAATTTGTCTACTATAAATTTCATCACTCAAGATTGTGACATGTGGATGTTTCTTTAACCCTTCAGCAAGAAAATCTATTGCCGGTTTTTCAACAAAACTTCCTGTGGGATTATTAGGATTAATTATAATAACGAGTCGAGTTTTATCTGTTATCAAAGATAAAATTTTTTCAGGATCAAACTTTAAGTCTTTCTCTTTTGTCAAATCGTAAGGCACCGCTTTTGCGCCTGTATAGTTAATCATTGACTCGTAAATTGGAAATCCAGGTGTTGGATGGACTATTTCTGCCCCAGGCTCACCGATCATTTGAATTGCAAAGTACATTGTGGGTTTTCCACCTGGCATGATCATGATCCGCTCAGAACTAACTTCCTTTTTATATAAACTTTTAATTTTTCTTGAGACTGCTTGTCTGCATTCAGCTATTCCGTTTGCTAATACGTACCCATGATGTCCATCATCAATTGCCTTTTTTGCGGCCTCCATAATATGTTTTGGTGTCATAAAATCTGGCTGACCTAATCCTAAATGGATCATCTCTTTGCCTTGGGCCTCAAGTTTTTTTGCCTCAGCGAGCACGCTAAAAGCTGTTTCAGTTCCCAATCTATCTAAATTTTTAGCTAATTTCATATTACTTCTATATATTAATACAGTTTTTTATCTATATGCAATATTATCTGAGCTTAGCTCAGAAATCCTTTTTTTTCCAAGTAAAATCATATCTCTTTTTAATTCATCTTTCATAAGTTGAAGAATTTTTTCAACTCCCTTTTGTCCCCCAGCACCTAAGGCAAACAAAAAACCTTTACCAAAACTACAAGCAGTAGCACCCAAAGACAAAGCTTTTAAAACATGTGTGCCTCTCCTTATGCCTCCATCCAAAATAATTTCTATCTTTCCGCCAACCGCATCAGCTATTGCAGGTAATTGATCGAATGGGGCTCTCGATCCATCTAATTGTCTTCCACCGTGATTCGACAGCATAATTGCTGATGCTCCAATTTCTACAGCTCTTTTTGCATCCTCAACTGACATAAGACCTTTGATGGCGAATGGGCCACCCCATCTTTTAATACAGTACTCTGCATCTTTCCAACTCATTGCAGGATCGTATTGTTCGTTGATATACTCCATGACTCCTTTAGCTATTGATGAGCCTTTTTTTGTAAAATGTGAAACATTTTTAAGTTCGAATTTTTCATGCGTTAAATAATTTAAAGACCACTTCGGATGCATGGCAAAACTCATTAAACTTTTAAGAGTGAGTTTTGGTGGGGTTGTAAATCCCCATCTATGATCACGTTCCCTGTTACCAGCCACTACTGTATCTACAGTTAGGCAAAGAGCTTTAAATCCAGAACTTTTACATCTGTCAATTAAATTATCAGTAAGTCCTTGATCTTTATGAATGTAAAGCTGAAAAAGTTTTGGTCCTCCCGAAATATTTGAAACCTCCTCTATCGAGGATGTGGCCATAGTGGACATGCTATAAAAAGTTCCAAATTTTTCTGCTGCTTTAGCAGAAGCTTTATCACCATCATGATGGTAAAGTCTTTGCATTGCAGTCGGTGATAAGAATAGCGGCATGTCAATTTTTGTTCCTAACACTGTAGTTGACAAATCAGGCTCACCCACACTTGCTAAAATGTTCGGGACAAGATCGCATTTTTTGAAAGCTTCAGTGTTTCTTACTTTTGTTACTTCATCGTCTGAGCCACCATCTATGTAATGAAAGATTGGTGCCGGCAGATTTTTTTTTGCTAGTTTTCTTAAGTCTTCAATATTGTAACAATTATTTAAAGACATACTAAAAATTTCTAGAAAATGTAATGGATTGATTATCAATACCTGGGTTTATATCTCCCCAATCATTATTAGATACGTGGCTATATGCATAACCAAATTTAGTATTTTCAAAAATATTAAGATCAATTCTAATTTCACTCTTAAACTCAAGTGCAGAACCTAGATCTTTACCGTCTCCTGCTTCATAAAATCCTGGAGTGAAACTAGGTTTGAAACTTAATGGGCCAAGGTCATAAATTGCCTCAACACCTGTATAAAGATAAATCGAACTATTGTCTGTTACGAAGCCTCCGGTAATTGGTGCAAATTTTCCTAAGATAGTATTTCTAAATAAATCATTATTCCTGTGTTCAATACCAAACAAAGTGGCTTTATCGTCACCTTCTTTATCAATTGTATCAAATACACCTGAGTAAAAAGATATCTCAGTACTTTGCTCTGCAGTTACAACCGAGAAATTCATGGTTAATAAAAAAGTTACTATATAGATAATTTTTCTCATAAGTAAATTTACAACATAAGATTTAAATGTATAGGTAGTTATTTAAATTTTTTTTTATTAATTGCAATTTTTATTAAGAAAAACGCCCCTATTAATAGAAATATATAAGGAAGTGTCCATAATAATAAATTTGAAGATGAAAAGGGAGGCTTATAAACTATCCACTCACCGTATTTACTCACCAGAAAAGAATATATCTCATTTTCGTTATAGCCTTCTGATAATTTATCTTTAACCACCAATTTGATAGTATTTGCAAAATCTGAGTTTGACTCTGATATTGATTGTCCCTGACAGACTAAGCATCTAAGATTCTTAAAAATTTGATTTTCGCTAATTTTAATATTTTCTGAAAAAACTGATATATTTAATTGAGCAATAAAAAATATTGTAATAAATCTTATTAATTTCATTATTGTATCACCTCGGTAATTTCAATTACTCTTTTACTGTCTAGTGGCCCTACGAATTTTTTCAAAATTTTTAATTCTTTATTAATCAAAATACTTTCAGGAATTCCATATACACCTAGATTTATTGAAAATCTTCCATCTTGATCTATTAGCAAATGATCGTATGGATTTCCCAGTTCATTTAAGAACTGTTCAGCCTCATTTTTTTTATCTTTAAAATTAATTCCGATAATATTTAAATTCTCTTTTTTACTAAGTTGCATTAGCTCTGAGTGCTCAACTCTACAAGGAGCACACCAAGAGGCCCAGTAATTTATCAAACTAAAATCCTTAGTCTTTAAAATCTTACTATCTTTTATCTCTTTTGTATAAAAATCTTTGGAGTTAAAGTTCTCAATTTTTTTTCCTATTAACTTTTCAGTACTATAAGTACTGTCTCGATTTAGGCTGATTGCAAATATTATTAAAATAAATATTACTATTGCCGAAATTATTACATACCTCATTCTCATAATCTATTTTCACTTCTATAAAACCTTGTTATACCTCCCAGACTCATTAAGATAACTGAAATCCATATCCAAATCATAAGCGGCTTTTCCTGAAATTTAATATTATAATACTCGGAGCTTTGAATATTACTCATTGTTAAATATTTATCGGATAAGAGGTTAGTTTTTATACTTGCCTCAAATGTAAGTGTTTCAGGGTTTTTATATATTCTAATTTCTGGCTTAAATTTTTTTAAATCATTACTTTTATTATTCATTACTGTGAAGTTACCTGCAACTACATTATAATTAGATTTTTTATAAAAGTTTAAATTCTCAAATATTATTTCATAATTATCAATTTTTTTAGTTTCACCAGGCTTTAAATTAATATCAAATTCTTTAGAAAAGTTTTCATTTAATCCTATAAATAAAACTAACAATCCAAATCCTAGATGTGAGCAAATTCTGGAAGTTTTAAATAAAAATTTGGATCTTATAGATTTCATTAAATCTATAATCGTGTAAAAAATTAAAAATAATGAAGATATAAAAATAAGATTGAACAAAATGCTCTTAGTATCAAAAAAATAAATTAAAATTATATTAATTGCAACTGAAGCTAGCAACACCAAGAAAAACATTTTTAAGTTAATGAATTTTCCACCCCATTTTGAATTAGGGCCAATGCCCATAAATAATAAAAAAATTACAACAAAAGGTATAATGACAGTGTTGTAAAATGGCGGACCTACCGATACTTTAATATCACTTATTACCTCTGTGAATATTGGATAAACTGTTCCAAGAAAAACAGTTATCAAGTAAAACATCATAAACCAATTGTTGGTAATAATAAAAGTTTCTCTATTTATTCCAGAGTTATTATAATTCTCCTCTTTGTTCTTTAAAAAATAAACACCAAATGATGTAATTAAAGTTAAGGATAAAATTATTAGGATGAATAACCCTCTCTGAGGATCATTTGCAAAAGTATGTACAGAGTTTAAAACTCCTGACCTAACTAAAAAAGTTCCGGCTATAGTTAAGCAAAAAGTCATTAGACATAATACTAATACCCATGAAAACAATTGTTTTTTCTTTTCCAATACTATTACAGAGTGAAGTAATGCGGTCATACAAAACCAAGGCAATAAAGAAGCATTCTCTACTGGATCCCAAAACCAAAAGCCTCCCCAGCCTAACTCATAGTATGCCCAAATGGATCCTGCTAAAATTCCAATAGTTTGAAAAAACCAAGTGATCTTTATCCAATTTTTAATTGATTTTGCGAAATCAGCGCCATCAATATTGCTCATAAGCGCTCCAATAGCAGCGGAAAAATAAATTGAGGATCCAACAAAGCCAATATAAAGCAAAGGTGGGTGTATCGCTAATGCAGGATCTTGCAAAATTGGATTGAGACCCAAGCCCTCCATGGGCTCGGGTAAAATTTTTAGAAAAGGATTTGAGGAGAAAACTAGAAAAATTAAAAATAATAAGATTAAAGAAGTTTGAACGATTAATGTAAATAAATAGTATTCTCTTTTGTATCGGTTCTTTTTGATAAAAAATAAAAAAGAAAATAAAGACATTAGAGCGATCCACATTAACAAGCTGCCCTCATGATTGCCCCAGCTTCCAGCAATTTTATAGATTAATGGCTTCAAGGTATGAGAGTTTTGATAAACGGTAATTAAGGAAAAATCAGAAATTATGAAAGCCGATACTAATGTTAAAAAAGAGACAACTATAATTGTTGTTTGGAGAGTTATTAAATTATTAATGTTGATTGAAATTAAACTCGCCTTATTATTAAGTACTAGTATTGATTTTATAACTATCAAAGCAGAAGTTAAGATCGATATTAATATTAGTGAGTTACCAAAAAAACTAAGCATTATTCCTTAATTAGATTTTTTAGCTCTGGCGGCATGTAATTCTCATCATGTTTTGCTAATATTTTTTTTGCAATAAAGAATTTCTTATCTTTAAGAGATCCTTCAGCTATAACGCCTTTCTCCTCACTAAATAGATTTGGAACGACTCCCTTATAAGATACAGAAATTTCATTTTTAAAATCCGTTATAATAAATCTAACTTCTTCTTGATTAACAACAATTGAGTTTTTTTTAACCATGCCTCCAACTCTAATTATTCTTTGAATATTAATATCCTCTGAGTTAAAAATTTCAGTTGGTGTTTTAAAATATAATAAATTTTTATTTAAAGAAATATACAGAAAATAAAGAGCTGAACTCAAAAATAAAAATATTAATGAAATGAGAATTATTTTTTTTTTTACTTTTTTGGTAAGCATTTAAAATGCTTTATATTGTTTTGCTTTTTGATAAAAATATTTGATTAGCCACTTTTGAATTTTCTAGATATTCTTGTCTATCAATCGCTGAAAGTTCCATTAATTCTTTAGCAAATTCTTTTTCGTATTTCTTTAGCTCCTTGTATGTTTTAACATAGTAAAAAATACAAGAAAAAAAAGTTACTGCAAAAGACAGCCAAACGTAAAGGCCATATCCATTCATTGTTAAAATATCTTTAATCATAATTTTTTAATCTTTTTCTCTTCATTTTAATGATTTCTGTTTTATATTTCATTAGAAAAATTAACGCAGAATAAATCAAAAAAACAAGCAACATTAAGAATAATGGTAATAAAAAGCTTGTATGAATCGTTGATGAACCTGTAATCTTTAAACTTGTAGGTTGATGCAATGTGTTTAGATAATCAACCGAGTATCTAATAATGGGGACGTTTATAAACCCTATGATTGAGAGTGCTGTGGTGGCTTTTAATTTAATTCTTTCATCATTTAAATATTTTAAAGATAAAATTAATGCTATGTAAAAAAACATTAAAAAAATCATTGAAGTCAGTCTTGCATCCCAGGCCCACCACGTTCCCCAAGTAGGTTTCCCCCAAACAGAACCAGTTATAATAGCCAATGCAGTAAAAAGTAAGCCAAGAGGTGCTATCGAATAATTAATGATCAATAAATTTTTAATTCTAAAAATATAATTAATTATGTAAGAAAAAGTCATGATTGAAAAAATGGCGAGCGAAATCCATGCAGATGGTACATGAACATACATAATTCTTACTGCATCACCTTGAACATAATCCGGAGGCGAAAAGACTAAAGCAAAAGTCAACGCAACCACTAATACAATAAAAATAATTGAATTTAAAAATTCTATAATTTTATTTAGGTATACAAAAATGTTACTTGGTGAAAAAAAACTAAACATCAGAAACTCTTACTACAGTAATTTAATTATGTGAAGTTTGCAAATACGCCTAATTGAAGATCGAGAGGGAGTAAGAAGTATGAAATGACCCTCAATTAGGCTACAAGGCTAATTTAGAAACCTTTAGTGTCATAGTTTTGGAGTAAAGATGTTTAATTTATGGCGCCAATAATTAATTTGAGGGTTTAAAGTATCCAGAGCCTTTTTTTCCCTCAAATATTTCCTCTATTAATGGGTGCTTAACAGGCTCTCCAGATTCGTCTGATAATAAATTTTGCTCTGATACGTATGCTTCGTAGGTCACTTCGTTGCTTTCTGCCAACAAATGATAAAATGGTTGATCTTTTCTTGGTCTTACGTCTTTAGGAATTGATTGATACCATTCCTCGGTATTATTAAATTCAAAGTCAACATCATATATAACACCTCGAAAATCGAAATGTCTGTGTTTCACTACATCACCTATTGAAAACTTTGCTTTATTAATTGACATATAATTAAGATAATTAAAATTAAGTTAAAAGCAACATATAATTTCAAAATAAAAAAAATTGTGTTAAGTTTATTTTGTGAATAAGTCTGTCATAAAATTTATTACCGATTTTGGCCCACTTTTGGTTTTTTTTTACTTTTATAAGATTTATGACAATAATTTAATAAAAGCCATTCCACCTTTAGTAATTGCAACATTATTGGCGGTAATAGTTGTGTTCCTCCTTGAAAAGAAAATTCCATTCGTTCCTCTTATTGGTGCAGTAATAATTTCTTTGTTTGGAGGTTTAAGTTATTACTTTAATAACCCGATCTTCATATATTTAAAACCAACAATAATTAATTTGGTATTTGCTTTAGCGTTGATTGTGGGACAAAAACTTTTTCAAAAAAATATTTTAAAAATAATGTTAGGTAAGACTATACAATTAGATGATATTGGGTGGAGCAAATTAAATTATAGGTGGGCATATTTCTTCATATTTTTAGCGGCACTTAATGAACTTGTTTGGAGAACTCAAACGGAGCAAATTTGGGTAATATTTAAAGTGTGGGTAATTTTGCCTTTGACATTTATTTTTACTATTTTTCAGGTACCCTTAATCAATAAATACAAAATATGAAAAAAATAAAATTAATTGTTAATAACGATAAAAAAAAAAGAAATAAAAGTTTTTTCTTTATCAAAAAAGAAATGAAAACAATTTTAGATTTATACGCTAAAATGGTGTCAAAAGGTGAGTGGAAAGATTATGGTTTAACAATTGGACCTAAGGAAATTTCTTTTGATATTTACCAAAAAAGTTCGGATAGACCTATACTTAAAATACAGAAAAATATTAACCCTAGAAACAAAGATGAAACCTATCTTCTTAAAGATAGAAATGGATTTATCGTTGAAAGATCTGAGAATTTAGAAAGTTTAATTAAAAATAAAAACTGGTTAAAATTGAAGTTGGTAATTTGATTACCTTCTTTGACCGAAAAGTCTCAAAAGCATAATAAATAAGTTAATAAAGTCTAAGTATAGTGTTAGCGCACCCATAACAGCTTTTTTTCCAATTAATTCACCGCTATCGCTGGCTAAATACATATTCTTAATTTTTTGTGTATCGTATGCCGTCAAACCTACAAATACTAATACTCCAATTATTGAAATAATAAAATACATCATGCTTGATTTAAGAAAAATATTTACTAGAGAAGCAATTATTATACCGATCAAACCCATGAATAAAAAAGAACCTAATTTAGTAAGATCTCTTTTAGTAGTGTAGCCATAAATACTCATAGCACCGAAAGTTCCAGCAGTGATAAAAAAGACACGCGTTATGCTTGTGCCAGTGTAAGCAAGAAAAATTGAAGATAAAGATGCTCCCATTAACCCAGCAAATATCCAAAAGACAGTTTGTGCCTTTGAAGCACTCATTTTTGCAATTCCAAAGCTCATATAAAAAACTACCCCTAAAGGAGCCAACATTATTATCCAAGCTAAACCAGAATTATAAATAGAGTTTCCTAAGTTTGTAAGACTTAAAATTTCACCATTTGGGCCAGTTACAACAGACATTTTAAATAAAAAAAGCGCAACAACTCCTGTTAACAGCACACCTGAAGCCATATAATTATACACTTTGAGCATATATGACCTTAAACCCTGATCTATAATTGCCTCAGAAACCGAAGATTTAATAGTAGTTTTTTGTCTGTTTAATTCCATAATTCTAATATAGTTAATTTTTAAAATTTTTCAACTATGTATGTTTAATTTAGTAAAAATAGATCTATAATTTAAATAATTTATTATGAAATACAAAAAGTTAGGTACTACGAACATAAATGTTAGTTTAATTTGTCTAGGAACGATGACCTGGGGCACACAAAATAGCCAGAGTGACGCATTTGAACAGATGGATTATGCGCTTGAAAAAGGGGTAAATTTTTTTGATACAGCAGAACTATACTCGGTTCCTCCTAATGCGGAGTCATACGGTAAAACTGAGAAGATGATCGGTAATTGGTTCGCTGAAAAAAAAAATAGAAATAAAATAATTTTGGCAACAAAAATTGCAGGGCCAAGATGTAGTTGGATAAGAGAGGGAAAAAACTGTTATAATGAGTCTGATTTAGAAAAAGCTATTGATGGAAGCTTAAAAAGACTCAAGACTGATTACATCGATCTTTATCAACTTCATTGGCCAGAAAGATCTGTAAATAATTTTGGACAGATTGGTTATGTTCATAAAGATAAAGAGGGGAAGTGGCACGACTTTGAAACTATTTTGTTAGCTTTAGCAAAATTTATAAAAAAAGGTAAAATTAAATATGTGGGCGTTTCTAACGAAAGCGCTTATGGTTTATCAAAATATTTAGGACTTTCTGAGAATAAAAATTTACCAAGAATGATGTCCATACAAAATCCATATAACTTGACTAATAGAACATATGAGGTTGCTTTATCTGAAATATCAATTAGAGATAAGTGTGGTTTACTAGCTTATTATCCTTTAGCAACTGGATACCTCTCTGGGAAGTTTAGAAATAATAAAATGCCAAAAAATTCAAGACATGCATTATTTAAAGGATGGGAGAGATTTGGAAATCCTATAGCATTAAAAGCTTATGAAAAATATTTTAAACTTGCAGAGGAGAGTGGACTAACAGCTACACAACTCGCACAAGCTTTTGTTAATTCCAGGCCTTTTGTTACAAGTAACATTATAGGTGCAACCACTATGGATCAGTTAAAAGAAAATATCGAAAGTGTTAATATTGAGCTTTCGCAAGAAATAATGGATCAGATAGATATGATACATAATAATATTCCTAATCCATCTCCATAATACGATCCATTGAATTTATCATAGTTTAGTATTAGAAGGTATTAATGAGAATCATTACACTTATTTTATTTTTTTTAATATTTGCATCTGCAAATGATCTGCATGCAAATCAGCCTATTTCAGGTGGCAAATTTAAAAATTGGGAGACATTCACTTTTAATGGTGGCAAAGGTAAAATTTGTTTTGCACAAACAAAACCTGTAAAGAGATCTCCTAATTCTTTTAAAAGAGGTGAGTCTAGATTGTTTGTTTCCTTCAGACCGAATGAAAATATCAGAGACGAGGTCAGCGTTACCAGCGGACACGAATACAAATCTTCCTCGGTTAGTGCTAAATCAGGTAAAAATAATTTTTCATTTTTTTCTCAAGATAAATTCGCATGGCTGTTAGATGAGAGAGAGGAGCAAAAGTTTATTAAAGTTATGAAAAGAGCAACCAATCTAATGGTCAAAGGCAATTCTACAAAAGGAACACAATCTACTGATCATTATTCAATGATGGGATTTACTAAAGCATATAACTTGGCAAAAAAAAATTGTAGTTGATGAAAAAAATTGTATTAGCTTACTCCGGTGGTCTTGATACATCAATAATTTTAAAATGGCTTCAGGAAAATTATAAAGCAGAAATAATTGCTTACACTGCTGACATAGGTCAAGTCATGGATAAAGGGAAGATAATTAAAAATGCAAAAAGATTTGGTGTTAAAAAAATTATTATCGAAAATCTAAAAGATGAATTTATTAAAAATTATGTTTTTCCAATGATAAGAGGTCATGCAATCTACGAAGGTGTTTATTTACTAGGCACATCGATAGCAAGACCTTTGATCGCAAAAAGACAAATTATGGTTGCTAAAAAATTCGGTGCTTATGCAGTTTCACACGGAGCAACAGGTAAGGGCAACGATCAGATTAGATTTGAGTTGGGATATTCTTATTTTGGTAAAAAAATTAAAGTAATTGCGCCGTGGAGAATATGGAATTTGCAATCAAGATCTGACTTAATTAAATATGCGAAAAAGAATAACATTCCGATTCCAAAAGATAAAAAAGGTGCTCCTCCTTTTTCAGTTGATGATAATTTGTTTCATACCTCTACTGAAGGAAAGCTTTTAGAGAAACCTAGTGCGAAAGCACCCGAATTCATCTATCAAAGAACCGTTTCACCAGAAAAAGCTCCTAACAAACCAACTTTTATAACAATAAATTTTAAAAATAGTGATCCTTTCGGTTTGAATGGAAAAAAATTATCACCTTCTAAAATTCTTGAGAGATTAAATTTGTTAGCAGGAAATAATGGAATTGGTCGAGTTGATCTAGTTGAAAACAGATTCATTGGAATTAAATCAAGAGGTGTTTACGAAACTCCAGGTGGCACTTTACTTTATGCAGCTCATAGAGCTATGGAGTCCGTTACACTTGATAAGGAAACTGCTCATGAAAAAGAGAGAATAATGCCAAAATATGCTGAATTAATTTATAATGGTTTTTGGTTTTCATCTGAAAGAATAGCGATTCAGAACCTAATTGATTCTACTCAAAGTAAAGTAAATGGAGAAGTTAAAATAAAAATTTTTAAAGGTAATGTAATAATCTTAGGAAGAAGATCTGAAAAAAACAGTCTTTATGATAATTCGCTAGTTTCTTTTGACGAGGTTGGTGATTACAATCAAAAAGATGCGGAAGGATTTATAAAAATTAACTCACTAAGACTTAAAAAAGACAATAAATAGTTTATGGGTTATGGTGACGATTTATTAGTAACCGCTTTAGCTTCAAAAATTAAAAAACAATTTCCTAATCGTCAAATTGTAATTGGCAGTGCAGAAAAAAAACGTGCATATCATTCAATTATTTATGAAAATAACCCCAACATATCAGATTGTAGGAGACTTGATAATTCTAAACCAATTCATGTTATTAATTATCATGTTGGAAATAGGCCATATATTGATTACGAAAAAAGTACTAGATCAAAATACATTTGGAAAAAATTTAAAC
>ENA-OSEY01001236-OSEY01001236.1-marine-metagenome-genome-assembly--contig:-NODE-1236-length-17983-cov-4.306210_pt1 | contig 17983 bp, 11 predicted proteins | sample MGYA00248465_ERZ534230 | MGnify/ENA primary metagenome ERZ534230 (study PRJEB26409, sample SAMN06344110) | marine metagenome | isolation source: Sea water from surface | place: Atlantic Ocean:Southern...
GCATTGGCGTGTCTTATCGCTTGTTTGAAAAGAGTGCTCAGCCAGGCTCCTTAAGATCATTTGATGAACCAATCGACACCGGCCACGCCCCGATCCGAGCCCGATGTCGATCGCAGTGCCCCACTAATTCCCTCAGAAATCTTTCCCTTCCCGCTGGATCAATTCCAGCTGGAGGCCATGGATGCTCTCAACCAGGGGCACTCAGTCGTGGTGAGTGCTCCCACGGGATCCGGCAAAACGCTGATCGGGGAATACGCCATTCATCGCGCCCTGGCCCACGGCCAGAAGGTCTTCTACACCACGCCGCTGAAGGCTCTGTCCAACCAGAAGCTGCGGGATTTCCGCGATCAGTTCGGTGCCGAGAACGTGGGGTTGATGACCGGTGACCTCAGCGTGAATCGCGAGGCCTCCATCGTTGTGATGACCACGGAGATCTTCCGAAACATGCTCTACGCCGAGGCGGATGAGCACGACGATCCCCTGGCTGATGTGGAAGCGGTGGTGCTCGATGAGTGCCACTACATGAACGACTCCCAGCGCGGCACGGTCTGGGAGGAGTCGATCATTCACTGCCCACCCACGGTGCAGCTGGTGGCGCTCTCCGCCACCGTGGCCAATGCCGGGCAGCTGACCGACTGGATCGAGAAGGTTCATGGTCCGACCACGTTGGTGATGAGTGACCACCGGCCGGTGCCGCTGCAGTTCAGCTTCTGCAGTGCCAAGGGGTTGCATCCACTGCTGAACGAAGCCGGTACGGGTCTTCATCCCAACTGCAAGGTCTGGCGCGCGCCCAAGGGGCACAAGCGCAAAGGGCGTTCCCAGAGGCCGCCCCAACCGGAGCCACCGCCGATCAGCTTCGTTGTGGCTCAGATGGCGGAGCGGCAGATGCTCCCTGCCATCTATTTCATCTTCAGCCGCCGCGGTTGTGACAAGGCGGTGCGGGATCTGGGGGTGCAGTGCCTGGTGACCCAGGAGGAGCAGGCGCGGATCAAGGAGCGCCTAACCGCCTACAGCCACGACAACCCCGAGGCCGTTCGGGATGGAATTCACGCTGATGCGCTGCTGCGGGGCATCGCTGCCCACCACGCCGGTGTTCTGCCCGCCTGGAAGGAGTTGATCGAAGAGCTCTTCCAGCAGGGGTTGGTGAAGGTGGTCTTTGCCACGGAGACCCTGGCGGCGGGCATCAACATGCCGGCCCGCAGCACGGTGATTGCGGCCCTCTCCAAGCGCACCGAGCGGGGGCATCGCCCGCTGATGGGCAGTGAGTTCCTCCAGATGGCCGGCCGGGCCGGCCGGCGTGGCCTCGACTCTCAGGGCTACGTCGTGACGGTGCAAAGCCGGTTCGAAGGTGTGCGTGAAGCAGGTCAGCTGGCGACAAGTCCCGCCGACCCCCTGGTGAGCCAGTTCACCCCCAGCTACGGCATGGTTCTCAACCTGCTGCAGCGCCACGATCTGGCCAAGGCCAGGGAGCTGGTGGAGCGCAGTTTCGGCCGCTATCTGGCGGGGCTTGACCTCGTGGAGGACGAGGAGAACCTCTCCCAGCTGCGGTTGCAACTCAGCCAGCTGGAGGGTGTTGCCGGCGACATCCCCTGGGAAGACTTTGAGGACTACGAAAAAATGCGTGGGCGGCTCCGCGAAGAGCGGCGCTTGCTCCGCATCCTTCAGCAGCAGGCCGAGGAGACGCTGGCCAACGAGCTGACGATGGCCCTGCAATTCGCCAGCACCGGCACCCTGGTCAGCCTGAAATCGCCGCAGCTGCGGGGGCGCGTCGCGCCCGCGGTGATCGTCGAGAAGGTGAAGGGGTCCGGTCAGTTCCCGCTGCTGCTCTGCCTGACCGATGAAAACGTCTGGATCCTGCTGCCCTGTCAGGCCGTGGTGAGCATCCATGCGGAGCTCAGTTGCCTGCAGGTGGACGGGCTCGAGGTCCCGGAGCTGTCCCGCTCCGGTGAGTTGCGCCATGGCGATCAGGCCAGTGGTGGTTTGGCGTTAGCCGTGGCCCACATGGCCCGGCGCCACGACATGACCACCCCGCAATACGACCTGGCTGGGGAGGTGTTGACCCAGGCCCGGCTGGTGCGGGATCTCGAGCAGGAGCAGGAGCAGCATCCGGCCCATCGCTGGGGAGATCGCAAACAGCTGAAGAAGCACCGCCGGCGCATGGAAGATCTGGAGCTGGAGATCGCTGAACGGCAGCAGCTGCTGCATCAGCGGGCCAACCGCCACTGGGAAACCTTCCTGGCCTTGATGGAGATCCTGCAGCACTTCGGATGTCTTGATGAGCTGGATCCCACGGAGATCGGCCGCACCGTTGCTGCCTTGCGGGGCGACAACGAACTCTGGCTCGGGCTGGCACTGATGAGTGGCCATCTCGATGACCTCTCCCCTCCAGACCTCGCGGCGGTGTTCGAGGCGATTAGCACCGAGGTCAACCGCCCCGACCTGTGGAGTGGCTTCCCGCCACCTGCTGCAGCTGAGGAAGCCCTGCAGGATCTTTCGGGTCTGCGTCGCGAGCTGCTGCGGGCCCAGGAACGCGCCGGTGTGGTGGTGCCGGCCTGGTGGGAACCCGAGCTCATGGGCCTTGTGGATGCCTGGGCGCGGGGAACGTCCTGGAGCGATCTGATCGCCAACACGTCCCTGGATGAGGGTGATGTGGTGCGCATCATGCGCCGCACCGTGGACCTTCTGGCCCAGGTGCCCTACTGCGAAGCGATCAGCGAGCAGTTGCGCAGCCATGCCCGTCAGGCTCTGAAAGCGATCAACCGCTTCCCCGTGGCTGAAGCCGAGGATCTGGTGCCGGCCTCCGCTGCGCTCAACCCGGCAACGGAGCGGGCCGCCTGAGTTCAGGCGTCCGGAGCGGCCATGGCGCCGGGATTCACCTGCTGATCAAAGTCGGCTTCGCTGATGTGGCCGAGCTCCAGGGCCGCCTGCTTCAGCGTCAACCCCTGATGGTGGGCATATTGAGCGATGGCACTGGCCTTCTCGTAACCGATGCTCGGGGTCAAGGCGGTGACCAGCATCAAGGAGCGATCGACGAACCGCTGAATCTGTTCGCGATCAGGCTCCAAGCCCTCCACCAGGTTCTGGCGGAAGCTGGTCATGGCGTCCTTGAGCATGCGGATCGACTGCAGCAGGTTGAAGCCGATCAAGGGCTTGTAGACATTCATCTGCAGATGGCCCCCTGCGCCGGCGGCTGCGACGGCGCCATCGAGACCGATCACCTGCGTGCAGACCATGGCCATGGCTTCGCACTGGGTGGGATTGATTTTCCCCGGCATGATCGAGCTGCCGGGTTCGTTGACGGGCAGCCGCAACTCGCCCAGACCCGCCCGGGGGCCACACCCAAGCAGCCGCACGTCGTTGGCGATGCGGAGCAGGGCCACCGCCAGCAGCCGCAGTTGGCCCATCGCATGGACGAGGGCGTCATGGCCGGCCATCACCGCGAACAGGTTCTCAGCGGGACGGACCTCGATGCCAGCGACCCGGCTCAGCTCGTCCGCCACGGCATGACGGAAGCCCGGTGGCGTGTTCAACCCTGTGCCAACCGCGGTGCCCCCCAGGGGAAGATCGCCGAGGCTGACCAGACAGTCCTCCAGCCATGCCTGGGCTTGTTTGAGTTGATCCCGCCAGGCGCCCACTTCATCGCCCAGACGCAGGGGCACCGCATCCTGCAGATGGGTGCGGCCAATCTTGACGATGGGCATCCAGGCCTGGGCTTTGGCATCCAAGGCCTGCACCAGGGCATCGAGCGCCGGCAGCAGCCCGTCCTTCAGGTGCTTGGCCGCGGCGACGTGGATCGCTGCGGGAAACACATCATTGGTGGATTGCGACCGATTGACGTGGTCATTCGGGTGCACTGGGCTGTGGCTGCCGAGGGCGGTGCCTGAAGCCTGAGACGCCAGATTGCTGATCACCTCGTTGACGTTCATGTTGGTCTGGGTCCCGCTTCCGGTCTGCCAGACCCGCAGCGGGAACTGATCGTTGTGCTGGCCAGCGGCAATGGCATCGGCCGCCGTGCAGATCAGTTCAACCTGTTGAGGGCTCAGGAGCCCATGCTGGCCGTTCACCGTGGCGCAGGAGCGCTTGATCCAGGCCAGAGCCTGGATGATCTCGAGCGGGATTCGTTCGTCGCTGATGGCGAAGTTCTGAAGCGACCGCTGGGTCTGGGCTCCCCAGAGAGCTTCGGACGCCACCTCAATGCCACCCAGGCTGTCGGTTTCAATCCTGAATGGCTGCGTCATCGGATCTTCGGCGCGATCGAGTGATGCTTCGATCATCCGTGATCACTGTCTCTTGGTCGTGCCATCGTTCCGCATCAACCGTTTCGGTGGTTTCCGGTGCAGGTTCACCGCTCCCATGGCATCGATGTGCAGGTGCCTGATGCATCCCTGCCTCAGCTGCAGGGCTACCTGGCGCAGCCTGGACGCCCATTGAAGGCTCTGTTGAACCGCAAAAAGGTGGAGCGGCTCGCGGATGGCCGCTTCCTTTATGCATCCCGGCCGTATCAGTTGCTGAATTTTCAGCTCCAGCCTGAGGTGGTGTTCCGCTCCAGCTGGGATGGCGACCAACTCACCATTCTTTTTGAGCACTGCACGATTCATGGCCTTGGGCGCTTTCAGGATCTTGTGCAGTTCCAGTGCCAGGCCTGGATCCGACCCGAGCAGGAACGGTTGATGGCTAAGGCTGATCTCAGCCTTGAACTGTCTCCGAGGGGAGCAGGGTTCCTTATCCCGGAGCCGCTGATGCAACGCACCGGAGATCTTGCACTGCGTTTGGTGACGGATCGCTTGGAAAAGCGGTGCCGCACTGGATTAAGGAAAGGTGCACTTAATTGGATTGCACGTCACCCATAAAGCTGCTTTGTTTGATGGTGGTATGTTCACAAACAAAATCTCTCCCCACCTGGTTTAGTGGTAGTAGTAACAGCTTCAATTAACCCAGTGTTGAGGTTCCAAGATTTCTCACTCCGCTGCGATAAGTCGAACCCCCAGATTTCGTTTGAAACTCCTTGGAACTGGGTTTGTGATAGTAGAAAGAGGATTGCGATTATTACGAACAATTCTTTTCTTCGTTATCAGTTGATTGCATCTATGTCTGGCCTTGTTTCACCAGTGACAGGTCAAATTGTTGGTAACAGTGTGATTGGCTGGCCTGTTGGAGGAGATGGAGGATTGGATAGAAAGCTGCGGGTTTCCCATGCTTTCAGCTTTCTATCAACCGTCTACAACGATTGTCTTGACCAATCTCTCGTCAGTATTGATGAATTTTGGAACATCTTGTCAGATACTGGTATTGAGCCAGGCCTTGTAATTAAAGAACTTTCAAGAGACCAGAAGGATTTCTTAGGTTTGGCTTTGTCTGTAATTTTTTCATTCGACTGCTATTTAATCCCTAAGACAAGATTTTTAATGTCCAAGCCTGCCAAGCCGCTTAAAGAGTTGTTGTTGAGGCAGATCGAGGGAAAAATGCTTTTTTCTACTTCGGCGAATGTTCAGTTCCAGCGCGAATTCTGTACAGATGGCCTGGTTCTGGGTCCTCTAGGTCAAATTCTCTTTTTGGGCCCTCTTGCAGATGCCATCCAGTGGGCAGACCAAAACCTAGAAGGTTCCAATGTATTAGAATCTGAAGATGATAGCTTTGAGTTTGACTTAAATTTGAGCAATTCAGACTCCACTGATGATGGAATGGATTTTTAAAACATGGATAACATCATGATCTTTCTTAGAAGATTTTGGGCTGCAATGGCGCGACAGATTTCGACAATCCTTGCTCTCGCGGCCTATGAGAACGATCGGAAATCAACCAGTAGCTCAGTTGGCTCTTGGGAGAGTCTGATTAATCCGTTGCAGATCATGCTGTTCTTTATCGGGATCCGTATTGGATTTCGATATCTGTTGTCTGGTGGATCGTTAGGTGGTAGTGCTACAAGCCTATATTTTAACATCGTTATTTTTATGGCTGCTGGGTTTACAATTTATTTTCCTTTTAGACAGCTGGCCATACAAGCACTATCCGGCTTGAAATTGAGATCTCCTTTATATTACAAGCGTATTGAGCCGCTGGACATACTTTTAGCTTTGTCAATTAACAATATTAGGGCTTTGTTGACCCTCACTCTTGGCCTTATGGCGCTGATATGGGCTCTTACATGGGATTTTCGAATGGATAGCCCTGGGTTGGCTCTGTGCATTTATCTGCTAACTGTTGTGATGGCAATAGGATTTGGTATCTGTCTTGTCTTTCTTGGTAGTTACAACAAATTTATTACTCGGTTGATTAAACGTCTTATTAATCGTATTCTTATTTTTACATCCGGTTTGTTTTTCGCCACTTTTGAGCTCCCATTGTATTCAAGGCCATTTGTTACATGGAATCCTCTTCTTCATGCAGTTGAGCTTTTCCGGTATTCTCTAAATAATGAATATCCAATTCCTGATATTTCATTGTCATACCTCATTTGGTGCGCCCTGATACTTTTAGGATTTTCCCTGATTCTTTATAGGACGAATGAGTCCTTACTCCTTGAGTCAGTTGATGACTAACCACCTGATTTTCTCCCTGTTCCATTACCTAAATTGAATTTGAGTCATGCCTGAGTCAAACCAGCGTTCCAATACTTTCTCTAACACCCCTAAGAAATTGTCTTCATCATTTAAATTCGCTGAGTCTTTCGAGTCAAATCAACTCATTACTTTATGGCGTGAGCGGCTTGCCAGTTTCGCAAAGCCCCGGATTTTGATCTCGGCTTTTCTGGCAACATCAGCCTTTTACTGCTTTGTCATTGGTCGAGATCGTTACACGTCTGTCTCTGAGTTTGTGATTCAACAGGCAGCTCCCTTGGATGGTTCATCTGCTTCGGTTTTGGCTGGTGCAGCTTCTTCTCCGCAAGTTCTAACTTCCCTCGTTGATGGACAATACTTACAGGTCTATCTTGAATCTTCAGACATAAAAAATCGTCTGTTCCCCGACGGCAAGAAGTTTGAGCAGGCTTACCGCCCCCGACTCCCTGATCTGTGGACTGGATTGGATGCCAATAGTTCGGCACCAGCTCAGCTTGATTTTTACAGAAAACAGTTGTCTGTAGCTCCTCAGCCGATGAGTGGTGCAGTCATTCTCACGACTTCCGGCTTTACCCCAAAGCAGGCTTTCGATCTTAACGCTGCGCTGCTGAAACAGTCGCGTCGATTTGTGAATGAAGTGAACCAGTCAATCAATGCTGATCAAAATAAATTTGCTAAAAAAGAAGTTCAGTTGGCGGAACTTAATCTCAAGGCAGCCTCAAGGAAGCTTGAGCTTTTCCGCAAAAAACATGGGAACTTGAGCGTTGAGTCTGAGAAAGCTGCAACATCATCATTTATTTCTGGTCTGGAATCCCAGCTTGTTGAACTGAAGGTTGAAGAAGCAGCCTTGCGTCGTCAATATCGTGATCCAAATGCACCTGAAGTTTCATTTGTTGCAGACCAAGTTAAGGAGCTTCAAGTGCAGATTCGTCAAGAAAGGGATAAATCCGTTAGTAATGACGGCCGAGACCTCAATACTCTCGTTCTGGAAGAAGCAGGGTTGATTTCAGACGTCGAATTCGCCACTGAAACGCTTCAATCGGCGCGACTTGCATCTGACAACAGCCGCCGAGAAAGCCAGCGTCAATTAAAGTTCGTTGTGGTTCTGAGTCAACCTGGATTGCCAGTTGCGCCAGATCAAAACTGGCGTTGGCAAGCATTCTTGGCATCTGTTGGAATCATCGTTGTGAGTTGGGGTGTTGGTGGATTTATTTTGAATGCAATGCGTAAAAGCTGATTGTTGACCAATCTGTTAGGTTGAAAGACCATGAGTGGTAATCTGTTTTTTGCCTTTCTCTAAGCCATGCTTAAATCTGTGAACTTGAGATTAAAGCATGTATTTTTACATTCGCTTTTTGACTAATCTTGATACTATAAAAGCCATAATTGGTTGATACTAGAGTTTATCGTTTTGCCGTATTACCTAAATATGAGATTGATTATATTTGGTTGGTTTATGGTTTGTTTGCTTTTTAGGGTCGAAGTTCGCCGTGTCCTTTCGCGGCCAGGTAGTAGCCACAAGCACGAGCAAAATGAATCCGACGCCGTTGGTTTAAATCGGCGTCGCTGACGTCTGGGTACAGTTTCTGAGCCTCTCGGTCGTTGGTACAAGCTTGTTCAACCATTTGCAAAACTTGCTCTTTAGTGGAAGGTAGATTTTCTCCAAGAAGCTGATTGTAAAAGTGCCATTCCGTGTTGGCACGCATGACTGTTTCCCGAAAATCATATTCGTGGGAATGGCGAACAACGGCTGTTGATGCATAGGCCTTTTTGTAGCCCTTCCTGAGGATTTCACGTGCCCATAATTGATCCTCACCATAAACAACATCGGGTAGTGGGACTGTCTCCCAGACAGATTTTCTCAGGCACGAATTGTTGTCTGAGTAGAAACGTTCATGGGTGGAGACAACGCCATTGGAGTTCTGTCGATCCATATCTAGTTCGATTGGTTGTCGATGACTCCTGAAAATCCAACGATTGAAGTGCCGGTCAAGGTCATGGGCTGTGAGTTGTCCATGCCCGCGATGGGCGATATGGCAGCCGAAAACACCGGCCACATTTGGATCCTTTTGCAGTGGAGCGATGAGATTCATCAGCCACATGCGATTTGCAGGAATCGCGTCCTGCGTGATGAAAGCGACGTATTCCCCTCGCGCTAGCTCTACTCCCAAATTGCGGGTGCGTCCATGACCAAAATCCTCTTGCTTAATTCTGTGTAAACGGAGTCGTTTGTCTTGTGGCAGTGAATCGAGGCATCCATCACTGGAGGCACTGTCGATCAACAACACTTCAAATGCCCGATCAAGATCCTGAGCCAGGCAGGATTCGACGACGGTTTTGAGCATTGTGCCTCCGTTGTAAACGGGGATCACAATCGTCACCAAGGGAGTCGATGACTGAAGTTGTCGCGGGAGCGATTGTGCCGATGACAGTGACTCCTGAATGAAGGCTTCGATCAGTTTGTTGGAGCCATCCCAGGTGAGCTGTTCAGTGGCGGCAAGGCCAGCCTTAGCGGTGCTTTGCCTGAACGACGCATCATTCAACAATCGGCTTAAGGCTGAGGCCAGCTCTATCGGTGTTGGTTTGGCCAACACCGCCGTTTCTGGTTGATACGAGATCCGCGTGTGCTCGGCATCAATATCAACAACTGGCAGCCCGCAGGCCATCATTTCGTTCGGCACCAGTGAGTAGTTGGTTCCTGAAAGCACTAAACCAACTGCGCATTGGCGATAGAGATTGGCCAAGGCGTCGGCGTCCAGAATTCCTGCATGCCTCACTTTCACTGGAATTCCAAGATCGGGAAGGTCTTTTTCGCCGAAGGTGATGATTTCGAAGTGGTCGCCCAGATCAAATAAAGCTCTTAAGGCAAGCAGTCCCAGCTCATAAAGCCGCCTTGGTGTACTGCGTCTTACATAGAAGGCAATGGCATCGCGTTTGCGCTTCTCTTCGTTCTTGGGGTAGTAAACACTGTGGTCGACGGCCAGTGGGAAAGAGATGGCTGAGTTGCCAAAGCTTTCCATCTTCTGTTTCAGCCAAGGGCTGGCACAAATGCAGGAAAAATTGTTATCAGATGCATAGGATTGTTCGGTAAGGATGCTGGAGCTACCTCGAGCGAAAAAATAAGGCTCATAATCTTGAACAAAATAAAATCTTTTCTGAAATTTTTTCATTCCAAGCACGGGATAAGTGCTCATCCGGTCTGTGGCAATGACAACGTCGCCGGATACAAGATCAAGGTCGTCTTGGTTGTTGCCCAGCATGTAGACCTGGTCTGTATCCAGGGAAATGAAGGACTGGTTGATGACACGTTTGTGCAACGAGCTAAGGCGGCTTGGCTTGTCGTTCCCCTTGAGCTCGGAATGGACCCAGATTGTGCATTGGTGGCCACAACGTTCCAGATATTCGATTGTTCTGAAAATGGTCATGTGGCCTCCAAGGCCAGGTGTGAAATTGGGGATGACCCAATGAATGTGAAGAGATTTGGTGTTGATGTTTTTGTTCAGTGACCAGTTCGGATCGAGTCTCTGGGGGTTAAATTGAATGACTTTTTCGAAGCCATCAATTCTCAGCTTATTGCGATCTTCGATAATTGATTTGTCATGTATGTGTTGCTTGGAGAGTAGATATCCAGCATAGGTTGTCAGTATTTTTTGGTTGTATATTTCGGTTGTTGAAATTCCAATGAGGCGTTCAATGCTGTGGGCGATTGTCCCGTCGATTTGTCCACCTTCCTCGTCAAAGTTGTTCCAGTTGAGATCCCAGTCCAAAATTGGTTTTAGGAGCTCTGGCTTGCACCAAAACATCGTTCCGGTTGGGAAGCGGAACCGGCTTTCTCTTTTGATCTGGTCGAGGTTGTAGCGATTGAGGAAGGGTCTGGCTTTGGTGTAGTTGCTATCCTCATGGCCCCAGCAGGAATCGTGTTGAATTCCGAGGCTGAGAGCATAGTTCTCAATCGGATACACAATGCCTACTTCTTGCGATTGAAGGGCTTTAAGGTTGGTCGCTGTGATGGCTTCGCTGCCAATCAGATTGTCTAGGCAGTGAAGGAACCAGCCGCTAAGTGCATTGCTGTGAGGACTCTTTTTGGAATGCAGCTTGAGGATGTAGTCGTAATTGAGAATCTGATCCCCAAAGCCAACAATGAATGGAGCGACGTCGCGTCCGATATTGCTGAAGTGTCTGACTTCGATCTTTTGTGTATTTTCAACTCGCGCAAAAATATTCTCTAGGACTTCGATTGAGTCTTCCCTTGTGGAAATAAAGACATCGATGCTGCAGGGTATATTTTTGAGGTAGGCTGCAATTGTTTCGCCAAGTTCTGGATAGAAGATATGCAGAAAAATGCCCACTTTTTTATTGATTAGCCCTTCTTTGATTGCGTCTAAGTCATCTGCTTCGGTTTTTTTTATGTCAGCCATCTTCCGCATGAAATGGATGTTGTCCATCGAGTAGCGGTGTTCGTTCATTCCGAATTTGAAACAGTGAACCATTGGGTTGAGTCCACTTTCTCTGACATCCGGGTATTTGCTTAAATAATTGTCTGTATCAAAGAGAATGCTGGGATCAATCCCTTTTTTGCTGCCTGATGTGCAGTAATGAAGGATGACGTCTCCAATGCATTTAAGACCCTCTGCCTCTTCTCTCTCTAATTGGGCCCTATAGTGCTCAATGTCGAACACATAGGCGTAATGGGCTAATTCTCGAAAGTCACGAATAATTTTCTTGCTTATGTCCTTGCTTTGAAGGTTCTTGATGTAATCCTGAAGCTCAGGCGTTGTTTTTTTGCGCCTGTTGTTTGGTGGTGCCGCATTTCTGGTTTGGCCCAGTCGTTTGAGCTGCTTCCGCAGTGCCTTAGGCAATATTTTCTGCCGGCCCATCACAGAGGCTGAGCGCTTCAGCACCTGCTTGGTCGTGTGGGAAAGAGCGGAGAGCGGATGACGATGTTTTGGCATGCCGCTCATTTGGCAGGTCTAAAAAAGAATGTGGAAACCTATCACTCGTTTGAGTTGGTTTTTGGTGTCCCCATGCCCAATCTGCTGCCGTCATATCCCGCTCGCTGACGCACCTTGTTACACCAGTCCTGATTGGCCAAATACCAGCTCACCGTCTCGGCGAGTCCTTGCTCAACATTGTGGCGAGGGCTCCAGCCCAGCTCTGCACTGATGCGGCTTGGGTCGATTGCGTAGCGGCGGTCATGGCCTGGCCGATCGGTCACCGGCGTAACCAAATCTGCGTGGGGAGCTGATGTGGGGCGGCTTTGATCCATCTGGTGGCAGATGGCGTTAACGACCTCTTTGTTGGTGCGCTCGCCGTGGCCGCCGACGCAATAACTGCGTCCCGTCTCCCCCTTGCAGGCAGCCAAAAGTAGGGCGTCGACATGATCTTCCACGTACAACCAATCCCGCACATTCAGCCCATCGCCATAGAGAGGAATTGACTCACCTCCAGCGGCCTTCAAAGTGACCACGGGAATGAGTTTTTCCGGGAACTGCCAGGGCCCGTAATTGTTCGAGCAGTTGGTCAGAACCACGGGAAGACCAAAGGTGTGGTGCCAGGCCTGAACCAGGTGATCGCTCGCCGCTTTGCTTGCTGAATACGGGCTGCGGGGGTCGTAGGGCGTTGTTTCTGAGAAGCGCCCCTCGGCTCCCAGGGACCCAAAGACTTCATCGGTGCTGATGTGGTGCATCCGGAAGGCGTCCCGGCGTTCACCGCTCAAGCCTTCGTAGTGGCCCCGCACCGCCTGCAGGAGGTTGTAGGTGCCGTTGACGTTGCTCTCGATGAACACACCAGGGCCGGAGATGGATCGATCCACGTGGCTTTCAGCCGCCAAGTGCATCACCAGATCGGGGTCGGCCTCCTGCACTGCAGCCTCAACGGCGGCGGCATCGCTCAGATCCACCTGCTGAAGCCTGTGCCGATCGTTCGCCGCTTCGCCCAGTTCGCTCAGCACCTCCTCAATCGAGGAAAGGTCGCTGGCGTAGCCCATCTTGTCGAGATTGAAGACGGTGACTGTGGTCTCCCGCAGCAGCCTGCGCACGACGGCGCCGCCAATGAAGCCGGCACCTCCGGTAACCAGAACTCTGCGGCGATCACCCAGCAGATCGGAAGCGGAAGGCATGGACGAAAACATTGTTGAGAGCGTGGGGTGTGGCGTGGTTAGGGGTTGGGGCGTTGAACTCAGTCGCCCTTCATGGCGTTTTGGCTTGCTGCAACACAGCTTTCAGGGCTTGCTGCCAGTGCTCGCCGTTGAGGCCCAGGGCGTCTCGGGTGGTTGTGCAGTCAAGAAGGGAATAGGCCGGCCGTTCAGCAGGCGTCGGGTAGTCGGCTGTTGTGATCGGTTGAACGGCTGCGGGCGTGTCGATGAGCCCCAAGTCAGCACCGATCTGGCCAACGGCCACCGCCACGTCGTACCAGCTGGCAGCGCCGGCATCACTCCAGTGCATCACAGCTGGCAATTCGCGGTCACCAGCGATCTGAAGGGTCTGCCAACAGGCTTGAGCGAGGTTGAGGGTGCTGGTGGGACAGCCCACTTGATCGGCGACAACACCCAGTTGATCCCGTTCGCGGTGGAGGCGGAGCATGGTGAGGGCAAAGTTCTTGCCCACAGGGCCAATCACCCAGCTGGTGCGCAGGATCAGTCCCCGTCCTCCTGCTCCAAAAATCGTTTGGACCGCGGCTTCTCCTGCAGCTTTGCTTGCCCCGTACACACCGAGGGGGTCGCGGGCCTGCTCGGGTTGATACGGCTTGCCCTGGGTTCCGTTGAAAACGAAGTCGGTGCTGATCTGGAGCAGGCGTCCCCCCTGTTGATCAAGGGTGCGGGCAAAGGCCTCCGGTGCCCCGGCATTCACGGCATGGGCCAGCTCGGGCTCCGACTCGGCCTTGTCCACGGCTGTGTAAGCACCGGCGTTGAGCACCCAGTCGGGTTGGTGCTGTTCCACGGCGCCGCGGCAGGCGTCAGGGTCCGCCAAGTCAAGCTGCTGACGGCTGGTGACCACCAGCTGAAGTTCCTTAGGTGCGGAAGCGATCAGGGCTTGGCCCAGCTGGCCGCCAGCTCCGGTGAGCAGCACCTTCATGGGAAGACGTCTCCAGCAGCCTCAGCGGCTTTGAACCCTGCTGCGTCGGCATCTTTGCCCGACAGGCTCACCTCTGTGCCTTCAAGGTGCTCAAGCGGCCAGGCAATGGCTAGATCAGAGTCATTCCAGATGATGGCCCGTTCGCAGGATTTGTTCCAGAACCCTCGTGCCTTGTATTGCACCTCAGCAACATCGCTGAGGGTGAGGAAGCCGTGGGCGAAGCCTTCGGGGATCCAAAGCTGGCATTTGTTTTCAGCACTCAGTTCGGCGCCGACCCAGGCGCCAAAAGTGGGTGAGTCGCGTCGGATGTCGACGGCAACGTCGTAGATCGCCCCGACCGTGGCACGAACCAGCTTGGCCTGGGGTTCCGGAGCGAGCTGGTAGTGCAGACCCCTCAACACCCCCTGGATCGAGCGGGAGTGGTTGTCCTGCGAGAACAGCACTGATTCGCCGACGGCGTCATCGAACTTGCGCTGATTCCAGCTTTCGTAGAACCAGCCACGGTCATCGCCAAAGGCCTGGGGCGTGATCAGCAGGGGGCCCTGCATCAATACGCCGGACGAGGTTGTGAGTTGTTCAAACTGCATGGCTCACCTCCAGGCTGGTTTGCAGGGCTGCGTGATCGCTCACGCTCTCCTCGAGCATTTGCAGGAGATAAGAGCCGTAGCCACTTTTCTTCAAAGGTTGCGCCAGTTGGTCGAGTTGTTCGGCGGTGATCCAGCCCTGACGCCAGGCCACCTCCTCCGGACAGCCCACCTTCAGTCCCTGCCGATGTTCCAGCGTGCGGATGTAGCTGCCAGCATCGTTGAGAGAGTCGCAGGTGCCGGTGTCGAGCCAGGCCATGCCGCGGCCCATCAGTTCCACCCGCAGCAGCCCTTCATCGAGGTACATCTGATTGAGATCGGTGATCTCTAGCTCTCCACGCGCTGAGGGCTTCACCAGGCGGGCCCGCTCCACGACGCTGTCGTCGTAGAAATACAGACCGGTGACGGCGTAGCGGCTTTTGGGCTGTTGTGGCTTTTCCTCCAGGCTCAGCACGCGGCCATCGGCATCGAACTCGGCCACGCCATAACGCTCGGGATCACTGACGGGGTAGGCAAACACCGTCGCCCCTTGGGCTTGAGCGTTGCTGTTCACCAGCTGGGGCACCAGATCGTGCCCGTGGAAGAGGTTGTCTCCCAGCACCAGGGCGGCGGGGTGGCCCGCCAGGAAGTCGGCACCAATCAGAAACGCCTGGGCCAAACCGTCCGGGCTCGGTTGCACGGCGTACTCGATCGTCATGCCCCAGCGGCTGCCATCGCCGAGCAATCGTTCAAATGCCTCCCTGTCATGGGGGGTGGTGATGATCAGCACCTCGCGGATCCCCGCCAGCATCAGAGTGCTAAGCGGGTAATAAATCATCGGTTTGTCGTAAACAGGCAGCAGCTGTTTACTGACGGCTTGGGTGATCGGATGCAGCCGCGTGCCGCTCCCGCCAGCCAGGATGATTCCCCGTCGATTGGATGCGGTGCTCATCGACTGGTTCACAGGTGTGAAGTCGGCGCCATTACAGCACGAGACCCCTTGCGGTTACTCCCATTCAGTCAACGAAGGAACCGTCCCAGGAGCCGCTGCAACCCTGTTTGGGGCCGCATTTGGCGTTCGATGCTGGCCGATAGCTGAGGGTTGCGTTGACCGATCACCTCGGGCCAGATCTCAACCGGTTGCCGAGTGGGGTTGTCGCGCAGCAGGCTCACCTTGAGAAAGGGGAAGCCGCGTTCCTCAATCAGGTGCTTCCAGTCGTAGTGGAGAACATTGCCATTGGCGTTGTGGGTGTAGAGGCTCTCGAGCTTCAGTCCCGCTGCCCGCAGCTGCACCGGCAGGCCCACTTCGCATTGTTTGACCAGGTCCCGTTTGCGGGGCCAGATCTGCAGGGAATTCCAGAAGTTGTTGAAGGCTTGGCTCTGCAAGGCCTTGGGTTTGTAAGCCGTAAAGGCGGACGACAGATGCGGTTCGTACATCAGATCGTCAGTCAGCCCAATCACATCCGCTGTGCTGGCGTGCAGGCGTTGGAATAGATCGTCGAGGGGGGTGATCGGTCCCCAGAAGCTGTCATTGGTGAGCACCAGGAACGCTGCTTGATCAATGTCCTGCCGATGAAGGTTGAGTGCTGCGTTCCAGCTGCCGAAGTCATACCCCTGGTTGCGCCGGATCACGATCGCGGCACAGCGTTGGCGCAGCCGATGCAGGGTTCTCGGGTGCCAGCGCACCCCGCTGGCTGACGACACAACAATCACGTCGGCGAAGCGCTGGTACTCGTCAATCAGGGGGAAGAGGTCATCCCGAAACCGGTTGTCGGCTGAAAAATGCGCCAGCACAACGATCGGTCGTTGACGGTTGGGTTGGAAGTTCGGATCCCTCCAGTGCATGAGCACGGCATCGGCAACCGGACCTTTTGAGCGCGGCGCGGGTCCCCGGGGTTGGTAGCGATTGCTGTGGGGATGAATCCGCTGACTGGTGAGGGGATCGCCTGTGGCAAATAGCCCGGCGTGCTTGGCCCTCAGCAGACCGGACTCCCGTTGATGGCGGGCCAGTGCAGCACCTTCCCGATCCTTGCCGCGGCTGATCGACTCGTGATGAACGATCTCCAGATAGGGGGTCACGACGATTGATCCGCCCTGCGCGCGGAGCCGCAGGCAGAGATCCACATCGTTGAACACCACAGCGAGATTTTCATCGAAGCCTTGGATGCCATCGAAATCGCTGCTGCGGAGCATCAGGCAGGCTCCGGTTGCTGCGGTGAACTCCTCCTGAAGGAGGAGAGGTGTGAGGGTGGCCAGCACAGGAGCGCTGTGCAGGTGTTTGCCAGGCTCCACCACACAGCGCCGTTCCCCCTTCACCAGGGCGACCCCCTGGTGCTGGATGCTCCCGTCGGGGTAGTGCAGCTTGGCTCCCACGGCAGTGGTGCCGCGGTAGGCGAATGGATCCAGCAGTGCCTGGAGCACCTCGGCGGATCGAAATTCGATGTCGTTGTTCAGCAGCAACAAATGGCTGCCACGGGCATGGCGTCGGCCGATGTTGTTGAGCCGCGAATAGTTGAACGGTTCGTCCACTCGCACCACGCACACGTCATCGAGCTGCGCCTGTTCATCCAGCCAGGCCTGGGTGGCGGCCTCCTCACTGCCGTTGTCGATCAGGATCAACTCGTAGGCCACAGCTCCGGCACAGCGGCGTAGGGAGGCGACGCAGCTCTGGGTGAGATCCACACGGTCGCGAAACGGGATCAGAACCGACACCAGAACCCTGGGATCCGCGCGAAGCTTCAGCTGATGGCAGGCGCTCAGCGATTGAGAGGAATTGAGCTCTCCACCAAGCTCCAGAAAGCCTGGGCTGTGTCGCTGGGTGATCGCCAGGATCTCAGCGCTGAGCTCAGGGGTCCAACAGTGGCGGTCGGCTGGGGAGGCAACGTCGGGCACGGTCGGGTTCGCCTGGATGGATCGCTGCAGCAACACCTCCGGGCAGTGGGCCACGGCATCGCCGCGGCGGCAAACCTGCAGCGCCAGATCCAGCAGCAGGGCATGCAGCGAACCGGTGGATGCCGGCAGGGTCAGTTGTTGCAGCGTTGACCAGCGGAGGGTCACCAGGCCGCCGATGCATCCCCGGCAGAGCAGACGAAACGCTGTGATGGCTGTTCTGTTCTGGCGGTTCCCCGCAGGAATGCCTGGGTCGTCACTCCAGCGCAGGGTTTCATCGCTGGTGAGCAACACCGCTTCAGGGTGTTGCGCTGCGCAGTGGGCCATGCGCAGGGCTGCCTGGGAATCCAGCTGATCACTGGCGTGGCAGAAGCTGACGAGGGTTTCGTTGTCTGGGAACGGAGCTCTGATCGATCCAGAGTGATCCTCGAGGGAGGAGTGCCGGATCTGACTCCATCCTTCTGGTGGTGAGCTGCGCGCCGACTCAGCCTCTGCTTCTTCTTGAGTGGAGTGGAGAACCACCAACACCGTGGTTGCTGAGGGGATGGGCCCGCTTGGTGCTGGGTCCGGTAGGGGGGGCTGGTAGCGATCGAGATCCATGCCCAGGGGCTGTCCCTGCTGGAAGCGTTGACGGCCGATGCCTCCCAGATGCTCCAGGGCGCTGAGGGAGTCGTTACGTGCCGCTGGTCTCAACCCATCCCGGTAGGCCTGGAGGTGCACCGGCGGCAGATCCGTGAACAGGCTCCGCTGTCCCAGGGCGATCTCGCCCAGCCGGCCGCTGCTCAGCAGTTGGTTGGGGTCCGTGAGGTCCTGGTGGCAGGCCAGAAGAGCGATGGGATCCAGCCCGCTGTCTTCAGGGGACCACTGGCTTGGGTTGCGCAATAGGGCGATGGGAAGCAGC
>ENA-OSEY01001239-OSEY01001239.1-marine-metagenome-genome-assembly--contig:-NODE-1239-length-17954-cov-18.603904_pt1 | contig 17954 bp, 17 predicted proteins | sample MGYA00248465_ERZ534230 | MGnify/ENA primary metagenome ERZ534230 (study PRJEB26409, sample SAMN06344110) | marine metagenome | isolation source: Sea water from surface | place: Atlantic Ocean:Southern...
GCAACAAAACCTCTATTTGAATTATCTGTTTGTCTAAAATAGTGTTCAGCGTGTTGAAGGTAAAACTGCTCTAATACGTCGTCACCTTGTCCCTTAGCATCTTTTGCTTTGTTAAGATAATCGTTATATTGATCTTTTGGATTTTTTCCGTTTCTTTTAAATCCGTTTGAATTTCCATTAGCTTGTAGATATGGAGAGTCAGCAACACCAGATCTAGAGGAGTTTATTTTCCTTTGACCGCCGTAAGGCTTTCTTTTTACAAAATTTTTCATTAATTTTTTATCGATTATCTCTAAAAAAGCCCATCAATTAAATAGTAGGGAATTTTATCTTTATCAGTCTGTCTAAATTAAGATAATCAGTTTTTTTATAAACTATTTTTACACCTTTTTCTAATAGTAATTTATACATTTTTTTAGTGATAATTGGATCAATTTCAAAATAAACAACCCCTTTAAACTTTACACTAATTAAAAAATTAATAATTTTAACGTAATAATCCATGCCTAATTTTCCACCATCAAGTGAAATTCTTGGATCATGTAAAGTCTCCTTATTTAAATTTAAATAATTTCTTGTTGGTATATATGGTGGGTTACAAACAATAAAATCAATATATTTCAGTCTATTTATTGGATAATTTTCAAATAAATTTGAGTGGAATATTTTTGTTTTTTGTTGCAGTTTAAATTTTATTATATTTTTTTTGCAAGCAGTAAGAGCATGTTTGGAAACATCAATAAAATCACAAAATGCATTATCTAGCTCATCTATAATAGAAATTCCGAGGCACCCAGTCCCACAACACAAATCAAGCAACTTCAAGTGTTTTTGATTTTTATTTTTTTTACAATCAATTAATATTTGTTCAACTAATATTTCAGAGTCAGCTCTTGGATCTAAAGTGTAATCATCTGTATAGAAAATTTTTTTCCAAAAACCTTTTTCATTGATTATTTTTGCTAATGGCTTTCCTTTTACTCTTTCATTTAGGATCTTATTAATTAATTCTTGATCAACTTCACTATTATTAATATCTAAATTATTTTCACTATTAGATGAATAAGAAATCATTATTTGGGACTCTTGCTCAGCTTGAGATCCAGTAATTGATTTTAAATTTTCAAGTAATATTTTTTTTATATCTAATTTACTTAAATAATTATTAATTAGCATTAAGTTGACTTAATTTTTCGGCTTGTTCACTGGCTGACAAAGCTGATATCATTTCATCTAATGCCTCGCCAGTTAAAAACTGGTCTAATTTATAGAGCGTTAAGTTAATTCTATGATCTGATACTCTGCCCTGTGGAAAATTATATGTTCTAATTCTTTCAGATCTATCTCCTGAACCAACTTGATTTTTTCTATTGGATGAAACCTCTTCTTGTTTCTTAATTCTTTCAACTTCATATAATCTAGATCGTAGAATTTTTAATGCTTTAGCTTTATTTTTATGTTGAGATCTTTCGTCTTGTTGAGTTACTACTATGTTTGTAGGTAAATGTGTAATTCTTACAGCGCTATCTGTTGTATTTACCGATTGGCCTCCCGCCCCTCCTGATCTATAAACGTCTATTCTTAAATCAGTATCTTTTATCTCTAAGTCAACGTCCTCAGCTTCTGGCAAAACAGCAACAGTTGCAGCCGAGGTGTGAATCCTACCCCCAGACTCAGTTTCTGGTATGCGTTGAACTCTGTGGACACCAGACTCATTTTTTAAAAATTTAAATACACCATCTCCTTTAATTTCTATTATTGCTTCTTTTATACCCTTCAATCCTGTCTCGCTCTTCTCCATTGGCTGAAACTTCCAACTTTTTAATGAGGAATATCGCTCATACATTCTATATAAATCTCCAGCAAATAATGCAGCCTCATCTCCTCCGGTACCAGCCCTTATTTCTAATATTACATTTTTATCATCAGCCTCATCTTTAGGCAGTAGAGCAATTAGTAATTCTTTATTTTTAATTTCTAAATCTTTTTCATACAAAGGTAATTCTTGTTTTGCTAAATTTCGGAGCTCTTCATCGCTTTCATTTTCAAGTATTTCTTTATAGCCTTTGATTTCCTTATCTAAATTTTTAATGGTGTCAGATAGAGCAATAATTGGCTCCAATTTTGATAAATCTTTATTTATTTGAATAATTTCCTCATTTTTTAAGTTTTGAGAATTTAAAAGTTTCTCATTTAATTGATTAAATTTGTTTTTTAAATCAATGATTTGTTTATCTAATTTCATTTTTAAGCTCGAATTTGGAAATTTCAAAAGATTTTTGATTTTTATTTTTTAAATCTTTTAAAATAATTTTTTTATTTTTGATCTCTTCTTCACCAATAAGAAGAATAAAATTGAAATTGTTTTTATCTGCATAACTAAAAAGTTTTTTTATATTTTTACTAACTCTAACTTCATGATTATATCTTAAACTGTAAATTTGTTTTAAAATTCTATTATTATTTAAATAAGACTCATCTTGGACAGCAAATAATATCTTTTTATCTAATTCTGACTTTTCATCTTTTATAGATATCAAATCCATTAATCTTTCTATACCAGCTGCCCAGCCAACTCCTGGTATATCTCTAGAAGAAATCATACTAATTAAATTGTCATACCTACCGCCAGCTAATATTGCATTTTGTCTTTTATCTTCATTTGTTTGAAACTCAAAAGCCGTATGTGAATAATAATCTAATCCTCTAACTAATTTTGGGTCTTCAAAAAATTTAATTTTATTATCGTTTAAAAGTTTTTTAACTTGATTGAAATAATTTTTACTCTCTTCAGATAAGTGTTCACTAATTTTTGGAGCATTTACTAATATTTCAGAGTCTTTTGGATCTTTACTATCCAAAATTCTAAGTGGATTTTTATCCAATCTAGATTGTGAGATTTCTGATAACTGTTTTTTAAATTCAGTTAAATATTTTTTTAATTCATAAGCATATTTGATTTGATCCTCTTTTGACCCTAAAGAATTAATTAATAACCTATGTTTATTTTCTTTAATTCCAAGGTCATCAAATAATAACTTTGCGATTAGAATTAATTCAAAATCTACATAAGGACTTTTTTCACCAATAGACTCAATATTTATTTGATGAAACTGTCTATATCTACCTTTTTGGGGTCTTTCTCTTCTAAACATTGGGCCGTGAGTAATTAATTTAAGTAAGCCCGATTGATAGTTTGAAGCAGCAAACCTAGCTAGACTACTTGTGGCCTCAGGTCTTAAACAAATATACGCTTCTCCTTTATCTAAAAATGAATACATCTCTTTAGAGACAATATCGGTTTGCTCGCCTACGGTCCTAGAGAATAAATCTTGTTGTTCCAAAATAGGAGTTTGTATAGATTTAAAATTGAAATTCCTACAGATTGAATAAAATTTTTCAATAATAAATTCAAACTTCTCCATTTCAGCTCCATGAATATCATGTGTGCCTTTTACTAAACTAATATTTCTTTTCATTTTAAATGATGAATCTGATCAACTTTATTTTCTATAGTTTTAACTAAGTACTCAACTAAATCTTCGTCTTGTATTCTATGGCTTTTTTCTCCATCGACGTATACCATATGTGTGTTATTTCCACCACCTGTTATGCCTATGTTAGTCATTGTAGCTTCACCTGGCCCATTAACAACACATCCAATAATTGAAACTGTTATAGGTTTTTTAATGTGAGAAAGTTTTTTCTCAACATTTTTAACTGTCTCAATAACATCAAATTGCTGTCTTGCGCAAGATGGGCAAGATATTATTGTTACACCATAATCTCTTAAATTTAGTGATTTTAACATTTCAAACCCTACTTTGACCTCTTGAGTTGGATGGTCTGAAAGTGAAACTCTCACTGTATCGCCAATACCATCATAAAGAAGCAATCCAAGACCTATAGAAGATTTTATTGATCCACTAAAATAACTTCCTGCTTCAGTAATACCTAAATGAAGAGGATAATCACAAAAATTAGATAACTTTCTATATGACTCTACTGCTGTAAAAACATTAGAAGCTTTAACACTAATTTTAAAATTATCAAAATTTAGATCCTCTAAAAGTTTTATATTTAGCTTAGCACTTTCAAATAATGCCTCAGAGGTTGGGCTTTTATATTTTTCTAATATTGATTTTTCTAAACTTCCAGCATTAACACCTATTCTTATAGGTATTTTGTTCTGCTTGGCAGCTTCAACAACCTCTTTTACTTTTTCCCTAGAGCCAATATTACCTGGATTTATTCGAAGACAATGTGCTCCATTTTCTGCAGCCTCAAGTGCTCTTTTATAATGAAAGTGAATATCAGCGACTAAGGGGATCTTAATTTCAGGAATTATTTTTTTTAATGCTTTTGATGATTTTTCATCAGGAACTGAAACTCTGACTATATCGCATCCCTCTTGTTCAATGAGAGATATCTGCTCAAGTGTTGCATCAATGTCATGTGTAAGGGTATTTGTCATTGTCTGAACCGTAATTGGAGAGTCTCCACCGACAAAAATATTTCCAATTTGAATTTTTTTTGTTTTTTTTCTCTTTATTGAATGAGAATATTTCATAATAAAGTCTCTAAATCTTTAATGTGAAAATTAAATAAATATGAGTTTAATTCCTTATTTAATCTAATTTCTACACCTCTGTAAATTATCTTATCAATATTATTTATATTAGATAAATCGATAAAAAAATCATTGTCTAAATCGAGAATAAGTTCATTAGATTTGGTAATTTCACCAAATTGTAAAGTATTTTTAATATTGTTTTGAATTTTGTAAAAAATAGTCTTATTAGGTTTTGCAAAAATTGATAAATTTTGCGAATAGTTAGCTCTGTTTAACGGGATAAGATTATTTATAAAATCATCATGACTTAATTCATACAAATCATATTGATTAGAGATCTTATAAACATCATTATAAACTTGATCTTTTTCAACCTCTTTAAATGAAATTTGATTGTTAAATTTATTATATATATTAAATGATAATAAAATTAAAATTACAAAAACAAGTAACAATAAGAAATAGACTATTGAAAGTTTAGTGTAATCGATTGGGATATCACTAATTGAATTTTTATATTTAATTTCGTAACCCAAATATCTATATATAGATTTTTTATAAGTTGATTGATAAGCACGATATTTTTTAGGGAGTTTTAAATTATCATCTAAAAGTCGTATTATTTCTAAATCTAATTTAAGAGCTTTGGATAAATCATTGATTGATAATCCTTTCTTAATTCTTGCCTCTTTGATTGAAATTAACTTATCCAAAAAATTATTTATGTAGTTTGAAGGCTTGATGTAATTTTTGTACAGCTAAATCAGTTTGATCTTCATGAATTAATATACTTATTTTTATTTCTGAAGTAGTAATAACTTGAATATTTATTTTATTTTTTCCAAGAGTATCAAATAATGTTTGGGCAACTCCAGCATGAGATCTCATCCCTACTCCAACCACTGAAATTTTTGAAATATTATTAGATGAAATAATTTTTTTATATCCAATTATAGATTTCTCTTTTTTTAGTATTTTTAATGCTTTTTCTAAGTCTAGTCTTGGCAAAGTAAAAGATAAATTTGCAAACTTTCCATCTTGTGAAATATTTTGGAGTATCATATCAACATTTATATTGCCTTTAGCTAATGGGCCAAAGATTTTTGAAGAGACTCCAGGTTTATCTTGTACTCTTGAAAGTGTAATTTTTGCTTCATCTTTGGAGTAAGTTATTCCACTCACAGTATTATTTTCTAAAACACTTTTTTCGTCAGTAATCATGGTACCAATTTTTTTGGGTTTGAAAGAAGATCTTACACTTAATTTAGTATTTTTTCTCATAGCTAACTCAACAGAACGAGTTTGAAGAACCTTAGCCCCTTGTGAGGCTAATTCAAGCATTTCTTCATATGAAATTTTATTAATTTTTTTTGCTTTAGGTACTATGTTTGGATCAGTGGTAAATACACCCTCAACATCAGTATAAATTATACATTCTGTTTCCATCGCTGCTGCAACAGCAACAGCACTAGTATCAGAACCACCCCTACCTAAGGTAGTTAATTCTCCCTTGTTGTTAATACCTTGGAAACCAGGAATTAATAGAACTTCAAAATTTTCTAATTCATCATATAAAAATTTTTTATTAATGGATAAAATTCTAGACTTCATATGCTCTGATGATGTTATAATGGGTATTTGCCAACTAAGTAGCGATTTAGCTTTAATCTTTTGATTATTGAGACATATAGACATTAACGCGCAAGATACATTTTCACCTGATGAAATGGCGTTATCAAAATCAATTGGATTTGGATTTTTTGAAAAAGATTTTGTTAAATTTATTAAACGATCAGTTTCACCTGACATAGCAGATAACACAGCTATAACTTTTGATTTTTTTGACCAATCATGAATAATATCTGCTGATCTTTTTATAGCTTCAATACTCCCAACGGATGTACCACCAAATTTTAAAACTTTAATTTTCATGAATTACGGTAATATACTCTTAACATTTATGATGTAAAGAACATGGACACTTATAATAGCAAGTATTACGAACCATTAGAGCAAATGATGGCTATAAGACATCAGTATATGTCAAAAATATTAAGAGATCATAGTGGTCAAGATATTTATGAATTCTTTAAGAATAAAAAGATTTTAGATCTTGGATGTGGAACTGGCGAATTCCTTAATAATTATTATGGTATGGGTGCAGAGTGTTCAGGTATTGATATCGAGAATAATTTTAAAATAAAAAACAAAATAAATTTTAAACTCATTAATATAGAAGCTAATAAATTTTTAAAAAATTGTAAAAAAAAATTTGATGTTATTTTTTTGTTTGAATTCTTAGAACATTTAGAAGAACAAGATAAGTATCAACTTTTTGAAAACTTAACTAAAAATCTCAATAAAAATGCATATATATTTATATCTACACTTAATAAGAATTTATTATCAAAATATTTAGCAATTGATATTGCTGAGAATCTCTTAAAGCTACTTCCTAAAAAAACCCACGATTTTAATCTTTTTTTATCTCCCTCTAAATTACAATCAATTAGTCAAAAATATAATTTAAATTTAATGGATATAGAGGGCATACAATACAATCCAATTTTTAAATCTTTCAAACTAAGTAAATTTGATTTAGTAAATTACTTTGGTACTTTGAAATACTAATTTTTATTTTTTTCTTTTTTACTAAAAGGGAGTCTTACTAAACCTATACCCTCATCGACCAATTCTTGACTTTCTTTTTCAGTTGCCTCTCCATAAATAGGTTTATCTTTCGCTTCACCATAATGAATTTTTCTAGCCTCTTCTGGAAATTTTTTTCCAACATATGTAAAATTTTTTTCTATTTCAGATTTAATTTTATTTAATTGTTTATTATAATTTGAAAATAATTTCTTTTTTTCACGATTTATTTTAGCTGAACTTGTTGATTTACCAGAAATGTTTGGTGCCATAACTGATTTTGATATTGTTGATGAATTACAGAAAGGGCATTCAATTTGTTTTTTCCTTTTTTGTTTTTCAAAAGAGTTTGAGTCATCAAAACTAGCTTCAAATATGTGTTGATTTTCACAAATTAAATCAAATTTTATCATTCTTTATATTTGGTCATTCAATGATAATTTTCAATAATATTAATCAAAATTTCTATCATTATCTAATACAGGTATTGCGTTTTGACACTCTCTAACTCTATTTAAATCAAGTTCAGCAGCAATGATCATTTCACCATCTTCAGCTTCAGCTAATGTCTCTCCCCAAGGGTCTACTATTAAAGTATGCCCATAAGTTACTCTTTTTTCATTATTTACTCCCCATTGATTAGGTGCCAATATAAAAACTCCATTCTCAATAGCCCTTGCTTTAATAAGAGAATGCCAATGAGCCTTGCCTGTTGTGTGCGTAAATGCTGAAGGGACAACAATAATTTGTGAACCTTTTTTTGCCAAAGCTCTGTACAATTTAGGATACCTTAAATCATAACAAATAGTATGACCAACTGAGTGACCCAATACTTTAGTGATTTTTAATTCACTTCCAGGTGAGTAAAAATCACTTTCTTTGTATGACTCACCATTTTTTAATGTAATGTCAAACATATGAATTTTGTCATAAATTGAAATTATATCTCCATCAGGATTAATTAAAATTGACCGATTAAATAATTTATCATTTTCGGTTATGGGAATTGATCCCAAAAGTAAATATACATTATTTATCTTTGAAAAATTTTTAAAATATTTTACAGAGTCATGATTCATTTCAATCAAAATTTTTGATTTACTTGATAAAAAGAGAAAGCACTCCGGTAATAAAATGAAATCTGGACTTGAGTTTAAACTATCTTGTAAAAATTTTTTTGATTTTTCGAAATTTTCATCAAAGTTTGAACCAACTGTAATTTGAATCAGTGCAACCTTCATTTAATTATTTAATTTATAAATAATGTAATTTGAAATGTCTTTAATCGCTTTATGAATTTTTATTTTTTCTTGAGGTAAAATAGAAATACTATGATTTGAAAATAATATATACTCTAATTCCTTGTTATCTTTTACTAGGGTTAATTTTAAAGTCTTATCTTTATTTAGAACTACAATTGGTTCTTCAGTAGAATACAAAAATTCATTATCATTATTTGAAGAAATTAATTCAGTAAATTCATTATGAAATAATTCTGGATTTTCATAAAATGTAAGCCTTTTTTGATCTAAATTAAATCTCGATATCATGGTAAGTTACTTTAGCACATTATGAATGAATTTAATTTAAAAAAGAGGAATATTAGAAGAAAGGCATATTTTGACAAAAATAATTTAATTGCAAAAAATGGGTCAGATTTAATTAATGATAAATTAAAGTTCATGTCAAAAAAAATAGAAAACTGTCTAATTCTAGATGAGGATCTTTGCATAGAGGAGTCCAATTTTACTAATACAAAAATTATAAATATCAATGATATTAACGTAGTTGAAGGTAAGTTTGATGCTGCTATATCAAATTTTTCTCTACAAATACCATTGTTTTTGAATAGCAATGATATTTTTAATAAAATTATATCTAAATTAAACGATAACAGTTTATTTTGCTTCAATACCATAACATCAAATTCAATGAGGACACTTCAAAATATTTTTTTAGAAATTGATGAAAAGATTTTTGGTGGAGTTTATAGAAGATTTGGGCCATTTTTAGAAACTACGAAATTGATAGAAGATTTGAATAAAAGTAAATATAAAGATGTTGTAGTAGGTATAGATAACTTAGAAATAAACTATAGTTCTTTGAACAAAATTAGAAGTGATTTTAGAAAGTTTGGGATTTCAAATTTTTTTAATGAAAAACATAGATTTAAAAAAGATTTTTTAAAATTAACAAATAATTTATTTTCAAAATTAATAGATAATCATAAATATATTCCATTAGAAATAGAGATTGCTACATTTACATCATGGAAATAATATAAATTTAGTATATTTGTAATTAAATGTTCGAAAAAATAAATAATTTTTTTTCCTCAAAAAAAAATTCAAATTTAATTAAAGAAATTTCAGATAAATATTTAAATAATATAAATCAATTAGAAGCAGATATTTCAAATTTATCAAAAGAAGAAATGACTCATAAAATTGAAAACTTAAAACAAAATTATATTTCTAATCAAAAAGAGGAGTTGTCAGATGAGGATATAAGTTTCGTATGTGCTCTATTGAGAGAAATATCGAAAAGAACTATTGAACTCAGACATTATGACTCTCAAATAATCGGAGGTATTGCTCTTTATCATGGATTTGTTGCTGAAATGAAAACAGGAGAAGGCAAAACACTTGCAGCAACAATTCCAATCATATTAAATTATGTCTTAAATAAAAAAGTTCATTTAATTACTGTTAATGATTATTTAGCAAAAAGAGACTCTCTTTGGATGGGACCAATTTTTGAATACTTAAACATAAGTTGTTCATACATTCAAAACAGCCAAACTGTTGAAGAAAAAGTAAGTAGCTATCAATCTCATGTCGTATATGGAAATAATAATGAATTTTGCTTTGATTATTTAAGAGATAATTTAAGAGGTATCAATCAACCAAAAATGCAAAATGAGCATCATATAGCTTTAATTGATGAGGCTGACTCTGTACTAATCGATGAGTCTAGGTCACCTTTAGGTATTTCAGGACCTGTGAAGACTCCCATTAAACTTTTTAAATTATGCTATGAAATTACTCAAGACCTCCTAAAAAGCGATGTTGAGATAAATGAAGAAAGAAAAAATGTTTTGCTTATAGACAGCGGTATTAAGAAAATAGAATTCAACCTAAAAAAAATTAATTTTTTAAAAGGAAATAGTTTGTTTGATAATGAAAATTTAGAGGCTTATCAAATTATAAATCAATCACTTAAAGCACGTTTTTTGTATGAAAGAGACAAAGATTATGTTGTAAAAGATGGTCAAATTATTGTCATAGATGAGTTCTCAGGTAGATTAGCAGAAGGAAGAAGGTTTGGTGAGGGTCTTCATCAATCTTTGGAAGCCAAAGAGAATCTTAAAATACAAGAAGAGAGTATTACTTTAGCAAGTATAACTTTTCAAAATTATTTTAAAAAATATCAAAAGTTATCTGGAATGACTGGTACCGCTCTTACTGAGTCAGAAGAGTTTTTGGAAATATATGGCTTGAGTGTAATAGAAATACCTACTCATAAACCTATGATCAGAATTGATCAAAATGATCAAATTTATAAAACTCCGGACGAAAAATACAAAGCTGTTTTAGACTTAGTGAAAGAAAAATATGAAAAAGGTCAACCAATATTAGTTGGCACAACTTCAATTGAAAAATCAAATTTTATTTCAGATATATTAAAAACTAACAATATTCCTCACAATGTTTTAAATGCAAAAAATCATGAGAATGAGGCTGAAATTATTGCTTTAGCAGGCAAACCGTCACAAGTAACGGTTGCTACTAATATGGCAGGTAGAGGTACCGATATTAGATTAGGTGGTAATCCAGAAATAGATAAAAATTTTAATGAGAATGATTACCAAAAGGTAATTGATTTGGGTGGGTTATGTATTTTAGGCACTGAAAGGCACGAAAGTAGAAGAATAGATAACCAATTAAGAGGAAGGTCTGGAAGACAGGGAGATCCTGGACAAAGTATATTTTTTGTCTCTTTAGAAGATGACCTAATGAGAATTTTTGGATCAGAAAAACTTCAATCTATGCTTTCAACATTGGGTCTTAAAAAAGGAGAAGTTATTGAACATAAATGGTTAACTTCATCAATTGAACGAGCACAAAAAAGAGTTGAGGGTCATAATTTTGACATTAGGAAACAATTATTAGAGTTTGATAATATTATTGATAAACAAAGAAATATAATTTACTCCAAAAGAGAAACTATTATTAATGAAGATATAATAAATTTTATTCAAGAAACTGAGGATGAATTTATATCTAATTTGTTAGAAAGTGAAAAAGAAGAAATTAAGAATTTCTCAGACTTGTTGTCTTTTATTAAACCAGAAGAAAATGATAATAAAGACCATTATCTATCTTCATTTAAAAAAATTAAAGATGAAAATTATGCAAAACATACAAATGCTTATATTTTTATACTAAGACAAGTAAGCCTTTCTATTTTAGATAAAAATTGGCATAACCATATTCAAGAGCTTACAAATATACGTATGTCTGTTAGTCTCAGCGGATATGGAGGGAAAGATCCAGTTAATGAATTTCGTAAGGCCTCTTTGAGTGCATTCAATCAACTAATATATGAAATACAAAAGCAAATGGTGTTAGTCTTAAACAATATTAGGGTTGAAAAAAAGAGTGAAAATCAAGAGGACAAAAATATTGAACCCATTACTAAAAAAATTGGAAGGAATGATCCTTGTCCTTGTGGATCAGGAAAAAAATACAAACAATGTCATGGAAGTAATTAATCAAACAATATAATTTAAATATCGATTATTTCTTTTCTTTATCAATTCATCTTTTGATAATAATTTAAGATCCTCAATACTTTTTATCAAAGCAACCTTAAGATCATTTGATACCTTATCAAAATGCCTATGAGCTCCTCCAATTGGTTCTTCGATAATTCGATCAATAATTTTTAATTCTAGGCAATCTTTTGCTGTTATTTTTAGAGAATTAGATGCTGTCTCAGCAAAATCAGAGGACTTCCATAGTATTGAGGAACAACCCTCAGGAGAAATAACAGAGTAAATCGAATTGCTTAGCATTATGACAATATCGCTTGTGGCAAGAGCAATTGCTCCACCTGATCCTCCCTCGCCTATAACAATTGAAATGCATGGTGTTTCACAATTTAATGCTACTTTCATTGATTGAGCTATTGCCTCAGCTTGCCCTCTTTCCTCGGCGTCCTTGCCAGGGTAAGCTCCGGATGTATCCACAAAACAAATTAAAGGTAAATTTAATTTTGAGGCTAATTTCATAATTCTTTGAGATTTTCTATAACCTTCAGGTTTTGCCATACCGAAATTATGTTTTAATCTAGTGTTCATATCATTACCCTTTTCAGTACCTAGTATGATGACAGGTAAGTTATCTAAAAATGCAAAACCTGAGATAATGGCATTATCCTCAGAATAAAGTCTATCACCATAAAGAGGTGTAAATTTTGTAAAAATACTATTTATAAAACTTTTTGTTTTAGGCCTATTTGGATGTCTTGCAAGTTTGACAATTTGCCATGGAGATAAATTAGAGTAAATTCTGTTCAACTCTATTTGTTTTTTTTTCTCAATATCTTTAATTTTTCCATCAACATCTATATCACTTTCTTTTGAAAGCTTGATTAGAGATTGTATTTCCATATCAAATTTTTCCAATTTTTCTTCAAAATCTAAGTAGAACATTTTTAGGACTATAATTTATTTTTAAGTGGATGATAAGAGTCTAAAACTCTCTTTTTCATTGACTTTGCGACTTTAGTATAAATTTCTGTAGTTGAAATACTTGAGTGACCTAATAGTTTTTGTATGTGCCTAATATCAGCGTTATTTTCTAACATTGTGGTAGCAAATGAGTGTCTAAAAACATGAGAGGACAATTTATCTTTAATTATTGAGTCGTTATGACAATTTTCAAGAAATTTGTTTACAGATCTAGCAGAAATCTTTTTATTATTTAACGCAAATACAAATTGGTTTTTTTTTCCTAAATTTTTCAAAAGCTCCAAAAAATCCTTAATTATATATACTTTTCTCTCTTTGGAACCTTTTCCATAAATGTAAATAGAATTATCTTGATGGTTGATGTCAGACCATTTTAAATTCAGTGCCTCTGATATTCTCAAACCTGATAAATAAATTAATTTTAGTACTAAAATATAAAGTTCTTTGTTAGTCTGTTTTGAATTATACAAATCCCTGAATATTTGCTCCATTTGTAGTTTTGATATGGCCTTTGGAATTTTTTTTAAATTTGATAAGCTTTCGAATTCTTGAAAATCAATTTTTTCAATTATTTTTTCAGTTTGGAGAAACTTCAAAAAATTTTTTAAAGTTGAGATTTTTCTATTTATACTCGATATTTTCAAATTTTTTTTTCTTAAATTAGCAATATATGATTTAATCTTAGCAGTGAGATCAATTGCTTTTATATCCTCAGTATAAAAAAATTGATCTAAATCAACTAAATAATTATTTACAGAGTTTCTTGAAAGATTTTTTTCAGAAATTAAAAATTGTGTGTATAAATCTTTATATTTTTCATATTTCATAAATTAATTAAATGTGCTCTGAAGGCTAATTTTATTAATTCATTTTTAAGATATTCATTATCTATGATGTAATTATTTAAGAAGTATAAATCGAATTCATTTATCGAGTAAAATTTTTCACTTAAATTGACATAGTATATATATGAGTCAATCAAATTTAAATTTTCAGCTAAACTTGCCAAATACACAGGATTAACTGAAATTGTATCTGTCTCTGTTATTTTTAGATTGTCACTCTCTATAAAATTAATATTTCTATTCAAAAATAAAAATTTCATCAAAGGGCTGTCTATATTCTGATTGTTATCTGCATAGTATTTATTTTCGAAGTTTTTAATTAAATAATTCTTTAAAGCTGTTGCTATATCATTATTTTCAATTACACCGTTAGGGACATCCTTTAATAAAATTAACAAATTTTCTAAAAAACTTGAATTTTCATAAAGTGATAAAAGCATTAACCCATTAATGTAATTTAAATTTCTTGAGGTAATTCTCATTTCACTAAATTGATCATTAACTAATCTGGATACATCATATAAATCTAATTGTAATAAAGGAATATAGCTCTCTAAAATTTCAAGTTTTTTATTATAGTTAATATTTTTTTGCATTTCTTCATACATAGCTAATTCTTTAGGTTTAACTTTTAGCATTTCTAGCATAGATAAATATTGTGATTTGTTTATGACTCTATTTTTAAAAAGGTAATTTATTTGATAAAGATCTATTGTATTTGATTTAAGATATATTTCTAATTCAAGAGTATTATTAATTTCATCTACATTAACTTTTATACCATCAGAAATTAAAGCAATATATTTATCAATTAATCCTAATTCACTTAAATTATAATTGATTTCAATTGTATTATTTTTGAGAAAGTCTAACAAAAATTTTGTATTTAGTTTATCAAACTCTTTTTGATCATAAATTTCGATTATAAAATTAATCTGCTCAAATTGATTATCTTTTATTAAGCATAAAATATTATAGATCAAAATATCATCAAATTTTTTTTGATTATTATCCAACACAAATAAATACCGACACAATTCATCAAATTGATTTGAGTCAAATAAGTAAGCTAAATATGATTCATTATTATTTGGGTTATGAAATTCTTCAAAAATAACTTTTTCAAACAAATTTGAGTTAATTTGGTATCTATAGTTTTTTTTATTGAATAAATTTATTTTTTCGAAAAAAAAATCATTTTCATTTGAATATTCAGGATAAATAATATTATTTGTCAAAGGATCAAATAAAGAATAAAAAAAATTGTTATTATTTTCTGTGGAGTTTATAAGTTTTAAAAGAATTTCTTCTGATTTAATTGATGAAATTATATTGTTTTGTGAGAATGATTTTTCTTGAAATATGATTTCCTCATTAACTACATTGGCCTTCAATGGCAGAACTAATATTAGCAAAAAAAAAATGAGATATTTCATGTGAACTGATCTATTGGAATGTCATAAACCTTTTCTTTTGTTGGTGCTGGTATTTTTATAGAGTTAATTAAAACAAAACCTAATAAAATTAGTATAATAATCGTTGATAGTAATGCTATTTTTCTCATTATTATTAATTTATTGGTTTTTCATATTATATATTTAAAACATATCAAATAACAATGGTGAAAAAAAATTTTGAAAAAATATGTATAATTGGTATGCCTGGATCAGGTAAATCCACGATTGGTAGGGCTTTATCTGATTACTTAAAATTTGATTTTTATGATACTGATGAACAAATTGAAATAGAAAGTCAATCTAAAATAAAGGACATATTTAATAAAGAGGGCGAGGAGCATTTTAGAAAATTAGAAAGATCAATATTCAAAAAATTGATTTTGAAGAAAAAGATTGTTGTTTCTACAGGTGGGGGAATAATTTTAAAAAATAAAGACCTTTTAAAGCAAACATTTAATATATATTTAAAATGTGATTTAGAAACTTTAATTAAAAGAACTTCGCGAAATAAAAATAGGCCCCTATTAAAAAATAATGTTGAGAAAAATATAAAAATACTTTTCAATGATAGAAAAGAAATTTACAATGAAACTTCTGATTTTACAATTAATGCAACCAGTAATACTCAAAAAACTATTAAGACTATATTAGAATATTTAAACTAATGAAGATGAGAAAGATAATTGATAAACGCATACATGAAATTGAATTTTTAAAAATATCTCAATTAGAAAAAAAATTAATTAATAATATTTCAAATCTCGATATTTTAATATTTGATAGTAATATTGTAAAAAATACATTAATTAAAAAACTTTTAAAAAAATTTCCTAAAAGATGTTTTGTTATTAAGGGCCATGAGAAAATTAAAAATATTCAGAACTATTCGTCTTTAATTGAGAAAATAATTAAATCAGGAGTTCAACGTAAAACTATAATTTACTCTTTTGGTGGTGGAACACTAGGAGATCTTTCTGGCTTTTTAGCATCCACTATATTAAGAGGTGTTGAGCACGTAATGATACCCACCTCTCTTTTAGCAATGGTAGATAGTTCAATTGGTGGTAAGACAGGGATTAATAGTAAATTTGGTAAAAATTTAATTGGAACCTTTTATCTTCCAAAAAAAGTATTTATTTGTTCAGACTTTTTAAAATCTTTACCCAAAAGAGAAATATCATGTGGGTATGCAGAAATAATAAAATACAGCCTAATTGACTCAAAGCAGCTCCATAAACTTTTGAAATACAAGTCTAAAATTGATATTAATAAAATAATTAAGTTCTCCATTAATTCTAAATTTAAATACATTAATGATTATAAAGAAAAATTAAATTCTAAGGATTCAAGAGCAATTTTAAATTTTGGACACACGATTGGTCACGCTATAGAGAATTCCAATTTTTATAAAGGTGATCTTAAACACGGAGAAGCAATCGCTTTAGGAATGATTATAGAATTAAAAATCTCAAGTCTATTAAATTTCTATCCTGAAAAAGACAGTTATTTAGTTGAGCTTTTAAAAAAATATAATCTACCAACTAATTACCAAAAATATGTTAATAAAAAAACAATACCCTCATTAATTAAAAGGGTCGCTTATGATAAAAAAACTATTAATGATGATATTAATTTTGTTTTAATTGGAAAAACTGGGGGTTTTATTAAAAAGATTTCATTAAGAGATCTACAATCTATTCTTTATCAAATAAATTAATGGCTATAATTGTTATTATTAAGATTTTAGCAATTTTAATATTGCTTTTATTATCTGCAATTTCATCTGGATCAGAAACTGCTTTAACTGCGGTATCAAAACAGCGAGCTCATAGACAAAAAGATAAAGGAGCTAAAAATGCAAGTTTCATTTTAAAAATTAAAGATTTCAAAGATGAATTCATTACAGGGATTTTACTTGCAAATAACCTATTTAATATTTTAGCTACTGCTTTAATGACAGAATTACTTGTTTCAGAATTTGGTGGTTTAGGGGTATCTGTTGCTACAATTTTTATGACATTAATGATAGTTATATTTTCCGAAGTAACTCCTAAAATATTTGCAATCAACAAACCAATGACTTTTGCACTAAAAGTTTCTAAGTTTTTTTACTTTTACACAAAATTAATTAAACCGATAGTAAATCTCATAAATAAAGTCTCTAACAAAATTATTAAATTAATTGGATTAAATTTAAATGCAGACCAATCAAAAATTATAGAAGAGGAGTTTGAGGGAGCTATTCAACTGCAAAAACAATACTCAAAAGATGGTGAGTATGAGGCCGATTATATAAGCAATATTCTTGAGCTAAAAAAATTAAAAGTAGATGAACTTATGACTCACAGAAATGAAATTCTATTTATTAACCTAGATGATCCCTATAAACAAAATTTTAAAATAATAAGTTCATCCACATTCACTAGAATACCTGTTATCAAGGGAAATTTTAATAATTTAATTGGTATTTATGATATTAGAGATTTGTTGAAAGACCCTTCCCTAGAGGGATCAAATGAAAGTATAGAAAAAAATACTTTTCAGCCTGTTTTTATTCCTCAAAACAAACTTGCGATGAAACAACTTATTGATTTCAAATCTTCAAGAGAACACATGGCTCTAATAGTAGATGAATATGGAGAGATACAAGGTTTAATTACATTAGAGGATATTAT
>ENA-OSEY01001240-OSEY01001240.1-marine-metagenome-genome-assembly--contig:-NODE-1240-length-17950-cov-4.778269_pt1 | contig 17950 bp, 15 predicted proteins | sample MGYA00248465_ERZ534230 | MGnify/ENA primary metagenome ERZ534230 (study PRJEB26409, sample SAMN06344110) | marine metagenome | isolation source: Sea water from surface | place: Atlantic Ocean:Southern...
AAAAATATCTGGTTCTTTATCTTTATCAAGGTCAATAGTCTTTGCATAACATCCACCTTCAAAGTTAAATACACCTTCATTATCCCACCCATGTTCATCGTCACCAATTAATTGCCTCTTTGGATCTGTTGATAAGGTTGTTTTTCCAGTACCTGAGAGACCAAAAAACAAAGCAACAGAACCATCTTGCCCCATATTTGCAGAACAATGCATTGATGCTATATTTTTTTGTGGTAAGAGATAATTCATTATAGAGAACATACCCTTTTTCATCTCACCACCGTACCAAGTACCTCCAATTATCTGAATTTTATCCGTTAAATTAAAAGCAATAAATGTTTCAGAATTTAAACCTTGTTCTTTAAAATTTTTATTAACTGATTTAGATCCATTTAAAACATGAAAATCTGGCTCAAAATCTTTTAGTTCTTCTTCAGATGGTCTTATAAACATATTTTTTACAAAGTGAGCTTGCCAAGCAACTTCCATCACAAATCTTACTTTGAGGCAACTATCATTATTAGCTCCACATAATGCATCTACTACATACAGTTTTTTATTAGAAAGTTGATTACTGACTATTCTGTAAAGATTATCCCATATATTTTTATTTATTGGTTTATTGTCATTTTTTGAATTTTCTGAGCTCCACCATAAGTTGTCTTTGGTTGTTTCATCTTTTAATATATACTTATCTTTAGGAGATCTGCCGGTATAAATACCCGTCATTACGTTAACGGCTCCATACTCTGTATTTTGAACCCTTTCAAATCCTGATAAACTTTCATCATTTTCTTCATTATAAAGAAGCTCATAAGATGGATTATAAACAATTTCAGAAATATTATTTATTCCAATGTCAGATAATTGTTTTTTTACTTTTATATGCATAAATTGCTCAAAATTTAGTTATATTTGTTGTTCAATCTTTAGTATTTTTTGTGAAAGTTCAAGTTATTTATAATCGATAATACTATATTAAAAAATTAAAATTAATGATGTAAAATATCAGTTTTTCTAATATATTAGCCATATGTTATTTAAATATTTATATTTCAAGGTTTTATTCTAATTATAATTAATAATACATAGTTTATTAAAAGATGAAAAAACATTTAACTATAATTGGTGGAGGGTTTTCTTCTTGGATAGCCACGAGTATTTTTGCTGATAGTGGTTACTCTATAGATATTTTTGAAGGAAAAAACGAAAGTTTTGGGTCCCAACAGATTACACCCAATGGTTGGGAGGCATTATCAAACCTTATAGAATTAAGAAACATCCAGAAATATTTTGAACCATTTTATAGTATTTACATAAAAAAATTAAATTCAAACAATAATTTAGAAGTTTTATATCATCAAGACTTAGTAGAACAAAATTACAATTACGGTTCTATCGAAAGAAAAAGCATAATTAGTTTTTTCAAAAAAAATGCACTTAAAAAAAATACAATTAATATAATTAACTCTAATGTGAAAAATATAATTTCAAATTATATGTATAACGAATTAATTGATGACAAAGGACAGATTTATAAAACTAATTTAATGATTGGTTCTGATGGAGTTGACGGAATAAGTAGAAAGTTTGTAGTTGGAGCAAATAGTTATATTAAAAAGAAAAAAATTTATAGAACCGTTTCATTTAAAGATAGTGCCTACAAACTATCAAAAACAATTTTACAAGTACTAATTCATAAAAACGGTTATTATGTTATTTATCCAACAATTATTAATAATAAAAAAGCAACAAATTATATTTTTGTTCCTCAAAACAATGATACCAAACTACCATCTTTAAAAAATGAAATTTTAAATTATCTTATTCCAGAGGATTTAAATTGGAAAACAACATATGCTTCATTTAATGATGGAGAAAAAACTTCAATTTATAAAAATGGATTATTTCTATTTGGAGATGCTGCTTTTGCAATACCACCACATACTGCACAAGCAGGAAATCAAATATTAGAAGACGCTGCTTACATCAAGAAATTATTAAATGCAAATTATGATTTTTATGAAATAGTAAGTATGTTTGTTAAAGAAAGATATTTAAAGAAAAATATGTTGGCTAAAAAATCAAAAATGGTTGGTGAGATACTCAATGCCCAAAATATTACAAAATATTTAAGAGATTATAGCTTAAAGTTAAATGGGAATGATTTATTAGATAAAATTTTGAGCCCTATTTGGACAACAGAAAGTTATGAATAAAATTTTAATTTATATAATGATGATAGGGATATTAATGACTTCTGAGGTTAAAGCAAATGTATATCAATTTAATTTTAAATCAATAGATGGAAAAGAAATTAATTTAAAAGATTTCAAAGGAAAACCTATTTTCATTGTTAATACAGCTTCGCTTTGTGGATTTACTTATCAATATAGCGATATCGAAACTCTTCAACAGAAATATAAGAAAGATGGACTAATTATTATTGGCATACCCTCTAATGACTTTGGAAATCAGGAACTATCATCAAATCAAAAAGTCAAAGAATTTTGTACCATAAATTTTGATATTTCATTCATGCTTACCGAAATAACTAATATAAAAGGTGAAAAAGGTCACCCTTTTTTTAAATGGGTAAAAAAAGAAGCTGGATTTTTAGCTTTCCCAAAGTGGAATTTCTATAAATATCTTATTAATAAGGAAGGCTTGTTAGTTAAATGGTATGCTAGCACTACTAGGCCAAACTCAAATAAAATTACAACAGAAATAGATAAAATAATATTACAATAAAAAAAGCCATCTTTTGATGGCTTTTTTCAAATTGGATTTATAAAATTTATTCTCTATTACCTAAAAAAGCTAATAAGAATTGAAACATTAGGATAAAGTCTAGGTATAAAGTTAAAGCTCCTAGCACAGACTTTTTACCAGCTGCTTCATTATTATCACCAGCTAAATACATATTTTTAATTTTTTGTGTGTCATAAGCAGTTAAGCCAGCGAAGATTAATACACCAATTATAGAAATCATAAAATCTAATTGTGTTGAGGCCATAAAAATATTGGCTATCTGTGCTATTATAAGTCCAAAAACTCCCATCATAAGGAAAGAACCTAAGCCTGAAAGGGATTTTTTAGTAGTATAACCATAAATAGACAATGCTGCGAAAGCTGCTGCTGTAACAAAGAAAGCTCTAACTACTGATGCGCCAGTATAAATTAGCAACAATGAAGATAAAGACAGACCCATTAGACCAGCATATATGTAAAATAAGTTTCTAGCCTTTTCAGCAGAAATACTATTTAGCTTTGCTGAGATATAGAATACCATCCCTAATGGTGCTAACATAACAACCCACTTAAGTGGACTTAAGAAAAATAATTCACCAATGGGTGTTAATGCACCATTTGATATGGCAAGAAAATTTAATCCCATAGCCATTAATCCTGTCAAAGCTAGGGCAGTTGTCATATGATTATAAACACCAAGCATATATGATCTAAGGCCCAAATCAATTTGGGTAGCTTGAGCATTTGAGCTTGACATAAAGCGATTATTATTCATGTAATTATTATCCTTTTAAATAATTAAATTTATTTATGCATAATGTAATACTTAATGTGAACTAAAGCAATAGTTTCACAAAAATTTAATATTTTAAAAGTTATGAATTGGCACAAGCTTATTAATTTGAGATTTTCTTATTTTTTCACTATTTGACTTTAACTGTCCACAAGCAGCATAAATATCTTGTCCCCTTGGCTTTCTTATTGGAGAGGCAAATCCTGCATCCATCAAAATTTTAGCAAAGTTATCAATATTTTTCTGAGTTGATGTCTCAAATAACGATCCTGGCCAAGGATTGAAAGGAATTAAATTTATCTTAGATGGTATACCTTTAATTAATTTTATTAGATTGATAGCGTCTTCTGATGAGTCGTTCACATCTTTTAACATTACATATTCCCACGTAATCCTTCTGGAATTAGATAATTTAGGATAATTTTTACAAGACTTTATCAATGTTTCTAAATTATACTTTTTATTAATTGGAACTAATTTATTTCTCAATTCATCATTAACAGCATGAAGTGAGATAGCTAAATTAACACCTAACTCAGTTCCAGTTTTTTCAATGTTTGGAATAATGCCTGATGTGGATAAAGTAATTCTTCTTCTTGAAATGGCAATACCATCATCAGACATCATAATCTTTATCGCTTTGCAAACTTCATCATAATTAAGTAATGGTTCTCCCATACCCATCATTACAATGTTAGTTACTTTTCTATTATTCTTTCCTGAAGGCCAATCATTTAAATGGTCCATGACAATCATCAACTGTCCGATAATTTCACCTGATGTGAGGTTTCTAACTAGAGCCTGTGTTCCAGTATGACAAAATGAGCAATTAAGAGTACAACCTACTTGACTAGAAAGACAAACAGTTCCTCGATCATCCTGTGGTATATAGACAGTCTCTACTTCAGAATTATCTTTTAATTTTATCAACCATTTTATAGTACCATCTTTGCTAATTTGCATTTCAGAAATTTGAGGTCTGGAAATTAAAGAAATATCATTTAGCAATTCCCTAGTTAATTTTGAGATATTATTCATTTCATCGAATGATTTAAAACCAAAACAATACATCCATCTCCAAATCTGAGAAGCTCTAAATTTTGGCAGATTTTTATCTTTACAAAAATTTTGTAACTCGCCAAAACTAAAATCAATAAGATCCTGTTTAAACATTATAAATATCTCATAAATTGTTTTTGCTTAAGAACAACTTTTGTCAATTAATCTGAGTGCTTTTGTAAAACCTGACAATGAATAAGTGTCGATAATTTTATTGCCAGGAGTAGATATGCCCGTAACTATTAATTTTTGTCCCCTCCTCATTGATTGAACCAAAAATCTATCAACTTTAGTACTTTCAGACCATGCTCTATCATCAACTGGAAATAATTTTGTTTTATTTCCATCAACATCAAAAATTACATCTTTATTTTTTTTAAAGTTAAAACCTGCCTTAATAGATACCTCGTGATTAGTTCCATTTTTTATATTTGTCACAAAAACGTAGGGTTTTCCTCTATTGTCTTTATTAAATTTACCTTCAGTCTTAATTGGCTCAGAAGTAATAAAACAGGTTTTTGTTTTATCTATTTTTGTTGAATATGCCTTCCAATATTTTTCTGTACCCAACAATTTTGTTTCACTAAAAGCATGAGTTGTAAAAAAAATTGACAATGTCATTAACAACAGAATTTTGTAGAATTTGTAAATCATTATCCTAAATCTCATTACTATAATCATTGATTATGCAAATTCATGACCATATTGATTATATGTTAAAAAATAAATATTTTTAAAACATTATGTATCATAACATACAATATTTATTAATAGTGACAACCCTTTAATGAATAAGTTTACTTTGAAGAGTATTAAAAAAATTATTTAACATAATTACAAAATTATAATTTGAGGCTATACATAAAATTGTAATTTCTGATAATTTTGTAACATAAGGAAAAAGAATGCTAAATGAAAATTCTAAAATAAAAAAAATAGTTTTAGCTTATTCTGGAGGACTTGATACATCAGTTATTTTAAAGTGGTTGCAAGACAATTATCAATGTGAAGTTGTAACTTTCACAGCTGATATTGGTCAAGGTGAAGAAGTAGAGCCTGCAAGAGAAAAGGCTGAATTATTAGGTGTAAAAGAAATTTTCATTGATGATTTAAAAGAAGAATTTGTTAAAGATTTTGTTTTTCCTATGTTTAGAGCAAACGCTTTATATGAGGGTATTTATCTACTAGGTACATCTATAGCCAGACCCCTGATTGCTAAAAGACAAATTGAAATTGCTAATTTAACAGGTTCTGATGCTGTATCACATGGAGCTACAGGTAAAGGAAATGATCAAGTAAGATTTGAATTAGGTTACTATAGCTTACAACCAAATATCAAAGTAATTTCCCCCTGGAGAGAATGGAATCTATCCAGTAGGACAAACCTGATTAAATACGCAGAAGAAAATCAAATAAAAGTTCCCAAAGATAAAAGAGGTGAAGCACCTTTTAGTGTTGACGCAAACTTATTACACATATCAGCTGAAGGAAAAATTCTTGAAGATCCTTGGGTTGAACCCGAAGAGTTTATTTATTCCAGAACTAAGTCACCGTTTGACGCTCCAAATAAACCAACAGAAATCACATTAGAGTTTTTGAATGGTGATCCAGTAAGTTTAAATGGGAAAGATTTATCTCCAGCCAAAATGTTACATCAGTTAAATATTTTAGGAGGAGAAAATGGCATAGGAAGAATAGATTTAGTTGAAAATAGATTTGTTGGAATGAAATCCAGAGGTATTTATGAAACACCCGGTGGTACAATTCTCTTCCATATGCGAAGAGCAATTGAGTCTATAACTTTAGACAGAGGTGCTGCACATCTTAAAGATGAGTTAATGCCAAAATATGCTTCTTTAATATATAATGGTTTCTGGTTTTCTCCTGAAAGAGAAATGTTACAATCAGCAATTGATAAATCTCAGAAGAATGTATCTGGTACTGTGCGAGCAAAACTTTACAAAGGTAACGTTATAATTACTGGTAGAAAATCACCATTTTCTTTATATAGCGAGAGCTTAGTAACTTTTGAAGAAGGAACAGCTGATTATAATCATTCAGATGCAGAAGGTTTCATTAAATTGAATGCTCTTAGACTTAGAGTTAAAAAAATGATTGAGAACTCTAAATAAAAGATTATTTAATACAAACTGGACCTATTGAACCATCCTTGGAAACTTGTTTTAAAACAACCTTACCATTTTGAGCTAATACGTAACTATCTTTTAATTTGCCAGATATACAGTCTTTTGGTTTTACAAAACTATATTTAATTGGACCAGATTTAGAAGCCTCAACTAGGAATTCTTTAACATGTGGTTGTTCAAGGGCTAGAACTGAATAAACTGCTATAAAAAATATCATTTTGTTTCTCCTCTTTTATATTATAGCTTATTTCATTATTAAATGGCTATAGTTTGACAAAATAAGACGGAATTTTGGCAATTAGATTAATTTAGGAGATAAAAGTGAAAAAAGAATTTTTAAACATACCAAAAAACATGCAAGCTATAGAAATAGAAGAATTTGGGGAAGCTGATAATTTAAAACTTTGCGTTAGACCAACTCCTCAAATTTCCAATAATCAAATTTTAATTAAAGTATCGTTTGCTGGTGTTAATAGACCAGACATTTTGCAAAGACAAGGTAATTACAAAGTTCCTGAAGATGCATCAGACTTACCTGGTTTAGAAGTTTCTGGGATAGTGGTTCAAAAAAAAGGTTCAAGTGTAAAATTTAATGTTGGCGATAAAGTTTGCGCTCTTTGTCATGGTGGTGGATATGCCGAATATGTTGCTGTAGACGAGGGTCACTGTATGCCATTACCTAAGGGCTATTCGATGGCGGAAGCAGCATGTATACCAGAAACTTTTATAACAGTTTGGAGCAATTTATTTATGAGAGGGAAATTACAAAAGAATGAAAAAGTCCTAATTCATGGTGGTGCAAGTGGTATAGGTACAACTGCAATTCAATTGGCTAAACACTTTGGTGCTAAAGTTTATGCAACTGCTGGAAGTGATGAAAAATGTCAGGTCGTAGAAAAACTAGGAGCTATAAAATGTTTTAACTATAAAACAAAAGAATTTGAGAAAGAAATAAATCAGCTTACAAATAAACAAGGTGTAGATGTTATTTTGGATATGGTTGCAGGACCCTATATTTCAAGAAATTTAAAATGTTTAGGTATTAATGGAAGACTAGTTATTATTGCCGTCCAAGGTGGTATTAAGGATGAAGTTAATTTTGCAAATATAATGATAAAAAGACAAACAATAACTGGATCAACATTGAGACCTCAACCATCAACAAAAAAAACAGAATATGTAAATAGTTTATTTAAAAATGCTTGGGAATATTTAGACAAAGGTAAAATTAAACCAATAATTCAAAGAGAATTTCTATTAAGCGATGCTAGTGAAGCACATAAGGCTCTTGAAAAAGGAGATCATGTTGGAAAATTTATTATGAAAGTTTCATAAAGTTAAAATTAATAGCCTAATGGTTTTAAAGCTTCTTCAATTTCTTTAAAAACTTGTGGATTATCTACTGTGGCAGGCATTTCCCATTCAACTTTATCAGCTATTTTTCTTATAGTGGCTCTTAAAATTTTTCCTGATCTAGTCTTTGGAAGAGCAGAAACAACAGCCACTGATTTAAATGCAGCAACTGGCCCTATTTCATTTCGAACTAAATCTACAACTTCTTTACACACATCCTCATGAGTTTTATTACATCCTTTATTCAAGCATATCAATCCTAATGGAACTTGTCCTTTTAAATCATCTGAAACACCAACAACTGCACATTCAGCTACATCTACATGATTAGATAAAGTTTCTTCCATTGCGCCTGTTGAAAGCCTATGACCTGCAACATTTATTACATCATCAGTTCTTGACATAATGTATAAATAACCATCTTCGTCTTGATAACCTGCGTCTCCAGTTTCATAAAAACCTTCAAAAGTTGATAAATAAGCCTCTATAAATCTATCATCTGCATTCCACAAACTAGGTAAAGATCCTGGTGGCAAAGGTAATTTTATTGAAATTGCTCCTAATGTTCCTTTTGGAACCTCATTGCCATCTTCTGATAAAACCCTTACATCATATCCTGGCATAGCTAAAGTTGGAGAACCAGTTTTAATTGGAAGCGATTCTATACCTAAAGGGTTTGCTGCAACAGGCCATCCAGTTTCTGTTTGCCACCAATGATCAATTATAGGAATATTTAATTTTCTTTCCAGCCACAACACCGTATCAGGATCAGCTCTTTCTCCAGCAAGAAATAGAGACTGCAAGGATGTTAAATCAAATTTTTTAATAAACTTACCATTTGGGTCATCTCTCTTAACAGCTCTTAGAGCTGTTGGAGCTGTAAATAACACCTTGACCTTATACTCAGAAATAATTCTCCAAAATGTCCCAGCATCTGGTGTCCCAACAGGTTTCCCTTCAAATAAAATTGTCGTGCAACCATGAAGCAAAGGTGCATAAACGATATAAGAATGACCAACTACCCATCCAATATCCGACGCAGCCCAATAAACATCCCCAGGTTCTACATTATAAATATTTTTCATTGACCATTTTAGAGATACCGCATGTCCTCCATTATCCCTAACAACTCCTTTAGGTTTTCCAGTTGTTCCTGATGTATATAAAATATACAAAGGGTCGTTTGCTTGTACTTCAACAGGATCAGTCAATGAAACATCTTTAACAACCTCATTCCAATCTATATCTTGGCCTGGAATAAGCTCAACATTTAGGGCTTCACGTTGATAAATTATACATCTTTCTACTTGATGACTGGCAATTTTAATTGCGTTGTCAAGCAAGGGTTTATATTCAACAATTCTATTTGGCTCATGCCCGCACGATGCAGACACTATTATTTTTGGCTTACAATCATCAATTCTTACAGCTAGTTCATTTGAAGCAAAACCACCAAATACTACAGAGTGAATTGCTCCTAGTCTAGAACAAGCTAGCATGGCCACCAACGCTTCAGGTATCATTGGCATATAAATGATTACACGATCCCCCTTTAGAACACCTAATTTTTTAAGTGCTCCAGCAAAAATGGAAACTTGATATTTAAGTTCTGAATAGGTAATTTTCTTTTTTGTGTTTGTGACAGGGCTATCATACAATATTGCATCTTGTTCTCCTCTCCCATTTATAACGTGTCTGTCGATAGCATTGAAACATGTGTTTAAACTTCCATCTGGATACCATTTATAAAATGGTTTGTTATCATCATCTAATATCTTTCTAGGATTTTTTTCCCAATCAATATTTTCAGATTGTTCTTTCCAAAATGTTTTTGGGTCTTTTTGCCAATTATCATAAATTTTTTTGTAATTTCCCAAATTTATCTCCTCCCCAAAAAAATAACAATTATTTCGTTCTAGCTTTTCTAAAATTATGCATTCTCATTAATTGTTCGGCTGCTTTATTTATAGTTGTTGATGCAGCATCAGGAATAGGTGTGCCAGGTCCAAAGATAGCTGCAACACCAGCATCATATAAAAATTGATAATCTTGTGCAGGGATTACACCACCACAAACTACAAGAATATCATCAGCTTGTCTTTTTTTAAGTTCATCTATTAATTCAGGTATCAATGTTTTATGACCCGCTGCTAAAGAGGATATACCAATGACGTGCACCCCTAAATCTATAGCAAGATCAACAGCCTCCTTAGGAGTTTGAAACAAAGTACCAATCTCGACTGAGAAACCAATATCTGTAAAAGCAGAAGCAATTACTTTTGCTCCTCTGTCATGACCATCTTGTCCAAGTTTAGCCATAAAAATTTTTGGATTTTCACCTGCAATATTTTTAAAATTAGATAGAGCAATATCCACCTTTTTAAAGTCTTCTTCATTTTGATAAGAGCTTTTGTATACATCTTTAATTATATCTTGTTTTACTCCATAACGACCATAGACTTCTTCTAGAGCATAAGACACCTCACCAACAGTTGCTCTTGCTTTAATTGCAACAATTGTCAAATCTAACAAGTTACCTTTATTTTCTTTTGCACCTTCTTTTAATTTTTGTAATGCTTTTTTTACTTCTTTTGAATTTCTAGTTTTTTTTATTTGATTTAATTTTTTAATTTGTTCTTCACGAACCGCTTTATTATCAATATTTAGAACATCAACATTTTCATTTTGATCTGACTTATATTTATTTACTCCTACAATCACTTGTTCTCCAGAATCAATTTTTGCTTGACGTTTTGTCGCAGAAATTTCTATTTCTGATTTTGGAAAACCATTAATTACGGCTACTGTCATACCTCCCATTTCTTCAATTTTTTCAATTAGTTCATTAGATTTATCAATTAATTCTTTTGTCAAATTCTCAACAAAATAACTGCCAGCAAGCGGATCCACTGTATCTGTAATACCTGTTTCATGTTGCAGAATTAGTTGGGTGTTTCTTGCTATTTTAGCAGAAAATTCAGTGGGCAAACCTATTGCTTCATCAAATGAATTTGTATGTAAAGATTGTGTCCCCCCTAAAGTAGCCGCTAGAGCTTCAATAGTAGTTCTAATAATATTATTATAAGGATCTTGCTCTTGTAAACTTGCCCCAGAAGTTTGGCAATGGGTTCTCAGCATTTGTGATTTTGGATTTTGGCAATTAAACAACTTTTTTGTCCATTGTGACCATAAATATCTCGCTGCTCTCAATTTAGCAGCTTCCATAAAAAAATTCATTCCTATAGCAAAGAAAAAGGATAATCTAGGTGCAAAATCATCAACCAATAACCCACTTTTTGTTGCTGCTCTTATATATTCTAATCCATCTGCAATGGTAAAAGCTAATTCTTGAACGAGAGAGGCACCTGCCTCCTGCATATGATACCCTGAAATAGATATAGAATTAAATTTTGGCATTTCTTTTGATGTAAAATTGATAATATCAGAGACAATTCTCATAGACGGTTCTGGGGGGTAAATATAAGTGTTCCTAACCATGAATTCTTTAAGTATGTCATTCTGTATAGTTCCGCTAAGTTCTCTTGTACTTACACCTTGTTCTTGAGCCGCAACTATATAACCTGCTAACACAGGAAGAACTGCTCCATTCATTGTCATTGATACAGACATTTTATCAAGAGGGATACCATCAAAAAGAATTTTCATATCCTCTACACTATCTATAGCAACACCAGCTTTGCCTACATCTCCATATACCCTCTCATGATCTGAATCGTAGCCCCTGTGAGTTGCTAGATCAAAAGCAACTGACAAACCTTTTTGTCCAGAGGCCAGATTTTTTTTATAAAATTTATTCGACTCTGAAGCTGTTGAAAAACCAGCATATTGCCGAATTGTCCAAGGTCTGCCTGTATACATTGTGGCTTTTGGGCCTCTTAAAAATGGAGGTTCACCAGGATAGCTATCAAGATGACTAATATTTTCATTGTCTGCTGAAGTGTATAATGGCTTTATATTAATTCCTTCTGGTGTGTTAATGGAGATATCATCAACATTTGGAGTTTTTAACTCATTAATAGCGTTTTTCTTCCAGTTTTCTAAATTATCTTTTTTCTCCATACAAATCTCTTACTTTTATAATTTTTATTTAAATGAAAACTCCATAATGACTTGATCAACAGATAACGTGTCACCTTCTTTATAATTGATTTTTTTAATAATGCATTGTTTTGGAGCAACTAATGTATTCTCCATTTTCATTGCCTCTACAACACATAAGGATTGCCCTTCTTCAATAATCTGATTTTCTTTCACTAGTATTTTAATTAATTTTCCTGGCATTGGGCAGATTAATAGATTTGATTTATCTAAGTTTTTTATTGGTTTCATATATTTATGATAATCAGCTACGTGTTTTGGAAACACGTTTGCCGACATTGTAATTCCTCTATATTGAAACTCGATATTAGTATTTTTGCTATTTAATCTACATTGAATATTTTGAGGGTCATTTGATGGATCTTGTGAGTTTATTTTGAATGTAACTAATTTTTTAATAAAATCTTGGTGTACTTCAATTGTAAAAAAATCATCATTCAGACCCTTTGTTATTTGATTGTGCATAGGCTTAATACTAACGAAAGGCAAATTTAAATTATCTTTATTGATCATATATTTCAATTTTGAAGGATTTTGTGGGGATTGCTTGTAATGAAGATAAACTTCCCACTCATCAGAAATCTGATCATTTTCAAAAATTTCAAAATTTTTTGAAATTTCACAGATATGATATGCTAAAACTAAAGATCCTAGGGTCCATTCCAATTTCTTGTTTGGAATTATTCCTTGAAATCCTTCTCTAAATTCCTCGTCTATAAATGCAGTGTTTATATCACCAGATTTAAATCTTTTATTTGATAAAATAGCTGAAAGAAAGGATATATTATGATCTATCCCTTCAAGTAAAAAGTTGTCTAAGTCAGATTCCATTCTATTAATGGATAAATCACGTGTTTTCCCCCAAGAACATAATTTTGCAATCATAGGATCATAGAACATTGATACATCATCACCTTCTCTAACTCCAGTATCATTTCTAGTAATTGTGCCATCCAGATGTTGCGTTTCTTTAGGTGGATTATATTTAGTCAATCTTCCAATCGAGGGTAGAAAATTTTTATAGGGATTTTCTGCATATATTCTAGTTTCAATTGCTGAACCATTTAAACGAACATCATTTTGGGTAATTTCTAGTTTTTTTCCATATGCTATGTTAATCATCTGCTCTACTAAATCTATCCCTGTGATTAATTCAGTAACAGGGTGCTCAACTTGAAGACGTGTGTTCATCTCTAAAAAATAAAAATTTTTATCTTTATCAACTATAAATTCAACTGTACCAGCGCTACTATAATTAACTTTTTTTGACAATTGAACGGCTTGATCACCCATCTGTTTTCTTGTTTGTTTATCTAAAAAAGGTGAAGGAGCCTCTTCAATGACCTTTTGGTTTCTTCTTTGAATAGAACATTCTCTCTCACCTAAATAAATTACATTGCCAAAATTATCTGCTAATACTTGTATTTCAATATGTCTTGGTTCGGTAATAAATTTTTCTATAAAAATACGTTTGTCGCCAAAACTCTTAAGAGCCTCACTTGAAGCTCTTTCAAAATTATCTTCTACCTGATCACTTGAAAATGCAATTCGCATACCTTTGCCGCCGCCACCCGCACTAGCCTTTATCATTACCGGATAGCCTATTTCATCTGCAATCTTTATTGCTTCATTTTTATTCTTTATTATTCCAATATGACCGGGAACAGTATTAACATTTGCTGACTTAGCAATTTTTTTAGATTCAATCTTATCACCCATTGATGCTATAGCTGATTTTGAAGGGCCAATAAAAGTAATTCCAGCTTTACTTAAAGATTCTGGAAAACTAGAGTTTTCGGATAAAAATCCATACCCTGGATGTAAGGCATCACATTTTTTTTCTTTACACGCTTTTATTATCAAATCGGCTCTAAGATAACTCTCTGAAGCTGGAGATGGTCCTAAGTAAACTGCTTCATCTGCTAAACGAACATGTTCTGCATACCTGTCAGAATCTGAAAAAACTGCAACAGTTTTAATCTTCATTTTTTTTGCAGTTTTGATTATTCTACAAGCTATTTCTCCACGATTTGCAATTAAGATTTTTTTAAACATTATTTACTTCTATTATTATTAAAGTGGAATATTTCCAAATTTTTTATCTGGATTCTTTTGTGTCTTATTTTTTAATTTAGAAAATGCTTGTATCAACCTAAATCTGGAATTACTAGGTATAATAACATCATCTAAGAAACCCCTTTCTGCAGCTATAAATGGATTTGCAAATCTTTCCTCATATTCTAATGTTCTAGCTTCTATTTTTTTTGAGTCATTTAGTTCATTTCGGAAAAGAATTTCTACTGCTCCTTTCGCTCCCATTACTGCAATTTCAGCAGTAGGCCAGGCATAGTTAGCATCCCCTCTTAAATGTTTTGAGCTCATGACATCATATGCTCCACCATATGCTTTTCTAGTAATTAGAGTAACCTTTGGTGTTGTAGCTTCTGCATATGCAAATAAAAGTTTTGCTCCATGCTTAATTATACCACCATACTCTTGAGCAGTTCCTGGCATAAAACCTGGTACATCTACTAATGTAAGTATGGGAATATTGAAAGCGTCACAAAATCTTACAAATCTTGCTGCTTTTCTACTAGAATCATTGTCCAAACAACCTGCTAAAACCATAGGTTGATTTGCTACAACCCCAATAGTTTGGCCATCTAACCTTATAAAACCAATAAGAATGTTTTTTGCAAAATTTTCTTGCAACTCAAAGAAATCATATTCATCAGCTATTGATACAATAAGTTCTTTCATATCATACGGTAAGTTTGGATTTTCAGGTATCAAAGTATCTAATGCTAAAGAAATTCTTTTTTTTGGGTCATCAGTTTTTCTTTTTATATATTTGTATTCATTACTAGATGGCAAAAAACTGAGAAATTTTCTTAATACATTTAAAGCTTCAATATCATTATTAAATGATCCGTCTGCTACTGAAGAAATTGTTGTATGAGTTTCAGCTCCACCCAGTTCTTCTGCGGTAACCTCTTCGGAAGTGACAGTTTTAACTACATCAGGGCCTGTGACAAACATATAACTTGTTTCTTTGACCATGAATGTGAAATCCGTCATAGCTGGAGAGTAAACAGCTCCTCCAGCACACGGTCCCATAATCATAGAAATTTGTGGGACTACACCAGAAGCTAGAGCATTCTGCAAAAAAACATCCGCGTAACCACCTAAAGATTCAACGCCTTCTTGGATCCTTGCTCCTCCACTATCATTCAAGCCAATGATAGGTGCTTTGTTTTGTATTGCTAGTTTCATTATTTTTACAATTTTTTTTGCGTGATCTGATGATAACGAACCACCAAAAACGGTAAAATCCTGAGCATAAATATAGACTAATTTGCCATTAACTTTTCCAGATCCAGTGATAACACCATCACCTGGAATAGTATTCCCATCCATTCCAAAATCTCTTATTCGATGGATAACAAACATATCAGTTTCTTCAAATGAACCATCATCTAAAAGAGTATTTATTCTTTCTCTTGCAGTAAGTTTCCCAAGTGAATGTTGTTTTTCTGTCCTTTTTATTCCACCACCAAGCCGCGCTTTTTCTCTTCTTGACTGTAATTCAGAAATTATTTCTCTACTTGATTTCTTGATAACATTTCTCCTTCAGAAGACACTAAAAAATAATATTTAGCAAAATTTGATAAAATTAACTAGTAATAATCAATCTATGATAATTGAAAATTATTAAAATTAAATATAACTTGTTTAAGAAAATTTAGTTTGTTTTGGAGTATTCTATGGAAGAATTTTATTCAAATATCGGAAGACTTAATCATATTGCTATTGCTGTTCCTAATATAACAAAAGCCTCTGATATGTGGCAAAAGGCCCTAGGCGCTAATGTCAGCAAACCTCAAACTTTACCTGAACATGGAGTTAAAGTAGTATTTATAGAATCACCAAACACAAAAGTTGAACTTCTTGAACCTTTAAATGAGAATAGTCCAATTAGTAAGTTTCTTATAAAAAATCCTAATGGGGGTATGCATCATATTTGTTATGAGGTTAGCGATTTAAAATCTGCCTCAAAAAAACTTAAAGAAGTAGGAGCATCAATTTTAGGTGATGGCAACCCAAAGATTGGCGCTCATGGAAACCCTGTAATATTTTTGCAACCATCAGATTTTTCAGGAACTCTCATTGAATTAGAAGAAATTAAATAATTTCTATATATTTTTCTTATAGCAAACAGAGGCTCCACATTTTCTACAAATTAAATTTAATTTTCGCCTATGTGTTTTTTGTTCCCAACAAAAATTTTCACAATACCTTATCCATTTATAATCTGAAAATTCTAAAGTATGACACCTCTTTGCTGAGCACCCAAGCTTTTTAGCCATTTTTTTCCATACGATGTCATGACCATGCTTAGGACCGACAAGGGCATGAGCTATTTCATGAAGAATTGTGTCATAAATTTCTGACTCATTTGAATTTTTAATGAAATTCCTTGAAAACGAGATTTTTTTCTCTCTAAAAAAACATGCCCCTGCCCTTACTTTTGCATGATCTAGATCTAATTTCCAATCAAATAGTCCATTTTTGTCCATTTCAGATCTAGCTAGATCCAAAAATTTTCTAAAAGACTCGAAATCTTTAGGCTGTTTATTCTTAATAGAATTATTACTTCTAGTAAAATGAAACACATTTTTTATTTTTAAAATTTCTTTTATCATTTATTTATTTTAAGGTTTTAACTTTAGGTTATCTGACTTTGCTTGAATTAATTAACATATCATTGAAATGGAATTCTCCAAAAGAAAAACCATTTATCAAAAATCTTAATCTAAAGATAAATAATGGTAATATTTTATGCGTATTTGGAAAAAGTGGAGTTGGAAAATCTTCTTTAATTAACGTTATAGCAGGCACTACTGAAGATAACTTATCATTTGAAGGTGAAATAATTTTAAATGGGAAAATTTTGAATAATATTCCAATCGAAAAAAGAAAAATCGGACTTTTACTGCAAGACGGTGCTTTATTTCCTCATTTGACTGTCGAACAAAATATATATTTTGGAATGAATAGAAAGCTAAAATCAAAAGAAAAATTATTTTTAATAGATGAAAATTTAAAAAAAGCTAATATGGAGGGCTTTCAAAAAAGATACCCTCATACTCTTTCAGGAGGTCAAAAAGCTAGAATAGCTTGTCTCAGAGCAGTATTATCAGAACCAGAGGTGTTATTACTTGATGAACCATTTTCGTCTTTAGACCCTGAGCACAGAAATACTTTCAGAAACTTTGTTATTGATAAAGTAAAGGAAAGTAAAATACCTTGTTTGATAGTTACTCACGATGAAACTGATAAAAAGATAAGTAATGAAAAACCTATAGATCTAAATACATTTATTAAATAATTATTATTTAAACCTTTTAATAATTACTAATAATACATTGCTTAAATAATATTATTGGTTAAAGATATATTAAAATGATAAGGGTATACTATGAATTCGTCTATTAATGCTTCAAATATTATAATTGATAATCAAGATAACAAAATTATTTCAAAAGCGGAGGCCGAAGAGGCCGTTAAAACACTAATACGGTATATTGGTGAAGATCCTGAAAGAGAAGGTCTTTTAGAAACGCCTAAAAGAGTAATAAAATCATTTAATGAATTTTATGCAGGTTACAGTCAAGATCCTGAAATATTTTTATCTAAAACTTTTGAAGATATAGAAGGATATAACGAT